>Ga0114918_10000135_pt1 | contig 59285 bp, 55 predicted proteins | sample LantaG_FD_87015 | JGI IMG/M metagenome (GOLD analysis project Ga0114918, IMG submission 87015) | Deep subsurface microbial communities from Baltic Sea to uncover new lineages of life (NeLLi) - Landsort_02402 metaG | ecosystem: Environmental > Aquatic > Marine > Oceanic > Sediment | place... | reverse complement strand
CTCGCGCAGATCGCCGAGCGCTTCGGCCTCAACCCGGCCGACGTGCTCGACAACGTCGCCTACGCGCGCGCGCACAACACCGACCACCAGGGCCAGCTGCTGCTCGCGGCGGCGTCGATGATGTCGGAGGCGCGCTTCGCGCTGATCATCGTCGACTCGGTCACGGCGCTCTACCGCACCGAGTTCAACGGCCGCGGGGAGCTGTCGGCGCGCCAGATCCACCTGGGGAGGTTCCTGAGGGCTCTCGCCAAGCTGGCCGAGGAGTTTGGGTGCGCCGTGGTGGTGACTAACCAGGTAAAGATAAGATAGAGAGGTGGAGAGAGGGCAGGAGAGAGAGAGAGAGAGAGAGAAAAGAGAAGAGGTTGAAAGAAGTAGAGGAAAAAACTCACGAAAACTCCGAATCGAAAAAAAAAACTTCAACTCAAACTAGGTCGTCGCCGCCAACCTCGACGGAGGCGCGATGTTCGCCGGCCCCTCGGTCAAGCCCATCGGGGGCAACATCATGGTGAGATTGATATTTGATTTTCTGTTATCTTACAAGAGAGAGGAACGAGGGGGCGAGAGAGAGATAAGGCACCGGAAAAAGCTCACTTAGAAAAAAAACGAAAAAAAACGAAAAACTCTTTCCTCACTCAGGCGCACGCCTCGACGACCAGGCTGTGGCTGAAGAAGGGCCGCGGCGAGCAGCGCATGGCCAAGATCGTGGCGAGCCCTTCCCTCCCCGAGAGGGACGCCACGTTCGCGATCGCTCCCGAGGGGATCGTCGACGCGAAGGACTAGAGGAGGAAATGGAGTTTTTTTTCTTTTTAATAATGAAGAGAAAGAGAGCAAGCGAGAGAAAAACGCGGGCGTCGCGGGTCTCTTTTCTTCTTCTTCTTCTCCTCGATCTCTTCCCTTTCTTGCGCCCAATCCCCTGCTATTCTTACATTCGTGATTTCATTCAAAAAACATTCAACTAAAAAGCACTGTCCTCACTAGAAAAAAACTTTTAAAAAAATGCAAAAAAAAACTGACTTTCTTCATTCAAAAAAGAAAAAGAAAAAAGGTTTCTCTCAAAAATCCTCCCCGCGAGAGAGCACCTCCTTCCTCGTCGGGTGCAGGTAGATCGTGTGCTCGTACTGCGCGACGTAGGAACCCTTCGAGTCCACCAAGGGAGGGTAAGGGTCGACAATGCCTGCGTCGCACAGCTGCTTCAGCGCCATCCCGTACTTGGACTCGCCCGCGCGGTCGAGGTACCTCCTGCAGAAGGCGAGCGTGCTAAAGTTTTTGTCGATCGCCGCCAGCAGCTTCTTGGCCCCCGTGGTCCTCAGAGGGACGTGGCCGGCATCGAAGTTCTTCATGTAGTGGGAGCACTCCATGTCCTCTCGGACCAGGGCCTTGCCGTTGATAGACCCGAAAGTCTCGATGGCGAAGAACTCGCCTTCTTCCATCTTGGTGGTGTCTCCTCCCTTGACGATGGGGACGGACTTGCCCGCGTGGATCTGATAGGGCCCGATCGAGTGGCCGTTGAGGTTGCGGATGGCCTTGACCGGGTAGGTCTTGCCGTCGAGCTCGACCTCGTGAGACTCCATCACCTCTTGCACCGCCGCGCCGATGTCGCACAGGCGGACGTCGACGCCCGCTTCTTTAATTCCGGCATTGGTGGCTTCTTTCACCGCGGCGAGTAAGGGGTCGAACTTCGGGTCGAAGGCCACCGTGAACGCGCAGTCGATGATGCGGCCCCCCACGTGCGTCCCGAAGTCCAGCTTCATCACGTCGCCGTACTGCAGCACCGTCTTGTCGCCGGCGTTGGGCGTCCAGTGGGCGGCGACGTGGTTGAGCGAGCAGCCCGTCGGGAACGCGATGCCGGCGTCCAAACCCTCCGCTTCAATCAAAGTCCTGACCCTGTCCTCAAGCCTCTCGCAGAGCTCGGTCATGGGGGTTCCGGGCTTGGCGACCTCAGAGGTCACGAACTTGCGCACGCGGCGGTGGACCTCTGCGGCGCGGCGGACGTCGTTGACGAAAGCGGCGTCGTCGGCGCGCTGCAGGGCCCGTTTTTCCTCGTTGGTCTCCCGCCAGATCTGGTCTTCCTTGTAGGACTGCCATTCGCCTTCGGGGTAAATGCCGTTGGGGTAGAGCTTGGAAACCGGGGTGAGGTCTTTGCTGGAGGAAGAGGAGGAAGAAGAGCTCTTTTTCTTCGAAGCAGCAGCAGCAGCAGCAGGAGCAGTGGCGCCTTCTCCTTCTCCTTCTCCTCCTTCTCCTCCTTCGACCTTCTCCTTCTTCGCCGCGGCCTTTTTCTTGGCGCGCTTCTTCTGGGACTTGGAGAGGCCTCCTGATGCGGTGGCGTCTGCTTCGTCGCCGTCGTCGTTGTCGTTGTCCTGCGTTGAGAGAGATTCGAGAGGTCGAAGGCGGGTTGAGTTTCTGTTTTCCGTTTGCCTGAGGGGACTCGATTGCGATCGCCCCCAAAGAAGAAGAAGATCGAAATAGAAAACCAAGCCTTTTCAGAGCGAGGGTCACCCTTTCTCAACTCCACGACCGAGCTTGAGAGAGGCGTCTCGTGCTGTTCTGCTGGGTGAGCAAAGAGAAATCGCGCGGCTTTTCGCGGGAGAGAAACGAGAAGGACGAATGCGAGCCGTCAGCGCCGCCGCCGTCGGCTAGCACAATCGTCGTCGTCTTCTTGCTTGCTTGCTTGCTTTTGCTCACCTCGCCAGTTGCAGCTGCCGCCTCAGCCGCCTTCTCCTCCTCCATCAGCTTGAGCGACTCGAGCTTGTCGTCGGGCGGGGCCGACGCGGTCGTCATCGTGTGTGCTTGGAGAGAGAGAGAGAAGAAGAGAGAGATCGAGAAAAGAAAAAGAAAGAAAGAAAAAAGAATAGTGATTTACATAGCTTTCGCCTCGACCTCTCGACCTCCCCTCTCCAACACCTTCCCTTCCTCCCGCAGCTGCACCAGCGTGCTGCTCAGAAACTCCACAGCGGGGGCATCACACCACGGCGCCCCGGTGAACAGACGACCCCCTTGCTCGTCGCCCCTCCCGACGCGAGCCGAGGCCGCGGCGCAGCACCACCCCAGGTGCCCTCCGGTCCTCGTCGTCGCGAGGACGACGTTCGCGTTCTGCCTCATCTCGTCCCTCGGGATCGCCGCGGCCGGGGCGATGGGATCGTCCAGTGCCTGCAGACACAACAACGGGACCCGCACGTTGCCGATGCGCTGCGCCGAGGAGGATCCTGCGTAGTAGTGGTCGACGGAGGGCCATCCAAAGGAAACCCGGGTTATCGCGTCGTCAAAGTCGCGGATCGTCTTTGCGGTCTTCGCCCTCTCCGGGTCGAACAGGGCATCGAGACTTTCATTTCCCTCGCCTTCTCTTTTTTCCTCCCACAGGTGCGCGTGCTCCGTGAAGATGGTACGCAGCGACCGCGCGAGGTTGAAGTCGTAGACCCGGTTGAACCCCCGCTCGAAGTTCCGGTCCGAGAGCACGAGGTCGAACGGGTTGGCCATCGACACCGCCGCCGAGATCAGGTGCGAATTAGAAGAAGCCTTGTTCCCATCAAAGCCCGAGCCGCGCTCTTCGCCGGCGTTCTCTCCGAACCCGCCCAGGTAGTTGACCAGGATATTAGCTCCCAGGCTGTACCCGGCGGCGACGAGCTGCGCGCGCGGGTACTTGGAGGCCAGGTGCCGCACGACGCGGTCGAGGTCGCCGACGAAACTCGCCGAGTAGAACTGCGGGGAGGTGACGGGCGAGCCGCTGGTGCCGCGCGAGTTGAAGACGACGGGCCTGAAGCCGGCCCTTCTCGCGAAGGCGGCCAGGTGCTGGACGTAGGCGTCGTGGGATCCGCCCGTGAGGCCGGGGAGCACCACCAGCACCGGGGAGTCGTCGGAAAGGGGGGCGAGAGGAGAAGAAAGAGCGAGCGCCTCGGCGATCCTCTCGACGTCCTTCTCGCTCAGAGTGTCGAGCGCGACCGTGCCCCCGTCGGGCATCTTCAGGAGCTCCCTCTCGTAGTCTACCCCGGGGGCCAGTCTGGCCTTGGCAGCGAAGATGGTCTCGGCGTGGCCTCCGGCGCCCAAGGGCGTCGAGGCGAGCGCGGCAGGGGCGAGCAGGGGGCTCCTGAGCGAGGGCACGCGAGAGAGCACGGTCTCGAGGCAGACCGATCGGGAATCTTCGCCGTTATCTTTCTTTTCCGGGAAATGCACCTCGGGAAGGTGGCCGACAGTCGCTCTGGTGAGCAGACGCAAAAGGAAAAGAGTCGAGACAGCTGCGGTGGCGATGAAGACGGGAGGAGAGGCCGCGACGGCGGCGAGAGCGGCCACGCCAGTCGATGCAGCGGCGGCAGCGGCGATCGACGACGACGAACTTGACGACGACGACAATCTTCCTAGAGGTCGCATCGGCGCGCTTCCACGCCCGCGGAGAGGCATCGCTTGCCTGGAGAAGGAGCGGTGCGATCTCGTGAGTGTGGCCACGGGAGCGGAACGAGCAACGACACCGGAGAGACCGCTGGAAGAAGCCACGGAGGAAGAGGCCGGGAAACGAAAACGCCGGCAGGGCGCTGCTGCGGCAACGAGCGAGCTAACCAAAATCATTTCAATTTCTGATTTCAAAGCTCGAGTTTTTTCCCGAGAAATTCATTCTCGAATAGGCATCCAACATGGCGTCCGCTCTCCGCGCTGCGACCCACGCAGTCGCCTCGACGTCGCATAGGAGTGCAATCTCACCAGCTCACCCCGCTGCGAGGAGGGCAGCGCCATGCCTTGCGCGGAGGAGGTGCAGCCGCGTGGCGAAATCTCCATCATCGCCGACGATGATTGCCTTTGCTGTTCGTTCTTTGTTCGACGACGACGACGACGAAGGAGACGAGGAAGACTTTGACCCGTTCGAGGACTGGGACGACCTCCCTTCGATCTCTCCGGCGAGCTCCTCTGCCGCAGAAGAAGGAGGAGGCATCGCGAGCCTCCGGTCGTTCACGGACGCGCTGCGAGGGGAGGTACGCGTGTGGTTTCTCTCTTTTGTTTCCCTTTTCCTCTTTTTCCAAAAAACCTCGAGTCGCTAAAAAAAACGAATTTCCAAAAAAACTAAAATCGAAAAAAATCAGATGACCGCCGAGGAAGAGGCCTTCGCCGCCGTGTTCTCGGGCAACGAGATGGAGCCAGAGAGGGCTTTCCTGGTGGCCGTGGGACCCAAAGGCGGAGGCGGCGGCAAGAGCAGCAAGAGGGAAGACTCCGCGGCAGACGCACTTGCGGCCGCGGTCGCCGCGCTTTCTTCTTCTTCGAGCTCCTCCTCTTCCTTTTCCGAAGGAGGAGAGGACGAAGAAGAAAAAAACCAATCCAGCTCTCCTTCCCCTCCCCCTTCTGCCGCTTCTTTATCCACCTACACCACCGCAGAGTCCCTGGCGGAGCTCGCCTCGCTCGCCGAGACGGCCGGACTCGTCGTCGTCGGCAAACTCTCCCAGGCCCTGTCCGCTCCAAACCCGAGGACATACGTGAATGCGGGGAAAGTCGCCGAGATCGCCGCCGCGGTGGTGGCCTCGAGGGCCGACGTCGTCATCTTCGACGACGAGCTGACCCCGGCGCAGGCCCGCAACCTCGAGAGGGCCCTGGAGGGGTGCTACGCCGGCGCGGGCAACACGGGAGGCAGCTTCGCGGGACCGCGCGCCAGGGTCTCGACGAAGAAAGTGGGCGTCTGCGACAGGACCGCCCTGATTTTGGACATTTTTGCCCAGCGCGCCGCCTCCCGAGAAGGGATGCTGCAAGTCGAACTGGCGCAGGCCGAGTACCAGCTCCCTCGGCTGACGAAAATGTGGTCGCACTTGGAGAGGCAGAGCGGCGGGCGGACAAAGGGGATGGGAGAGAAGCAGATCGAGGTAGACAAGAGGCTGCTGCGCGCCAGGGCAGCGGCCCTGAGGAAGGAGATCGACGCCGTCAGGAGGGAGCGGGCGTCGCGCAGGGCCGCGAGGGCCGCCGCGCGCGTCCCCGTCGTCGCGCTGGTGGGCTACACGAGCGCCGGAAAGTCGAGCTTACTGAATGCTCTCACGGGCGCGACGGCGCTGGCCGACGACGCCCCCTTTGCGACGCTCGACCCGACGACGCGCCGCCTACCAGGGCTCCCAGGCGGGAAGTCTGCCTTACTGACGGACACGGTCGGCTTCATCCAGAAGCTCCCCACGCAGCTGGTCGCCGCCTTCCGCGCCACCTTGGAAGAAGCCGCCGCGGCCGATCTTTTGGTCCACGTCGTCGACGTCTCGCACCCAGCGGCCGCGGCGCAGTCTTCGACCGTCACGCGCGTGCTGCGGGAGATCGGCGTCGCCGAGGGGGCGCCCACGGTCGTGGCCTGGAACAAGATCGACGCCGCGGACGCGAGGAGAGGGGTCGGGTCGGGCGACGCCGCGCGGGCGCTGGCGTCGACGAGGACCGGGGAGAGAGAGACGGTTTGTGTGTCTGCGGCGACGGGCGAGGGGCTCGACGAGCTGAGGAGGTCGGTGGCGGCGAAGCTCTCGGAGGCCCTGGCCCGGCATAGAGTGACGTTGCTGCTGCCCTTCGGGAGCGCCGAGGCGGCGAGCGCGGCGTCGCAGCTGCGGAGGAGCGGGTCGGTGCTGAAGGAGGTCTTCACGAACCAAGGGACCGTCGTCGAGGCTGCGGCGGCCGACGCGTCGACGGCGGAGAGGCTGAGGAAGAAGTTTGGCGTGAGCGAGTCGGATTTCGAGGAGGCCGTCTTCGCGTTCGGTGGTGGTGGGAGTGGGAGTGAAGAGGAGGAGGAGGAGGAGGGCGCTTTTGATGACGAAATCGACGACGACGGAGGAGAGGAGTTTTTGGAGGAGGAGGAAGAGGAAGAGGAAGAAGAAGAAGAAGAAGAGGAAGAAGAAGGAGAGCTCGTCGAGCAAGCTTGAATTTGAAATTTTTGAATTTTTTGAAGGAAGAAAAAAATTATTTTACAAACGCCTCTCTCTCTTTCTCTCCTACCGCGGCCCCCACAAGTGCACCCCGTTGTCGTAGAACGACGCCGTCGCCGCGATCAGGTTGCTTTCAGCATCAAAAGCCCAGTCGCAGCCGTAACCCAGGGTCGCTGCGCCGCCGTTGAGCGGTGACGGGTCCGCACCGTGCCGCCGGTACCTCTGCTCGACCTCGATGCTGCTCGTCTTTGCTTCCTTCTCTCCCTCTCTGCCTTCTTTATCCAGCTTCAGCACGGCGAAGCCGGCGTGCATGGCCGCGCAGAGCAGGCGGGGCTCTCCCCGCGGGTGCCAGACGAGGCGCCAGGCGCCGCCGCCGAGGGGAGACGAGGAAGGAGGAGGAGAAGAGTTCGCGGTTTCTTCGCCTTCTCGTCCCTTCTCTTCCTCCGCGCTCGCGCAGAGGAAGAGCGGCGCCGAGGGGTCCCTCGAGTCCCACAGCCGCACCCTGCCGTCGTAGCTGCCCGTGACGATCATGGAGGCGCCGGCGGCGACGGGGCTCGGAGAGATGCAGCAGACCCCCGCGGAGTGCTTTGCCGCTTCTTCGCTTGCTCCTCCTCCGGCTCCTGCTCGCCACGAGGGCCTTGGCTTCTTCATGCTGCCGCCTATTCCTCTCAGGTCCCACGCCAGGAACTCGCAGTCGTCCGCTCCCGTGTAGACGGTGTCGGGGCAGCGCGGGCTGAACGAGACGCACCAGCACTCAGAGTTGTGCGCCCTCCAGAGCGCCTTGACCTCGAGCTTGGATGATTTCGAATTTGTTTCATCGCTTCCGCTTTCCTCCGTCTCCGTCGAGTTTGTCGGAAGAAGCTCGAGCACTGCCACCCTCCCATCGGAAAACGAGACGGCGATCCTGTTTGTGCTGCCTTTGTCCACGTCCAGGTACAGAGCCATCGCCTCGGGGTCGTCGAGAGGGTGCGAGGTGCAAGGGAGCTTCTGTTCTACTTCTTCGAGTTCGGGTTCTTCCTCGCCTCTGTCGTCGTCGACCTTGAGTGGCGAGCAGCGCGCGGTCTCCCGCAGCAGGGCGGCTCTCTTCCCCCCTTCCCCTTCTCCTCCTTCTTCGATTTTCACTTCCATCAGGCGTACGGACCCGTCGGCGAGGGCCACGGCCAGAACCGGGGCGGGGTCTTCTCCGGCAGAAGGCCGCCGCGGAAGCCACTTTATGTCAAAGACCCCGGGGAAAGGAAGAGAGGACGAGCTTTCTTCCTTGCCCCCGCTGCCGACGCCGCCCAGGGGCGACAGCTCCCCCGCGCTGGCGTCGAAGAGGTGGATCCCGCCGCGACGCTCGCTCTTCTTCCCCTCTTCGGCCTCCTGGACGAGCTCGTAGGTGGACGCGGCGAGGAGGAGGAGGTCGGCGGAAGCAGCGGCGGGGCTCCGGCGGCGGAGGAGGAGAAAGGCGGCGGCGTCGGCGTGCAGCGGCACGGTCGCCGTCGAGAGAGGAGGAGGACCATCGGCCATTCTTTCCCGAATCCCTGTGCTCTTTCAGGCGTCGCTCGCGCGGAGCGATCCGCGGAGGGGCATGCGGCGGGCGTGCTCTCGACGATTGAGCTGGAGCGGCTACAGAACAGAGAGAGAACGCGGGAGCAAGGAGGTCGCGACGAAGAAGAAGATCGAAGAAGTTGATAGGGGGGGGAGAGAGAGAGAGAAAAAGAGAGAGTGAAGGGAGAAGAGAGAGAGCGGAAAAAAACGACGAAGCTCACTTTTTGTTGCTTCTGCTTCTTCGTTTCTTTCTTTTTCTCTCTTTCTTCTGCTTCCTCTTCTGGGCCCCGTTTCTTCTGGTGCTGCCCTTCCAACCACTCCAGGTGAGCTTGAATGAACATGATGGCCTTGTGGACGCAAGGATAGGTCCTGGGAAGCACGACAAAGGGGGGCTCGACGGAGCCGCAAGAAACAACATCATCGTCGCCCTTTTTTTGCTCACCCTGGAGTTTCATCAACATAATCCTCTCTTCTCACACACACTCTTTCTTCTCCTCTTCAGCAACAAAACAAAATGGAGAATTACGGGCTCAACGGAGACTCCTGGGCTGCAGGCAGGATGGAAACGTGAGTCGAGTGGGTGGAGAGAGAGCAGGGAAGAGGGCGAGAGAGAAAAGAAAAAGAGCGCTTCATCGTGCTTCGGAGCAGCAGGCGAACGAGAGGAGTTTCGTTTTTTCTCCCTTTTTTTTTCCTCGTTCTCGGAGAGCGTCGTCGACATGCGGCGACGCATCCAAAAAAAACCTCCTCGAACCGGGCAGCTGCGCTTCATCATTTGCTCTTCACTCCACACTCGAGCCCAGAGGAGATCGATTCGAGCGTCTGTGCGAGATTGGAGAGCAGGAGATGCGCAATTGAGAGGGTGAACGAGAAGCAGAAGAAAGAGAGAGAAGCGATGTCGCCTTTGCTTCCTTCTCTCGTCTTCACCCTGGAAAAAAAAACACAAAGAACCAACACCTCAAACAAAAAACAGCCCCGCGGCCCTCCGCTCCTTCCCCGCCCTGGGCGAGGACCCGCTCTTCTGCGACACCCCGGCCGTGCTCAAGGGTGCTGGAGCAGGAGCTGGGAATGTCCCGGCTCCTGCTGCTGCTCAGGCGAACAAGCAAACCGCAGCGGCGGCGGCGGCGGCGACGAATACCGCCGGCCGCCCTCCTCGCTCTCGCGCCGGGGCAGCAGCAGCGGGAGCAGGAGGAGGCCAACAGCCGACCTCCGCCGCCGCCGCCGCGGGCCTCTCCCCGTGCCCGTTCTCGCACGACGCGTTCTTCAGGACCGTCCACGCGCTTACAGGTGAGTTTGGTTTGGGGGGTTTGAGGGCGTTTTCGTGTTCGAAATGGAATGGGGCCGCGAAGAGCAGCGGCGCGATGGAAAAGCTGCTGACAGCAGCAGCAAACAAGGAAAAAAAAACTCAACCTCCTCCTCTCTCTTCCTCTTCCTCTCCAACAACAGCGGCCACGCTCCCTTCACCCTCGGCCACGGCTTTCGGAGCGGGATCCCTCTTCCACGCGGGAGCCGTCCCTCCCTCTTCCGCCACGGCCTCTGCCAGGCAGAGGCGGCAAGAGACGGAGGCGGCGGCGGCGACAAACCCGGCAGCTTCTTCTCGCGCCGCAGCCGCTGCCGCCGCTGCCGCGGCTTCGACGATGATCACCCCCGGCTCCCTCCCCCGCAGGCGCGCCGCGGCGATGTTCGCCTCCTCGATCGGCAAGGGCACCGACGGAGGCAAGAACAGGCTGTGCCGCGTCCTCGGGCTCGACGAGACGGAGACGGCGGGGAACAACAACGGAAACAGCGGCAACGACGGCAACACCGGAAACAACGGAAACAGCGGGAGCGGCAGCGGAGGAGGAGGAGACCCGCTCGCGACGCCCCCGCCGCCGCTCGGGTACGGAGGAGCTTCCCTGGTCCTCAGGGCCGCGGCGGGGAACATGGGCGCTGCCCACCAGGGGCTGATGCTGCCCGGGTCCGCCGCCGCCGCTGCCGGAGGAGGAGGCGCAAGGGCTGGAGGTCGAAGAGGGAACAACGGCGACGACGACGATGACGCGAGCCCGCGAAACAACAATAACGACGACGAGGACGAGGAAGAAGCCGCCAACGGTTGTGGCTCCGAGAGGACCGGCCTCGACGGCGTCGCCGCCGGAGGGCTCTTCCGCGTCCCTTCCTTCACGAACAACAACAGCAACGGCGGCGCGGGAGGAGGGAACCAGGTGAACAACAACAATCATGGCAGCTACCACCAGACCTCCTCCATGCTCGGCTTTGGCTACAACGCCACCACCAACTCTCACGCCGCCGCTGCTGCTGCTCACCCTGCCGCTGCCGCCGCAGGAGAGACCCCCGCCACCACCGTCCGCTCGTCGCTGTCGTGTCAGCAGCACGTCCACGACGCGGCGGCCGGTGCGGCGGCCTTCGCCGCGCACGCTGTCTCGCAGCAGAAGCAGCTCCAGCAGCAGAAGCTGCACCAGGGCGGCGGCGGCGGCGGAGCCGAGGGCGGCGTCGTCGGAGGGGCTGCGGGAATTGGCAGCAGGAGCCTGTACCGCGGCGCCTCTACCTCCGCGGCCATGGACGGCGACGGCGCGGCCAGGGCTGCTGCCGCCGCGATCGCCGCGGCCCGGAGGGGCTCGGCCTCGACGACCGCGGACGGAGGCAGGGGAGTCGGAGGAGGAAACGGCAACGGCAACGGAGACAGAAGCGGCTTCTTCGACGTCGCGCCGTTTGCGCCCTTTGCAGGGACGACGACGACGGCGACGACAGCAGCAGGAGCAGCAGCAGCAGCTGGTCCCATGGGCCCCTCCACGGTCGCGGTCGACGACGGCAGCCACCAGCTCCTGCCCCCGAGGGCCGGGAGCGGCAACGCCTCGTGCCGGTCAGGCAACTTGAACGCGAGCAACAACAACTCGAGGCCCCCCTCCTCGGCGGCGACGGGCCCCCTCAAAAGCGGCGGAAACAACAACGCCGCCCGCGCGCAGAGCGCCGCCACCAGCACCCACCAGACCTCCTCCGGCGCCCCCGCCGCCCCGGCCTCCTCCAAGGCGGCCGAGTCCGCCGCCGCCGTCCGGGCTGCCAAGGCCGCCGCCGCCGCCGCCGGGGTGCCCTGGCCGGGTAAGGGCTCGTCAAAGTTCCGCGGCGTCTCGTGGCACAAGGACAACGCCAAGTGGCGCGCGACCATCTTCAAAGGCCAGAAGCCGGTCCACATCGGGTACTTCGCGTGCGCCGAGGACGCGGCCAGGGCCTACGACGAGGAGGCGCTGAAATTAAGAGGAGCGAAGACGGTGCTCAACTTCCCGCTGCCGACGCCCGAGGCGGCGCAGGCAGCGGCGGCCGCGGCGGTCGCGCGCGCGGCGGCGAGGGCTGCCGCGGCGGGCGCCGCGGGGGGAGTCAAGCCGAGGCCGATCCCCGTCGTCGCCTCCACCGTGGTTCCTCCCCCCGGGATCTCCGCCGGCGTCGTGCTGGCGATGCAGCAGCAGCAGGCGCGGGAGGCTGCCGCGTTGGCCGCGGCGGCCCAGCAGCAGCAGCAGCAGCAGACGCAGAGGAAGGACAAGGAAGGAGGAGCAGGAGGAGGAAGAGTCGAGGTCGAGGTCTTTGGTGCCAACGACGGCGTCAACGGCGGCAGCAGCAGCCCCGAGCTCGCTGCCGCCGCCGCCGCGGTCGTGGCGTCCGTCGCGATGGCCAACGCCGGTCAGGAGGAGGAGCAGGCCAGGACGGCTAGGGAGAGGGCCGCTGCCGCCGCGGCTGCCGCCCTCGCCGCCGCGACCGCGCCTCCTTCGTTCGCCGACGCCGCCGCGGCCGTGAGCGTCGTCGCCGCGGCTGCTCCTGCCGTCGCTGCTGCTGCTCTTCCTCCTGCCGCCGCTGCTGCTCCTGTTCCCGCGCCCTCCAAGCCCGCCAAGAGGAGCAAGACGACGGCAGCTTCCGCTGCTGTTTCTTCCCCTGCCCCTGCTGCTGCTGCTGCTGCCCCTTCTACTTCCACGGCCGTCGCTGCGGCGGCCCCCAAGAGCTGCCCCCCGGCCAGTAAGAAGGCGACGCCGGTGCTCCCGCGGTGGGGCGACCGGGCAGCGAGGTCCGCCGCCAAGGCCGCCGAGGAGGCCGCCGCTGCTGCTGCTGCTGCTTCTGCTGCGGCGACGAAGACAACCGCCACCACCAGCGGCGAGGCGCCGGCTTCCAAGCGCCCGACTCGGGCGGTTCGCAACAAGCGCGCGCGGGGTGCCTAAAGAGAGAGGGGGAGATTGTTTTTTGTTTTAATTGAGAAAGGAAGAAGAAAGAGAGAGAGAGAGAGAGAGAGAGAGAGAGAGAGAGAGAGAATTTCACAAAAAACTATCATTGCGGAGAATTCAAACATTCACAAATCATCGAAATATAACTATGCACGCCCATTTCAGCGCGCCGTCCTTTTTTTCTATTCGAGAGAGAGAAAGAGAGACGGAGTTGGAGAGAACTGACTTTTTTTATCTTGTTACCAGAGGTTGAGATTTGTTCCTGTTTTCTGTCAAACCTTCTTTTTTCTGAGAAACGAGTCGTTTCCTTTTCACTTTACTTTACACTCCTACTATTCCACCTTGACGGCGGGCGCTCCGAGCTCGCAGAGCAGGGCGTCGAGCGTCGACGAAGCGGGCGCCGCAAGTTCTCCAGCCGTCGTCTTCCTCCTCTTCTTTTGCTTTTGCCTTTTCGTCGCGCCCCCGACCACGAGCGCCGCGGCGAGCGCCGCCCCTCCTGCGGCCCCCGGCGGGGCGTCGAGCTCAATGCCCCCGTCCCTCACGGTGGCGAGGGCCAGAAGCACGCTCCGGGACTCGGATCCGACGACCTTGGCTGCGGCGGAGGCGAGCTCCGAGGTGACGCCGGCGCGGGAGAGAGCGCGAGGGAGAACCCTCTCGTTTTCTCCTCCAACGTCGTCGCCGTCGTCGTCGTCTTCCTCCTCTTCTTCTCTTTCCGCGAGCTCGAGCGGCAAGAGAGGGTCCAGGGCCTCGACGCGGCCGCACGCCTTCCCCAGAGGGATATCGGAGGGGCCGGCGTCGTCGAGCATCGCCCTCTCCCACGCGCGAGGGACGACGAGCACTCTCGGAGCGACGGCGGCGACGAGCGACGAGAGCGCCGCCGGAGCTGCTGCCGCTGCTGCTGCTGCCGCTCCCGCATTCCTCGTCGCTTCCGCTTCCGCTGCGACGTCGACGTCGACGACCCGCGCCCTGATCCCCGGGTGGGCCCTCGCCACGAGCTGCGAGAGCCTGGCGCCGCTGGGCAGCGGGGAGGACGACGAGGAGGAGCGGGTGAAGATCAGGGCAGAGCGCGGGTCTCCGCCCCATGCGCGCAGCAGCGCCGCGCCGTCTCCGCCTCCTCCTCCTCCGCCGCCGCCGCCGGAGGAGTTGAACAGCGAGGAGGCCGGGACGAGCGCCACGCAGGGCTCCCTCCACCCGTGGCACCTGCGGGCCTCGGAGAGGCTGTCCGCGACGAAGAGTCCCCCTCCTCCTCCTCCGCTGCCTTGGCGGTTTGCCGAAGCGTGCTGCTGCTCGTTTCCTCCTCCGCTGCCGCCTCCGGCGACGACGGAAGGTGCTGCCGACGCCGCGGGGCCGGCGAAGTAAGGCGCCCTCCCCGACAGCACCAGCGCGCTCCTCGCCGCGCACAGCCACTCCGCCGACGAGCACGACGCCGCCATCGCCCTCCTCGCCCCGCGGGAGGCGAAGTAGCACGGCACGCGCGAGAGTAAGGCCTGGCCTCCGCGGGCGTACAGAGCCGAGAGGACGCACTCTGCGAGCTCCAGGGCCCGGCCGTCGCCCGCGGAGATCGGGAGGAGGGCGTTGCCCCCTCGCTCGACGGCGGCGACGGCGGCGGCGGCTGCTGCGGCGAAAGGGGATGGAAAAGAGGAAGATGATGAAGAGGGAGGAGGAGCGGCGGCGTTGTCGTTTTCCTTCTTGAGGAGAACGGGAGGAAAACGCTTTTTCCTCGGCGGCGGATCTTCCGGAGGGGCGAGCACCAAGATGTGCGCCCCTCGCAGCGCAGCGACGTCAAGAGGCGCAGCAGCAGAGGAGGACGAAGAGGAGCTCGTTCCGACAGATCCCACGCAGACGACGCGCGCCACGCCCGTCTCCTCTCCCCATCCTCCTTTTTCTTTCCCGAAACCCCTGCCGCTGCACCCGGGCAGCGACGCCGCGTTTTCGGCGACGGCGTCGACCAGGGTCCAGACAGCGCCCCCGGGGGAGTCCCCACCGGCGGGCGTGGCCACGGCGCAGACCGTCCCGCCGCGGAGGCGGACGCGCTCGCCGTACTGCACGCGGGTGATGACCTGGCCCTTGATGCTGCTGGTGCTGGTGGTGATGGTTTTCCCGCCGTCGCCGCTCTTGCCGTTCTCGTCGTCGACGCTCTTGCCGGACGACGACGACGACGACGACGACTTGTTGTCGCCGCTGAGCAGAGCAGAGGCGAGCGCCGCAGGGTAGGCCCGCCGCCAGGCTCTCAGGGCTTCCCTGTTGTTCGCGTCTCCTCCTCCTTCGGAAGCTCCTCCCGTTCCCGCTCCTAGAATGTCTCTCCTGGCGTCTTCCGTCAGCGAAGAGAGCGCGGAGGCGGGGAGGCCGGCGAGCGGGCGCGAGGAGGAAGAAGAAGAAGAAGAGCAGCGACCGCTGCCGCTGCTGCTCCTCCACCTCCGCCTCTCGTCTCTCTCGCCTCCTTCTTCCTCCTCGTCGTCGTCGTCGTCGACCTCGGCGTCCGACGCGGCAGAACTCCACGCCGCCAGCTCCGCGATCCACGCCAGAGCCATGTCGACGGCCAGGTCGGTCGCGAAGACCTCGAAGGGCGGGTCGAGGAACGGAGGCAGAGAAGGAAAAGAAGAGCTTCCCTCTTCGGAGCTCGTCGTCGTCGCCGTCGCCGTCGCCTTCATCACTCCTCCCGCGCGCGGGTCCCCTGCAGAGACCCCGCGCTGCCCTCCGACGGCTTCGGCGGCCGCCTGGACAAGGTAGGGCAGGCCCAGGAGTCCCGCGGCCGAGGTGACGAGCACGGCGTCGATGGCGCCGCAGTCGGTGGCCTGCGGTTGAAGAAAAAAGGAGTTTTTTTTTGAGGTCGAGTCGAGGAGGTTTGAGTTTCTTCTTTTCTTTTCAATCTAGGCGATGGGAGGGGGCAAAATTGGAAAAGAGAAACCTCTCTTTCGTCCTCTAACCAGCCACTCTGACCCCTTTCAAAATCAGCATAGAACGAACCTCGAACAGCGCCGTGCGGAAGGCAGGAGCGGAGATCAAGAACTCGCCCTTGCCCGTCGTGTGCGCGCGACGAAGATTCGAGCTCGATTTCGACTTCGGTTTCGATTTCGATCCTTCGCCGTCGTCACCATCGCCATCGCCAACCTCCCTCTGCACGAGCCTCGCCGACGCGGCCAGGCTCAGCCCGGCATCCAGCAGCACGCGCGTGCCCCGCAGCTCCACGAGCGTGGATGTCTCCTGGGACTGGCCCAGCGAGACGACGCGCATTTTCGAAGAAGAAGAAGAAGAAGAAAAAGACGAAAGAAGAAAAAAAAGTGAGAAAACTCTTATTTACAATTGACGAAGCTTAATTCGCACGAGGCAATGTCGCGACCTCTTTCCCCTCCTCCTTCTTCTTCTCCTCCCCCTCTCCTCCTCCGAGCTCCCTGGCCAGCTGCTCCACCTTCCTCGCGAACGCCGGCCTCAGCAGCAGGCTGTTGCAGACCACGGCCACCGACGAGAACGCCATCATGCCTCCAGCCACCGAGGGGTCGAGCGCGAACCCGCCACCGGGAAGCCACGGCAGCGCGAGCGCCGCGCCGGCCGCGAGCGGCAGCGCGGCGGCGTTGTAGAACAGCGCCCAGCCCAGGTTGGCGCGGATCTTTCGCAGCGTCCCCTTCCCCAGCTCGAGGGCCTCGGGCACCTGGGAGAGGCGGTCGCCCAGGAGGACGACGTCGGCGGCGTCCCCGGCGGCGTCGGTGCCCTTGGCGAAAGTCTGCGAAGAGGAGTTTGAGGTCGACGACGAAGAGCTCGAATTCGAATTCGGGCTGGCAGCGACCAGCGCCATCCCTACGTTGGCCGCCGCCAGCGCGGGAGCGTCGTTGACCCCGTCCCCGACCATCGCCACGGTGTACCCCTGGTCCCTCAAAGCTCTCACTGCCGCGACTTTATCCTCGGGGCGGGCGCGGGCGACGGCGTCCTCGGGGGCGATGCCGACGGCGGCCGCGACGCGCGCGACGGCCGCGGGCGAGTCGCCAGAGAGCAGCAGCACGCGCTTGATCCCGAGGGCGCTGTTGCCGCCAACGCCGCTACTCGCCTGCAGCGCCGCTACCGTCGCGGCCGCGTCAGGCCTCAGCGAGTCCCTGAAGGTGAGCGTGCCCAAAACCCCAGACCCGGAGAGGCCGACGAAGATGGTCGTCGAGCCCGTGGCCGTCGCGGCGTCATCGCTCGAGAAGGAGGAGGAAGAGGTCGAGCTCGAACTCCCCACCGTCGAAAAGGACTCCTCCTCTCCTCCTCCTCCCTCGACCCCGACTTGCTCCTCGACCCAGCGCCTGCGCCCCACGGCTGCCACGCGCCCGTCTAGGAGCGTCGCCCTGGAGCCGTCCCCAGCGGCCGTGAGGCACTCGGCGACGGAGGAACCGAGCAGCGGGACCTCGAGTCCCGAACCCGCCGACGACGAAGAAGAAGACGACGGCGAAAAAGTGCCGTCGCAATCCTCGGGGGACAAGACGCCCGCCTCCGCCGCGGCAGCCCGCACGGCCGAGGCGATCGGGTGCAGCGTCCCTGCCTCGGCGGCAGCGGCAGCAGCCAGCAGCATGGAGAGATCATCGCCGTTGTCATTAGCAAAAGACTGCGACGCGACGAGCTCGGGCCTGCCCCGGGTGAGCGTGCCCGTCTTGTCAAAGACGACGGCGTCGACGGCCGCGAGGGCCTCGAGCGTGGCGCCCCCTCCGCGGAGCAGCAGGCCCCTGCGGGCCCCGGCGCTCGACGCCACCAGCACCGCGGTGGGCGTGGCCAGCCCTAGAGCGCAGGGGCAGGCGACGACGAGCACGTCGATGGCGAGCTTGGCTGCCAAGGACAGAGAAGCAGCAGAAGAAGCCGAAGAAGCGACGCCCGCGACGCCAGCGGCCGCGGCGGCCCCCGGGAATAGGCTCAGCCCCAGCCCGCTGCCCCAGAACAGCGCGGTGGCGGCCGCGATCCCCATCACCCCGTAGCAGAACTTCCCCGAAACGGCGTCCGCCAGCCTCTGCGAGGGGGCCTCCCGGGACTGCGCCTCTTTCACCAGAGCCGCCATCCTCGCGACTGCACAATCGCCTCCCGTGGCCGTGGCTCGGATGTCCAGGGGCGAGCCATAGACGACCGCGCCGGCGGCGATCTGATAACCTTCCTGTTTCGGGACCAGCGCGGACTCCCCCGTCAGGAGGGCCTCGTCGGCAGAAGCAGAGTTCGAAAGCGAGACGACGACGACGCCGTCGACGGGCACGCGCTCCCCCGGCAAGACCCTGACGACGTCGCCGACGGCGACCGCGGCGGTCCTCACCAGCGCCGTCTCGGCTGACGAAGAAGGAGCAGCAGCATTGCTCGCTACTCCAGGAGCTTCTCCGGGGTCCAGGACGAGCCTGGCGTCGCTCGGCACCAAACCCGCCAGCGCTCGCAGGTCGGCGCCGGCCTCGAGCCTCGCCCTCGCCTCCGCCGCTCGGCCCAAGAGAACAAACGCCAGGAGCATCACGGGCTCCTCCATGAAGCTGGCGCCGAAGCCCAAGCTCGGGAACAAGGTGGGGCCCAGGGCACCTGCAGTGAAAGAAGCGACGGAGCCCAGGGCGACGAGCGAGTTCATGTTGGGCGACCCTCGCTTGAAGAGAGCCGCGGCGCCATCCGACAGCACAGGCCTCCCGGGACCGGCCAGCGCCGCAGCTCCCAAAACGCCAGCGACCAGAGGCCTCGACAGCGCCTCGGCGATGGGACCGTGCGCCATCGAGTGGATGCCCGCAGCGTGGAGCCAGTGGCCCGCGTGGTGCGCGCAGCAGACCAGGGCCAGGCCCCACGCCACGGCGAGGTCGAGCGAGGCCCGGGAGAGCTCCCTGTGACGAACCAGGTCGGCGGCCTCGGCGGCGGCGTTCACGTCTCCCTCCGCGTCCCCTCGCGCGGTCGATGGAAAGCCCTTTTTGGTGAGAAGCGCCGCGGCAGCCTCTGCTGCTGCCGCGGCCTCGGAGGGGGAGAGGGCGCCCTGGAACCGGACGACGGCGGTCGAGGTCAAGAGATTCACGGAAGCGCCTGCGACGGCGAGAGGAGGAGGAGGAGGAGGAGGACTGTTCTCGCCTCCTTCTTCTCCCTCGACGACGGGAAGGAGCTTGTTCGTGGTGAGGATGCGCTTGACCGCGGCGGAGCACCCGCCGCAGGACATCCCGCCGACGTCGAGCACCGCCGTCGTCGTGGCCGTGGTTGTGGCGATGAGGTCTGTTTTTGGGGGAGATAGAGAAAAAGAGAGAGAGAGAGGAAGAGAAGAAGAAGAGGAGGTTGAGTTTTCTGTTATCCTTGCTCTCGCTGTCTTCGAGGAAAGAAAAGTCGATGATCTTGCTCTCTTTTCCGCGACCTTGATGGCATCTTCTCGCTGCGAGACGCTCGCAATTATCTTTGTCGCCAACGTACCTGCTGGTGCTCCGAAACTAGAGGGAGAAGCGGAGGCGGTGGCCGAGGCAGCAGAAGAAGATGACGACGACGACGACGACGACGACGAATGTTGCTGCATCTTCGTCGCCGCCACCGCTGTCGTTGACGACGAAGGTGCACTGCGCTGGCTCGAAGAGGAGGACGAAGAGGACGCCTCTGTCGTGGCTGTCGCTCGCAGCGTCAGCGACAGAGGACGCGCGCCTCCTAGCCGCGGGGTCGGAAAGAGCTGCTGCTGCTGCGAAGGGAGCAGGCGAGGGCGACGAGCACGAAGACGAGGAGGAGGCATCGAGAGCGAGCCTCGGCCAGATGCCAATGATGTCGACGTCGAGGAGCAAGAGGACGTCGAGGCCGAATGAGAGCTCGCCCTCCTGCTCGCGACAGCTGAGGCCGTAAGGGATGAAGAATAAGAAGAGGCGATCATCGTGGCGCTGTTGCTGCTGCTGCTCTGGATTCTGCGGGCCGCGGCGAGGAGGGCTCGCATAGAGTGGAAAAACAATAAAAGTTGAGAGTGATTTCGGCTCACTTTTCCTTCCGTTTTTTTTTTTTGGCAAGGAGCGAGCTCGCCTCGCCTCCCTCGCCTGTCTGCTCTATCTCTCTCTCTCTCTCTACCCATGCTCCGACGCGCAGCGGCGTGCGCCCTCGAGGCGGTGGTCGTCGCCTCGTCGGCGTCGAGGGCGGCCAGCGGCGCGGCGTGCAGCACGAGCAGCACGAGCATTGTCCTTGATCGAATCGGCGGCGGCAAGGGCAGCAGCATCGCCTCGTTGCTGCTCCGTGGCTCGTCGCAGGGCAACTCGCCTGCTTTTTCTTCGAGGCAGACGTCTCCCACGGGTTCGTAGGGGGCTCTGGGAGGGAATTGGCAAGAAATGGATGCGCTGAAGGGCTTGGATTCGGGAGGAGAAAGAAAGCAAAGAAAGCGATCAAAGAAAGAAAAAAAACTCTCGACCTCAACTCACTTTCTCCTCTCTCCTTTTCAAAAACCTTCACAGCAGCAGCAGCCCTCCGGCCAAGAGCCTCTCCTTCGCAGCAGCAGCAGCAGCAGCAGCAAGAGCAAACAGCAACAGCCTTCGCGTGGTACTCGAGGATACGGCAAGAAGAAGAGGCGGCGGCGGCAATGATCGCCCCCTGGCGACTGCCGCTGCCTCTCGCTCCGAGACCCGCGACGACAACGGGACCTTCAAGGCGGCTGTTGCCGTTGCCCCTCGAAAGGGTCGAAACACCCTTCCCTTCTCCCCTCCCTTCTTCCTCCCCTCCTCTCGTCCCGCTCCGCGCCGACTCCGTCCGCCGCAAGCGCAAGCACAAGATGAACAAGCACAAGCACCGCAAGCGGCGCAAGCTGCTGCGGCACAAGTCGAAGTAGCAGGAGAGTTGAGGTGGCGGAGTCTTTTTTTGGTTTTTCGTTTTGTAATGAAATTTCCTTTCTTCCCCGTTTTTCATTTTCTTTCTTTTTTCGAAGCGTCGTTCGTCGGAGCGCGAAAACGACGCGGGGCAGTTTCTCTTTTTTGTTCATTCTCTTTCCTCCGTTCATCGCTATCTCTCTTTTTTTTTCTTTCTCCATGGAGACGCTGCACGGTGGAGGCGCTGGCGAGTCGGCGACGCCGGGACGGCAGCCGGACTCAGGTAGGGAGGAAGAAGAAAGAAAGGAGAAAAAACGAATGCCTCTTTCGTTCGTCGTCGAACACGAAAGAGAGAGAGAGAGAGAGCTGTTGAAGAAAAAAGGAGGCGATTGACCAACGTCGTCGGACGTTTTCAATCTTCATCTTGTTCGCTCTCTCTCTCCCCCTCTCTCTCTTCAACGCCTCCGATCCTCTTTCTTTTCGCCACGGGGACCGAGAAGTAGATCTCCTCTCGACGCCCAGCGACGTGGATATCCCATTCCCGATCGATAACAGCTCACATTTCCATCGCTTTTATCACTCCCCATCAAAATCTCTCAACTTGGCAAAACCTTTTTTCTCTTTCTCTCTTTCTCTCTCGCAGAGGCGAAACGGAAACGAGAGCAATGGCAGCCCGCCGAAGAGGAGCAGTTTTTCGACTCGCTGCGCGTGCTCCGCGCCGCCGGCGAGGGCGAGGACCGCAGGGGCGGCGTCACCGCAATCTCCACCGCCATCTCGAGGGCGATTGGGACCAAGGACGTGGACCAGGTGAGGAAAGAAAAAGGGGATGCGAATCGGAAGTTTTTTTCGTCTCTTTTTTTCAGAGCGGCGCCGCTCTTTCGCGCGCACGAGTTTTTTCTTCTTCCTCTCTCAACCCCCATCTCCTCTTCCAAACTCTCTTCCAAACTGATCCCAGGTCCGCTTCTACTACTACCGCCTCGTCAAGCGCATCGACGCCCTCCTCCCTCCGCGCAAGAAGCTCCGCAGAGACGACCCGGAGGCGCTCCACCGGACCATGTTGGCTTTCTGGGACACCTTCTGCGCGCAGGGGCTGCGGGGCTCTTCGACGCACATCCTGGGGCGGCGACCGGGGAAGAGGCAGAAGCTGAGCACGGGCTTGGAGAAGTCTCTGGCGGCCTCGAACGCTGCCGCGAACGCTGCTTCGAACGCTGCTGGTGGTGGAGGAGGCGGAGGTGGAGGAGCAGGAGCAGGAGGGGGGAAGGCGCGAGGGAACAAGGAGAACACTTCGACGCCTCGGCCGCCGAAGAGCGGCAAGGGCGGCGGCAAGGGACCAGGAAGACCCAAGGCCGAGGCTGCCGCCGCCGCCGTCGTCCTGCAGCAGTTCCGCCCCGATGACGACGCTCCTCCTGCGGGGACGACGACGGCGATTCCGAGCGAGGCCGGAGCAGCGGGAGCAACAACAACAGCAGCAAACGCAGCAAACGCAAACGCAGCCGCAAACACATTTTACCCTCTCCCTCCTCCCCCGCTCCCTTGCTCCGCCGGCGCCAGCCCCAACGGCTCCCTGGGAGCGGCCCCCTCCACCTCCACGGCCCCCGGCTCCGCCTGCCGCGGGGAGAAGCTGGGCCTGCAGCTGGTGCCGGCCGACGCGGCCTCGGGCGACGCCGTCGTCGCAGTGGGCGGCGTGCCCATGCTCGAGCTCATCTGCAGGCCGAGGAAGCTGCTGTCGACCGTCGCGGGCCACCTGGCGCTCAAGTGGAGGGTCCCCGTGCCGGTTCCTGCGCCTGCGCCTGCTGCGGGAGGGAACACGAGGAAGAGCAAGAAGAAGGGCGAAACAGAAGCGGCGGCAGCGGTAGCATCAGCAGCAGTGGCAACAACGGCGACGACCAGCGGCGTCGCGCTCGCGCTGCCGCTCCCCTCGTCGCCCAACTCCGCCGCCTCCGGGGCCCCGCCGCGCTCGTGGAGGCTCGACACGACGGGCATGACCGTCGGGGAGCTCTACGAGCGCCTGGGTAGGCCCAACCCGTTCCGGGTGACGTACGCGCTGCTGGAGGCGCCCGCGGCGGCGTTCTTCCCTCACACTGCTCCGACGGCGACGACGGCGGCGGCGACGGCGACGGCAATTTACCTCGGCTACCAGCAGCACGAGCACGCGCCGCCTCCCGCCCCCGCCTCCGCGGCGGCGACAGCAGCAGCAGCGCACGGGCCCGGATGGATGAACCCTCCCCCTTCGTCGCCGCGGCACCAGCAGCAGCAGCAGGAAGAAGAAGAGACTCCAGGAGGACGAGGAGGAGGAGCGGCAGCGGCGGCAGCTTCGACGCCCTACGAAGACGACAACCCCGCTCATCCCTCTCACCCTTCTCATCCGCCGCCGCCGCACTCCGCGGCGCAGGTCTCGACCTTCCTCGCGTACCTGCAAGACAACGCGTTCAAGGGGGGGACGATGGGCGTGCCTCTCCCCCCCGGGGTCGAGGAGGAGATCAACAACAACGACGGCGACGGAGGCGGAGGCGGAGGCGGAGCGAATGGCGGCGGAAACGGAGCGGCGGCGAACAACAACGCCCACCAAAACCAGAACCACCACTCGCTGTTCGCGCCCGACCTCTCGCTCGGCTCGATGCTCCGCGCCTCCGGAGCCGACGTCTCCGGCCCGACGACCTTTGCCGGGCTGATCGCAGGCCTTCCCAAGCCGAACAGCAACAACAACGCCGGCGGTGGAAACCCGCCGCGGCTGTCGTTCGAGGCGAGACTGCAGGCCGCCGCCGCGAGCGCCGGCGTCGCTGCCGCCGCTCCGCCACCTCCTCCTCCTGCCGTCCCCGCTGCTGCTGCCGCTGTTGCTGCTCCCATCGTCGGCATCTCCGAGGTTCCCCCTCCTCCCCCGATGTCGCTGCTGGGGGCCCTGCCCGGAGGCAGCACCAGAGGAGGAGGAGGCGCCGGAATGTCGATGCCCCCCGTCGCCGGAGGAGCGGCGGCGAGCGGGAGAGGCGGCGGCGGCGCCCCTCCTCTGGCCGGAGCTCACCAAGCAACGGCAGCAACGGCAGGAGGCGGCGTCGGCATCGGAGCCCTGGGCACGGCGACGGTCCAGGCCTTCGAGTCGCTGGCCGACGGCCTCGGCTCGCTGCTCGGGGCGCCCGGGGACTCTTGGCTGGCTGGGCCGCCGCAGGCCAGGAACGGAAACGGAGGGAATGGAAACGGCGCTGCTGCTGCGCCGGTGGCGGCGGCGGCGGCAGCGCCGCTCGAGCCGAGGCCCTTTGGCGCGCTCTTCCCTTCTCCGCCCGGGGAATAGAGAGGAAATTGCTAGCTTCTTTTTTTTGAACTGAACAGAGAGAGATTAAGAGAGACGAGAGGATTCTCCGCACCACTGACTGAAACAAACAACGACAACAATGAGAGAGAATGTGTTTAACAAAAAAACTGCAAAACGAAACGAAAACGAATGAAAAAATCGAACGAAAAAAACCCGAAATCAAAATAAAAAAAACTCACTTTTTTTCTCACAACCACTCGCTCGCCCTCCCCCCGCTCCCAACCTCCACCCCGAGAGGGATCGAAACCGCCCTCGCGCCCCCACCCACCGTGAAACCGGGCCTATACTTGGCGGCTTTCACGCCCTGCCTGACCGCGGCGGCGACCCTCCATTCGGAGACGCAGGCCGCGACGGCATCCAATTGTAGCTGGTGCTCCTCCTCGCCCATGCTGTAAGATTTCTGCTCCAGGGAAGCCCACATCACGTGGAGGAACATGCGGGTGCCTCGGCGCACGAGCCTGACCTCGTAGTCGCGGCCGAACTTCTTGAAGACCAGAGCGCGGAGCTCCGGGCCGGTGATGGTCTGCTTGGCCGTCGCGGTCGAGGTCGTCGTGTTGGACGAAGAGCTCGAAGAAGGAGGGAAGGGGTCTTCGTCTTCGTCTTCTGCTCCTCCTCCTCTGCCCGAGCTCGAGGCGCTGTTTCCCGCGAGCAGGCGGGCGCGGGCAGCCTCGATGGCCTCTTTCTCTTCGTCGGAGGACTCCGGGTCGTCCTCGTTGGAGTCTGGTTGCGGGGTTGATCCTGCTGCTGCAGAGGTCGAGGTCGAGCTTCGTCGTCGTCGTCGCCATCGGAGCAGCGGCGGCGGCGGCGAGATGGGTTCTCCTCGCCGTCGTCGCAGGGAGGCAGCCGGTGCTGCTGCTGCTGCAGGCGTCGCGGCAATGCGAACACTGCTGCGAGGACCGACCGCTCTGCTCAGAGAGAGGCGCATCGCTGGAGTTACACGAGGGGGGCTCTGCCTTGGAAGGAGCGCGATTCGAAGAGAAAGAAGAGTGAAAGAAAAACTCAACGTTGTGGTAGCTCCCCGGCTAGAGTTTCGAATCGAAGGGGAAAAAAAAGGAGCTTTCCTTCAACTCTCATCCCCTCTCGTGTCGCGCCCAGGGCTTCGCCTGGCATCTCGCAAGCATGATAGCGACGAGAACGTCGATACCTTGCTCCGTGAGGCAATTCGCTGCCCAGGGCGGGCGCGTGCAGCAGCGGGCGAGGCCGCAAAGTCGCCGATTGATGACGATCCCGGCAAGGGCAACGCCTCCGACCGATGAACTCGAAAAAATCTCCTCCTCCTCTCCAACGACGACGACAACGACTCCACCCCCTCCTCCTCCCCTCGCTCCCACCACCTCCTCCTCCCAACAACCGGCCATCGGCGCCCCCGAGCTCTCCCTGCTCTTCACGGCGTTCCTCTGAGGCTCCTACGCCCCGGCCCTGCGCTTCCTGTTCTCGCTCGAGGAACCTCCCAGCCCGGCGACGCTGACGGCCGCGAGGGCCGTGGTGCAGGCGGGTTTGCTGCTCGCCGTTGCGGGGTTCTCTGCCGCCGCCGCCGTCGCTTCTTCTTCGGCCGCCGCTCCCGCTGCCGCGACTGCTGCAAATCCACAGCAGCAGCAGAAGCTGTCCCCGCTGGCAAGATTCATGAGGACCCCTTCCCCAAGCCTCCTGACCGCCGGCGCGGAGCTCGGCGTCTGGAACTTAGCGGCCTCCGCGTTCCACGCCGCCGGGCTCTCGAGGACCTCGGCCACCGAGGCCGCGTTCGTCGTGTGCGCCACGGGGCTGCTCACGCCACTCTTCGCCGCCGTGGCCGGGGAGAAGCAGGGGAAGAGGGTGTGGGGCGGGTGCGGCGTGGCCCTGCTCGGGGCTCTGGCGCTCTCGCTCGACAAGAGCGGCGTCTTTGGCGACGAGGTCGTCGTTTCCGCTGCCGCTGCCGCTACCGCCGCTACCTCCTCTTCTTCCTCCTCGATCCCGCTCAGCACCTCCCTGGCAGGAGACGGCTTCGTGCTCTGCGCCGCCGCCTTCTACTCCGCCGCGACCTTCAGGCTCTCCGTGCTGGCCTCCGTGCACGCGTCGGGCGAGAGCGGGACGCGGAACTCGCCGCAGGCGCTGGCCGCAGCCAAGTCCGCCGCCTTCGCTGTCGGTGCGCTCGCGTGGGCTCTTTCTTCGGGTGATGGTCTGTTCTCGAGTGCCGCCGAAGGGGGGCTCGCCTCCCTGCTGCCCACGACTGTGAGCAGCAGCGGGAACGGAGAAACACAAAATGTGAGCTTCACGGCCCCGCTGGTGCTCGCTTGGGCGGCTCTGGGCCCCGGAGCTCTGGCGGCGGTGCTGCAGTCGCGCGGCCAGGCCCGGGTCCCCGCGGGCAGGGCGCAGGCGCTCTTCGCGACCGTGCCCCTGTGGTCGGCGGCCCTGGCAGGGGTCGCCCTGGGAGAACGGACGGGGGCCGCGGGGTGGGCCGGGGGTCTGCTGATCGTGGCCGGGGGGGCGCTTGCGGCGACGGCGCCTCGGGAGGAAGAAGGAGAAGTGGAAGGAGGAAAATTGAAATGAAAAAAATGTAAAAAAAAAACAGAAAAAACGACTGAAAATATTTATTTATCTCTCTCTAATCTTACACAAAAACCCATCTCTCTCTTTCTCTCTTTTCTTACGCGTCGAGAGGCAGAGGGTCGAGCGCGGCACGGAGCCTCCGGGCAGCTGCGACGACGCGAGAGCCCAGCGCCGCGGCGCGGGAGGAAGACGAGGGGAGGAGGGCAACACGCTGCTTCTTCGCCTTTTCGTCTTGTTGCCCTTTCTTCTCTTCTTCCTCTTCCTCTCTCTCTCCCTGTCCCTCTCCTTCCTCTTTGACTATCAGCTCGCCCGTCGCGGCGTCCACGCTCACTCTGACGCCGTCGCTCTCGACCTCGACGATGAACGAAGGAGGGTCGGAAGAAGCAGGCAGAAGGGCGGCGGCGGCGAGAGCGGCCTTGGCCTTTTCCTCGTCGCCTTCGAGGTTTGCCTTTTTCTCGTCGACCTCGACGTCCATCGAAGAAGAACCCAAACCCGAACCCGCAACCACCTTGGCGGTCCCGAACTGGCTCGCCAGCACCGCCGCGAGGAGCTTCGCGTCGGCCTCTGCCAGTCTCGCGCGCCTCTTTCTCCCTCCGTCGATTTTCTCGTCCTCGACCTCGGGAGAGGAGGCCTCGCGCTCCCTCGCCGCGGCGGCCTCGACGATGGCGGCGGGCGCCTCCTCGCGCGAGGCCGAGAGCACCGCCGCGACGCACGCGTCGGCGATGGCGTCCGCCAGGGGCCCCCCTTCCCAAGACAAAAGCACGGAGGCGGGCGTGACAGAAGGATCGTGAGAGAGGGTGACGAGCCTCCCGATGCGCAGAGTGGTGACTTGGGAAGAAGATTTTTCTTCTTCCTCCTCTTTCTTCGCTCCCTCTTTCGTGTCCTCCTCTCCTCCTCCTGCAGCAGCATCGCTGCTCACGGCCTCGACCCCCCCGAGCTCCCCTCCGCCGCCGGCGCCGTCGAAGAGCACCTCCAGGGCCAGGCGCGCGTCCCCGAAAGAAACGCCTTTGCCCAGGGGCACGGCCTGCCTCTGCCTCACGCGGCCGACGCGGAGCCTGGTGTAGGCCGGCAGGTCAGCGGGGGCGACGATGATGGGAGGGGCGGCCATGGAGGCGGCGGAGATTGAGGCGGCGGAAGCGCCGGCTTTCGATCCGGCGGCGGCGGCGCTCTCGCCGGCGGCGGCCGCGGCGCGCACCTCCTCGGTCAGCGGCGCAACCAGCAAGCCACGCACCGCTTGCCCCGGCCGAGGCGCTTTCGAATCTCCTCCTCCAATGCCGCGTCCACCAGCGAGCCCGCCGACGACGCGCGCGACGTGGCTGGCTGCGTGACGGACGTGGACCGGCTGCCCGACCTTGGGTGCGAAGATGCGACGGAGAGGAAGAGGAGCAGTCGTCGTCGTCGAAAAACTTTTCGATTTGTCGGCAGCGGCGCCTGCATTGTCGTCGTTTCCGGCAGCAGCCGCAGCCCTCGCCTCCAGCGCCCGCTTCAGCCGCAGCATCTCGGTGGCTTCGCCGTGCACCAGCACCACGTCGGGGGGCGCCAGGGCATCGACGAACTCGGCGGTCTGGTCGAAATCCGCGTGCACGGAAAAAGAAATCGCGTCGACCGAGCAGCGCAGGTGCAGCCGCTGGCCCGAGCGGGAGACGACAGTTTCCGGAGCTGAGAGGATCTCGCGGGCCAGCGTGCCCGCCACGGCGAAATCAGCAATAACGACGCCGTTCCTCGAGTCCTCGCACCAGGCGTCGAAGAGATCGCGAGACAAGCCGGACTGGAGCATCGAAGGGGTGGCCAGCACAACACAAGCGCCACAGTCGTCGAGCTCTGCGGGAGAGCGGAGGTGGCGCACGTGTTTAAAAACAAACGGGTTGCCCGCAGCAAAGACTCGTTTGATGGCGTAGTTCATCATCTCGATGTAAGTCTGGTAGACGCCCATGGCCCTGCGAGCCAGGCCCGAGGCCTGATAGATCGGCACCGAGGCCGCGAGGCGAGGGTTGGCCGCCCAGTGTTCCTCCAAAATTAAAAGTAATTCTTGCGCTCGGCCCAGCGCGACGACGGGGAGCAGGACCCGGCCCCCGCGCGCCAAGATCTCCCTCACTTTTGCCAAAAACCGCGCCTCGCGCTCGTGGCGTGGGACGTGCCTCGAGACCCCATAGGTGGCCTCGACGATCAGGACATGCGGCGGCGGGGACGGGAGATCTGCGGCAGGCAAGTGCCTGTCTGCCAAGCGAGAGTAGTCTCCCGTGTACAGGACCCGGAGCCCGGCCACCTCGACCATGAACATCGCTGCACCAAGCACGTGACCGGCACGGTGCGCCGTGACGCGGACCCCACCTCCCAGTTCGACCGTGGCGTGGAAGTCGAGGAGCTCGGTCCTGTTCATGGCGGCGTCGAGGTGCGCCTCCGTGTACAAAGCTTGACCGGCGCCGGCGCTCCCTCCACCTCCACCTCCCTGGCTGCTTGTCGTCGGAGCGACGCCACCTTTACTGACTCGCACGAAATCGCGCAGCAGCGAAGCCGTGATGGCCTTGGTCGGGTGCGTCATGAAGACGCGCCCCCGGAAGCGGGTGTGGCCGACGACGTAGGGCAGAGCCGCGCAGTGGTCGAGGTGGAAGTGCGTCACCAGGATCGCGTCGACCGCCTCGAGGTCGACCTCGTCGAAGAAAGGCAAGGAGGCCATGCCGGAGAGGCCCGGGTGGATGCCGCAGTCGAACATAAGGGTCTTTCCCCTGCGGTTTTGGTTTGGGGGGAGGGATTGGGTTTTTGGTTGAGGAGGAGGCGGGTTGAGGAGGAGGGGTTGAAGAAGAGGGAAGTGAGGTCGAAGCTCGACGACGACGCTTTTACCATCATCATCATCATCATCATCATCATCATCATCATCATCATCATCATCATCATCATCATCATCATCATCATCATCATCATCATCATCAATCTCGATCTCTTTCCTCTCTCACGCGCGCGCGTTTTCAACTTACTGGTACTTGAGCACGACGCAAGAGCGTCCCACCTCCTGCCCTGCCCCCAGGGGGATGATCTCGACGAGGTCCCCCGCGGGCGTGGTGAGCGAGCGAGGGCCCGACGAAGAGGCATTGACGACGGCGGCGACGTCGCCGGCGGCGGAACGCTTGTTGTTGGTCGCCATCGCTTCTGTTTCTGCTCTTTTTCGCCCCGGGCGCGAGGAGAAGCCTCACTCACGAGGGAGAGATGAGCGAGAAAGAGACGCCTTCTATGCGCAGAGAGAGAAGAGGAAGAGAAAGAAGCAGAAAGATATCGAACCAAAAATCGAGAGAGGAAAATCGAGAGAGAGGAAAACTGAGAGATTGTGGACTTTTTTTCGGTTTTTTTTTCAAACTTTGTTCATTCGTTCTCTTCTTCTCTCTTGACCTTCTTCTTCTCCTCCTCCTCCTCCTCTTCCGCCGCGATCTGCCTCCTCGCCTCCTCCACCCGAGCACTGTGATCGACCACCTGGGACACAAACTCCACGTCGAACGAGCCGCTGCTCAAGAGAAGATTTTGTTTCTGCGCCTTGGGGTCGCTACCACTAGAAGTTTCGACCCCGACCTCGACCGCAAACGCCGCGGCGTCGACCGCCGAGCGCCGCCTGTCCTCGTCCGCGCCAAGGCCCAGGCCCAGCGCCACGGCCGCGACGATCGTCCCGCCGCGTTCGCCTGCTTCTTCGAGCTCGAGCTCGAGGCGTGCCGAGAAGGGCGCGGAGGGACCGGGGAGGGAGACGCTCGACAAGGGGAGGGTTCCTCCTTCCTCTTCCTCATCGATTTCTCGTTCTTCAAATTCCTCTTCGTCGTCGGCCTCTGCCGCGGCCGCGAGCGCCTCCCTCGCGGCCTTGCGCTTCGCCGCGGCGTGCAGTCTATCGCTGCTGCTGCTGATGTTGCTGTTGCCATCGGTCATCATCGCTCTCGCGGCGACACCGACGCCGGAGACCATGGGGAGGGGGTACCTCTCCCTCCCGTGCGGGCTCTCGACCCAGACGGCAAGCTCGACGAGAAAACCGCCGCCGCCGCCGCTGCCGCCGTCGTTCGAAGAAGAGGTTTTTCTCTTTTTACTCTTTTTACTCAGACGGGTTAGCTCGTACCTCACTTTGACCCTGTCCCTCCTCTCCCAGGGCTGAAGCACCTCTCCATGTGGATTCGCCATGAAACACCGAGCCAGAACGCGGGCCATCACCTCGTCGCTGCGCGCGCGGATGACGCTCGTCGCGAGCTTGTCCTTCGGCGTCCGCTGAAGGTTGACGATCGTCAGCATTCCGGGCAAACAACTCGCCTCGCCCTCTCCGTCTTCGATATCTTCTCCAATAGCAGCTCCTCCTTTCCTCGTCACGGTCCTCTCGGGGATCGAGTTGGCCGGGCTGATCTGCAGCGAAGTGCCCAAACACAGAGACACACCGGCCGTCGCGGCGTCTCTCTCTGCCTGTGCCAGTTCCTTGGCGGGTAAGGGTGACTCCCAATCGAGCACCGTGTCATACAGCCTCCCTGATCCTCGCCTGTCGCTAGCACTCCCGGAAGAAGAGGAGCTGCAGCACCTGTCGCAGCGCCTGCCCGTCGCCCTGAACCCGACCGTCCCCGTCTCGAAGTCGCGCTCATGCCGCGCGCCGCACCCTCGGCAGCTCTCCACGAAGCAATTGCCGTGCAGCTCGAACAGCCTTTCCCTCGGTATGCCGGACCGCAGGTGAAGGCCGTCGACGTTCTGAGACACCACCCGCGTGACGATGCCGTTTCTCACGAAATGGGCGAGCGCGAGGTGCGTCAGCGAGGGCCGCGCCGTCGCGAACGAGACCCCCCTCGAGGGCGCAGGCGGGGGGAGCCCCCTACGCTGCCGGGTCCAGACGCCGTCGGGCCCGCGGAAGTCCGGGATGCCGCAGGAGACGCTGATGCCCGCTCCCGTGAAGACGACGACGCCGCGAGGGGAAGAAGAAGAAGTGGAGGAACGGAGCATGGCCGCGGCGAGAGCGTCGGCCTTTGCGGCCGCGGACGAGGCGCTCTCGAGTATCTCAGCATCGCCGAGCTGGCCCCCGAGGTCCTCCCGCCAGGTCAGGGCGTCGGCGTAGGCGAGGCTCATTTTGTTGTTGAAGGAGCTGTCTCTTTCTCTCTCTCTCTCTCTCTCTCTTTTTCCTTTTCTCTCTCTCTCAACGAGAGAGAGAGAGAAAGAGAGAGAGAAAGAAAAAAAAACAGATCGATGCTCGATGAGAGAGCAAGACAAAAAAACAGATCGATGCTCGATGAGAGAGCACCGAAATTTTGAGACCGAGTTTTTTTTTTTTCGCTCTCCGACATTCTCTCCCTTCACACCCTTTCCGTTTTCTCTGCAACGGCTTCTCGCGGCCCTTGTTCCCCCTTTGTTTCTCGCTTCTTTTTTACCAAGATGGTCAAGTTCCTCAAGGTACGAGATCGACGCTGTCGCTGCTGGTAGAAGCTTCCATCCGTGCGCTCTCTGCTGCCACCAAGGCTGCCATCAAAGCAGCCTTCGATCGAAGGAGGCTGCTTGATGGCGGCTGCTTTTCGATCGAATAGCGCTCTCTTTCGGGCCGCAGCGCCTTTCGCACACACGCCGCGTCGCTGGCTGGCTCTCAAACTCCTCGATTTTGATCCATCTCCGACGTGCTCTGGGCTTCTGCGTTTGCAGATGCGTCGATCTCGCCGTGGGACGCGGAGAAGACGGATGCGGGAGAACCAACTCGACTCCCGACCGGCCGGCCGTCGACGACGCTCGACGCTTCGTTGGGGAATCGCGCCCGCCGTCCGAGCCCTTGTCTTGCCGTTCGATCGCTGGTTTTGCGCCCGTCGGAAGCAAGAAGGCCGCTCGTGACGCCTCGGATGCGGCGATGGGTCACCATCGTGCTCCGAGCCTGGAGAAAACGCGATGCGAATGTTGACTTTTTTCTTTTGATCGCGCGCGTCGGAGCCGCCGACGATCGCTCTTCCTCTTCTTCTTCGCTCTCTCTTGCTCCCTCTCTCTCTTCTTCTTCTTTTTCTCACCCTCTTACCCTCCCTTCCCCCCACCTCGCCAACTCACCAACTCAACAACAGGAGAAGCGCGTCGTCATCCTGCTGACGGGCCGCCACGCCGGCAAGAAGGCCGCCATCGTCCGCAACTACGACGACGGCGCCGGGGGCCGCCGCTACGGCCACGCGCTCGTCGTCGGCCTCGCCCGCGCGCCGCGCAAGGTCACGCGCAAGTCATCCGAGGCCAAGCAGGCCAAGGCCTCGAAGCTGCGCGCGTTCGTGAAAGTCGTCAACTACACGCACGTGATGCCCACCAGGTACACGCTCGACGTCGACCTGAAGACGGCGGTGGGAGCCGACGCGACCGACTCGCCGGCCAAGCGCGCCGAGGCGCGCAAGGCCTCCAAGGAACTGCTCGAGGAGAAGTTCAAGACGGGCAAGAACAGGTGGTTCTTCACCAAGCTCCGGTTCTGAGGAGAAAGAGAAAAGGAGAAGGGGGATGGTATAGAGGAGAATTAGGAGGAGAATTAGGAGGAGGAGGAGGAGAAAGGAAGAGGGGATGGAGAGACGGCGCCGCAGAGAAAGAAAAGAGAGATAGAAATCTTTTTTTTTTTCCTTTGTTGAGCGTTTTTTTTTTCCTTCTCGTTCTTTTATCTTTTTTTCCTTTTTCTCTTTTTTTCGTTTCTGTCTTGTCAAACTTCTTTTTGCAAAAACCAATCAGTGTTCCTTTTATGAAATTGAGGGAGAGAGAGGGTGGGGGGGAGAGAGAGAGAGAAAGAGAGACAAAAAAAAATTAACGCGAAACGAGAAAAAAAATCATTTCAGAAACCCAGAAAACTCATTTTTTAGTGGTTGACAAAGGCAAGAAACAGCAAAAGGAAAAAGGAAAAAGTCATGGAAGAAGAACAGACCAAGTCTCTCTCTCTCTCTCTCTCTCTCTCTCTCTCTCGAAGGGATCAAGAAGAAGAAGAACGAAGCGAAGCGGAAGAGAAAGCGGAAACTCTCTCTCTCTCTCATCACCTTCTCCTCATCTCTAAAAAGAAAACCCGACGAAGAAGAAGAAAAAAAGCTTTTTCTCTCTTTTTTTCCGACTTTTTCTCTCTCTTTCTCTCCCTCTACTTCTCGTCCACCACCGACGTGCCCTTCTTGGTGTCAGGGTCGTCGGCCACCGTCACGTGGCTGTACCACTCCTCCTTGGCGTCGTCGTCGTCGTTGCGCTTGCGGGAGATCTGCACGCGCACCTTGACGGGAACGTTGCGGATACCCTTGGCCCACAGAGCCTTGTTCAGCTTGACGTCGACGCGGACGTCCTTGGTCTTCATCATCTTGGCGGCGAACTTCTTAACCTCCTTGACGGCGCGAGGGGCCCTCTTCTTGAAGGTGATGCCGTGGAGGCGCTTGTGGAGGTTGATGGTGTACTCGCGGGTGACGGCCGACTTGCCGCGGGGCTTGCGGTCGGTCATCTATAGAGAGAGAGGAGGTTTTATGGGGGAAGAGGAGGAGGGTCGAGGTTGAAGGAAGGGAGAAAGTGAGAGATCGATCTCAGGCGGCGGCGGCCGAAGAAAGCGCGCGGAATGAACGCCTGAAATCTATCCCGGGTTGGCACTCAAGCGGCCCCTTCTCTGCTCCAATTCTCTTCGCAAAACGCAAGAGCGCTTCAAGAGGGATCGAGCCCCCAAGGAGTATGGAGCGAACCGAAGCAGAGGCGTGGCTTCGGCGTCGCGCGAAAAGAGAGCAGAGGCGTCGATGAAGGATGATGGAAAAAAAGCCGCCGACGGAATCGCCTCTCCGTTCGAGCAGCAGCCGGCACTCCTTCGGTTCTGATTCTGACCACGCGGCGTCGAAGCTGACGTCACGGGAGATCGCGATGTCGAGCGAGAACGGTAAAAGCTGGACAGCAACCGCAGCCGTGAGGAGGCGAAGCTTTTTTTTGATCGACGACGATCGAAGAAGAAGAGAAAGCCGCCGCCGGTTCTCCCTTTCAACGCTTCTTCTCCGCTGCTCCGCGCTGCTTTCTCTCTTTTTCACCCGTTGCGGCACGAGGAAGAGAGAGAGAGAGAAGAGAAGAGACGGAAGACGTCAACCGTCGTACCTTGGCAAGAGGAAGCTTTCGCAAAGACAAGTTCCAAGTGCGGAGGGGGGGGGGGAAAAGGGAAGAGTTTTGAAGAATCGAGAGAGGAGCGAAGTCGAAAGGCTTTTTTGTTTTTTCTTCGCCCTTCACCTCTCTCACTTTCGCCTCAAACCAAGCGAACGCGAGTGTTTTTTTTTCATTCGACTCGCCGTTCTTTTGTCTCTCTCTTTCTCCCTCATCCCTCTTCCCTCCATCCTCCAGCTCACTATGCTGCGCGCCCCCTCGATGCGAGCCGGCAGCGCCGCGCTCGCCTCGAGCTCGTCTCCTGCTGCTGCTGCTGCTGCTGCTTCCAGGCCACCGCTGCCGCTCCGCCGACGACGCTCCCCGCTCATCGTCGCCCGCGCCGAAAACGCCACCGAGGAGGCCTCCCCCAAGGCCGCCGCCGAGGGCGGCGTGGACGACTGCGCCGACAACATCGGCGATTTCTGCTCGCTGGACAAGGCGGTAGGTTGATATGGTTTGGAGAAGGAGGAAGAAGGAAGAGAGAAAAAGAGAGAAAGAGGAAGAGAGGAAGAAGAAAAAGACGGAGCCATCTCGAAAAGTGTCCAAGCTTCTCCACGCTGAGATTTGGGGCTTTCCGGGCTCGTTCAGGCTTCGCATCTTGTTCGACAGCGTAGAGAGCGTCACGTTATTGGCATCCGTGAAGGCGGAACGTTAATTCACCGAGAGACAAGGGTTCGAAAGAGGAGGGTCTTTCGAACGACGACAGCGATGATGGGGGCAAAAGCAAGCGCACACGCTCAAGCGTCTTCATCAATCTTCTTCTTCTCTTTCTCACGCTTCTCTCTCTCTCCACTATCCTTCACTGCATCTCCGACTCCCCCAACAATCTCACAGGGCAAGAAGCTCCCCTCCAAGCGCACGCTGGGAGACAAGGAACAGGACTTTATCGAGGCGCTGAGGGTGAGTTTTTTTTCGAAAGATAGAATCGAATTCTATCTTTTTTCTCTCGTTTTTCGACCTCCTCCTCCGACGCTTTCTTCTTTCTCTCAACCTTCCTCCTCTTCTTCTCGACCTCCACCTCCACCGCAACCACCATCCCTAGACCTTCTACTATGACGGCACCCCTTCCATGTCCAACGAGGAGTTCGAGAACCTCAAGGAGGAATTGGTCTGGGCCGGCTCCAAGGTCGCCGTGCTCTCCGGAGACGAGCTCCGTTTCCTCGAGGCGTCGCTCGCTTACAACTCGGGGAAACCCGTCATGTCCGACGCAGACTTCGATGCTTTGAAGGTCGCCCTGAAGCGCGACGGCTCCTCCATCACCGCCCAGGGCCCGCGCTGCTCCATCCGCACCAAGAAGATGTACGCCGACGCCGCCCCGGACTACCTGCTGATGACCGCTCTCAACCTCCCTGCCGCCGCGGTCACGCTCGCGGTCTTGTTTTCGATCGACGACCTCACGGGCTTCGAGATCACGAAGCTGATCGAGCTCCCGGAGCCCTGGGGCATCGTCGTGGTCTGGGGCGTGATCTTGCCGCTGCTGTACGTCTTCGCGTCCTCTCTCACGGGTTTGGTGCTGCGGGACGCTGTCATCTTGAAAGCTCCTTGCCCCTCGTGCGGCGAGCCCGCGCGGTCCTACTTCGGCGACCTCTTGGGAGTCGCCGGCTCGAGGGACAAGAACCCGGTCGAGTGCGGCGGGTGCGGGGCGAAGCTGGAGTTTGACAACACGCAGCGGAGCGTGACGGTGCTGGAGGAAGGGAAGGGGAAGGGGCAGGGCGGGGGCGCCAAGCCGAACGCTGCTTGAAGAGAGAAAAGAGGAAGAGAGAGAAGGAGTTGTTGTTTTTTCTTCTTCTTCTTCTTTTTAGATGAATTCTTTTGTTTTGATTTTGTTCGCGAGAGAGAGACAGAGAGAGAGAGAGAGAGATCAGAGACCAGAGAGACAGAGAGAAAGAAAGGGAAAGAGCTCTCTCTCTCTCTCTTTAGGGCGTGCGCTGTGTGAGAAAGAAAAAAAAAGGAAAAGAAAAAAAGAATCAGAAAAAAAAAGTTAAGTTTTTTATTTGTTTCAATTTTCATTTTTACTTTCTCTCTCTCTCCCACCACTCCTACTCCAGCCTGCCCCACAGCTTCAGCGTCCGGTCGTACGCCGACGTCGCCACCAGCAGCGCGGGCACGGCAGATTTAGAGGATTTCGAAGAAGAGGAACAAGGATTTTTCGAGTCCAACGCGACGATGTCGCTCGACATCACCCTGCTCTCGTGCCCTCGCAGGGCCTTGAGCAGCCTCCCGTCGCTCGCATCCCACACCTTGGCCTCGCCGTCGTAGCCCGCCGTGAGCAGCAGACGCCCCTCTATCGAACTAGAAGATGAGGGAGAAGAAGAAGAGCTCTTGCTGGTCCTCAAGAACCTGCAAGTCGAAACCAGCGAAGAGTGCGCCGGCAGCGTCGCAAGTGGCCTCCCTCGCGCCCGCAGGTCCCACAGCCTGCAGCAGCCGTCCTCGGCCCCCGTAGCCACCGTCGTGCCCTCTCGAGGGTCAACGTCGACCGCGAGGATCCCTTTCGCGTGGCCGGAGAGCACGCAGGCTGTCTTCCCGGATCGGACGTCGAAGACCCTCGCGTGCGCGTCGAGGCCCGCGGAGACAAGCAGAGCGCCATCGGGATGCCAGGCCAGGCAGTAGACAGCCCTCGAGTGTCCCTCCTGCTCCAGCAGACAAGAAGGAGAGACAGCAGCGGATTGTTCTTCCTCGGGAGAGGAAATCGGGGCGGAGACGAGGGAGGTGGCCCTCTCTGCATCCCAGAGCCGCCAGCTGCCGTCGAAGCTCGCCGTCGCCAGAAACGTACTTCCGCTCCCTCCGTTTCTGTCTCCGTTTTGAAAGCCGGGGTGCCAGGCAAGCCTGGCGAGTCTCGCGGCGTGCCCCTTGAGCTCCGCGAGCGGTTTTGGAGAGCAGGGGGCCCCTGAGGGCGCCGAGGCAGCGGCGAGAGAGCACGCGCGGGAGGACCACAGCCTCGCGGTGCCGTCGGCCGACGCGGTCGCCAGGTCGACCACGATGTCCCGGGTTCGTGTCCCTTTCGAATCGTCGGAACTCGACCCTCCGGGGAAGGGCCTCCAGGCGACGCCCGTGACGCGGTCGTCGTGGGCGCGCCACCACGAGCGCGAGGAGGCCGCGGAGGCGGAGGCGGAGGCGTCGTTGTTGTTAGCGTTGTTGCCGTTAGTGTCGTTGTTTTCTCCTCCTTCTTGCCTCCCTTTGCTCGAGGAGGAAGCCGACAGCAGCGCCCCGGAGGCCACGTCCGCCCTCCAGACCGAGGCACAGCCCGACCACGACCCCACGGCGAGGTCTATAGTGGAACAAGAAGGAGAAGAAGACGAAGAAGAGGGTTGGTGGTTGAACGCGAGCGCCGAGAGAGGCCGGCCGTCGCCCAGCTCGGAGCACAGCAGCTGCAAGGAGGAAGGGGCGCGCGCCGAGGAAGCCACTGCGTCCGAGGCCGCGTCCGGGTCCGGCTCTTCCTCTTCTGCTTCTGCTGTTTGTCCTCCGTTTTGCTTCGCCTTCCCGGCTTCCTCCTCGGCGGCAGCTGCTGCCGCCGCTCTCGCCACTCTCGCCGCTGCAGCCTCCCTCCTCCTCTTCCTGGCCTCCCACACCGCCCTCTCCCGCTCCAGCCTCCTGCTCGCGGCCTCCAGCGACGCCAGCGCGATCTTCTCCCTCGCCCTCCTCAGCTCCTCGCTCCCTTCGGTGTAAAAGAGCTCCGTCTGGGCTTCCTCGGGCCTCAGGGGCACGAAGAACGGGGAGGGGCCTCCTCCGAGAGCTGCTCCCCCAGCGCCGACACCTCCTCCTTCCGTCACCGAGGCCACTGCCTCTGCCGCCTTCCCCGGGTCCATCCGCGCCAGCAGCTTCCTCGCGCGGTCGCGGCGCTCGTACTCGCGCTCGCCGAAAAGAGTTATCGGTTCCCCCAAAGAACGGAGCAGCGAGCGGACGGCGCCGTCGTCCGCCGGGACCGCGACCGTCGTCGCGCGCTGGCGGGCGCGGGCGTCGGCCAGGGCCTGGGCCTGCTTGGCCACGGCCGCCGCAGAGGATTCAGGGAGGTCCAGGGACATCGGGGTCGTCGAGGACTGCAGCGGGGCGGAGGAGCCGGAGAGAGGAGGAGGAGCGGCGGCGATGGACGGGCGATCGATGCCGCTGCCGCCGCCGGCAAAGTTTGGGGGAGCTTCTTCGCCGCCGCCTGCTCCTCGCTCCACCCCGGGAGGAGGCGCGTCGTCCTCGAGTATGGCGTCGTCTTCCCGTCCCGCCATCGAGAGTGAGGAGATCGGGAGGGGAAGAGAGGCGCGATGAGCAGGAAGAAGCGCGAGTGCTCTTTTTTTGCTTTTTTCTCTCGATTTCTGAGCCAAGGTTTTTTCACTGTCGTCGACCCTTTTATTGAAATTGAGAGAAAGAGCAAGTCTCCAACTCAATCTTCCATCCCCTCCGCGACACCCCTTCCCTAGCTCGCTGACCGCCCCCCTCGCCCTCAGCGCCTAGCGTCTTCGCGTCTCTCATCGCCTGAAGCGCATTCTTCGATTCTTTCGCTCGCCATGCTGCCACCAACGACAGCAACAGCAGCGACGGCGTCAATATCTTTCTCGACGGCTGCTGCTGCTGCCGCTGTCCGATCTGCCGTCGCGCCAGCTGCCGTCTCGCGCAGCGCTTTACACGCCCCTCGCCAGCACTCCTCGAGGAGACGCGCCGCGAGCGGGTTGGCTGCCGGAGTGAGCGGCAGGACGAGCGGCTGCGGCGGCGGGACGGCGGCCAGCGCCGCGGGATTCTTCTCGCCGTCATCGGCGCCGTCGCTGCCGCCGTCCCCGCTGTCGCTCAGAGGAGGAAGAGGAGGGAGAGGAAGAGCGAGGCTCGCGACCGCGAGTACCTCCGCAGCAGGCGGCCCTTCCAACGACCCCCTCTCCGACGCCGCCAAGACCGTCGAAGCCGCGGCCAAAGCCGCGGCGGACGCCCTCACGAACGGCGGCGAGAAACAACCCAAGCAGAAGAAGAAGTGGTCTGGCCTCGCGCGCCGCGCCGGCTCGGGCGTCGCTCTCGGGGCCGGGGCCGCGGCGACGATCGCGTGGGGAGGGTGGGTGCTCTGCGCCGTGGCCTGCCTGGTCGTATACCAGGCGAGCCAGGAGTATTACGGGCTGGTGACGAGCCAAGGTGAGTAGTGGGAAAACGTTTTTGAACTTTTTTCCTCCTTCTTTCTTTCTTTCTCTCTCTCGACCAAGAAAGAAAAAACTCAAAACAAAACAAAAATTCAACCTTTTCTTCTTTCCTTCCTCTCCACTCCCAACTCCTCCAGGCGTCGTCGACGGCGGCATGACCCCGCCCACCCCGCTCTCCGCCACCGTCGCCACCGCCTGCTGCGTGGGAATCGCTCTCTGGACCCATCTGTCCAACGGCAAGGTCACTGCCGCGCTCGCCGTCGCCTCGTTCATCGTCTTGTCCGTCTCCTTGCTCGGGAGCAACAGCTCGAGCTCTCCTTCCTCTTCTTCCTCGTCCCCCGGGAGGCCCCGGTTCGCGCAGCTTACGTCGTCGGTCTTCGGCCTGTTCTATTGCGGTTACCTTCCGTCTTTTTGGATCAAGCTGCGGCTGCTTTCTGCGCCCGCAGCGGGCTCCTCGCTGGCGGCTCACTGGCCCGCTGCCTTCGGCGGGCCCACTGCCTTCACAGTGGGACTCGCCGCGACTTTACTGTCTGTCGTCTGCGTCATCGCCGCCGACACGGGCGCCTACTTCACGGGCAAGTCGCTGGGGAAGACGCAGCTGACTCCCGCGAGCCCCAAGAAGACGGTCGAGGGAGCCCTCGGCGGCGCGGCGTGCGCAGTCGCCGCCGCCGCGGCGATGCGGCTGCTGCTCGGCTGGCCGGCGGGCTTGCCCACCGCCCTTTCTTTAGGTGTCCTCGTCTTCGGCGCCTCGCTCTTCGGCGATCTGCTGGAGTCGGTGATGAAGCGCGACGCGGGGCTGAAGGACGCAGGGGACCTTATCCCAGGGCATGGTGGTTTGTTGGACCGTTTTGATTCTTACATCTTCACCGGCGCGATCGTCTTCTTCGTGCTCCGGTTCGTGCTTCCGATGTTTGGAGTCTAATTAAATGAGAAAGAGAAAGGGAGAGAAAGGGAGAGAGAAAGAGAGAGAGAGAGAGCGATTTTATAACAAGGGGGAGAGAAAGAGAAAGAGAGACTTTGTTGAGAGAGAGAAAGAGAGAAGGAAGAGAGAGAAAACGCGCATCAATTTTTATTTTTCTTTCTTTCTATTGTCCGTCCCCCCACGACCAACAACACCAAAAACTACGTCCCTTCCTCCTCTCATTCTTTATTCTTCTTCCCGTTCGTGTCATCGGATTTGCTGGAAATGGCAATATACATAGACAAAAAAAACAAAAAAAGACTCTCTCTCTCGTTCGCTCGCTGGCTCCCTTTTCTGTCTCTCTCTTTTCTCCTTCTTATCGCACGTCGAACGCCCCCACGCTCGCCGACGCCATCCTCCTGCTGGTGGTCCCGCCCTTGTTGCTGCCGCTGTTGCCACCGTCGCTCCCAGCGAGGTTCTCCCTCGCCGCGGCGACTCCTTTCCTGATCGCGCCGCCGGCGCCCGAGGCCGCCGTCGCGATCCTCGGCTGCAGCTCCTCGTAGAGAGTCCAGACAAGAGCCGTCTGCAGCGTGCGCTTGAGGATGCGCGGGGCCGTTCCCGCCAGCAGGGCGCCTGGTCCCCGGGTGCGGACGACGGCAGAGAGGGTCTGCCAGGGGCCCAGGGAAGAAGAAGAAGCTGCCGCTGCTGCCGCTGCTGCTGTCGTTCCCGCTGCCGCTGCTCCTGCTGTCCCCCCGAGCCCCAGCTGCATGTGCGTCCTCACCATGTCGGCAGGCTGCGTCAGCACCGTCGCCGCGGCGGCTGCCAGCAAGCCCGCCCCGAAGTTGGACGCCGCGGCCGGGGCGCCCGCGTCGGCGAACCGGAGGCGCAATCTGGAATAAAAAGAGTAGTAGAGCGCAGAGAAGGGGGCGTTGGCCGCAACCGTGGGGCCCAGGCCGCGGAAGAGGCCGCGGGCTCCCTCGGCGCGCGCTATCGTGGCGAGGGCGGAGACGGTGCTCATGCCGCGGAGGGAGGTAGAAGCGGCAGAAGAGGAAGAAGAAGCGACGGCGGCGCTTCCGACGCTCCCGCTGCCGCAGAATTCCATCCGCGTCTTGACCAGGGTTAAGGGAGAGGTCAGCGCCGAGGAGAGGGCGCGGGCGCCCCCGCCGACCAAAAAGGCCTCCCCGGCTGTCAAGGGGGCTTTAGCGGCGTCAGTAGAAGAAGAACCGTTGCCCTTCTTCCTCCACTTGGGCTTCGAAGGTTTGCTTTCCTCCTCGAGCTGCCTCCGTTTCGCTGCGCGGGTGGCGACAAAATCCTTGAGAGAGTCGATCGCCAGAAACTGGATCGCCAGCCCCGCAGACAGGCGCATGACGGTCGGACCTGAGCCTGCCCAGAGTCCCCTGTGTTGTGGGGGTGTTGAAAAGGGGGTGTTAAACAGGGGGGGGGGAGAGAAGAGGTGAGAAGGAAGAAAGAAGGACAACGAAAAAAAAGAAAAAAGAAAGAAAAAAAACTCTTTACTTTGCCCCCTGCGACTCGAGCACGGCCCGCAGAGTCCTGACAGTACTCTGCAGCCTCCCCGCCGCGGCGTCGGCCTGCATGCGCGTGCGGAGCACGTCGAGGGGCTGCATGCAGACCGAGACCATCGCGCCGGCGACGCAGCCTGTTTTGTTTTTGTTTTTTAGAAAGGAAGGAGGAGGTTTTGAAGAGGAGGAAGAGGTCGAAACGTTGGAGGAGAGAGGTCGAGGAAGAAAGAAAAAAACGAGAAGGCAGATCGCGCTCATCTCGTCGTCCTTCTTTCTCTCTTCCTCCATTTTGATCTCCTCTGCCCCTTGGCTGCAGCTTTGAGATCTTACCTGAAGCGGCCGAGCCCAGGCGCTCGGCGACCTTGGAGGGCTTGGGCTCCTCGGCGGGCATGGCGCGGAATGTTTGAAGTTGTTTTTCAACTCTTCTTTTTTTCCAAACCGAAATCGAAAAGAAGAGTGCTTCGAGAGTTGCTTCGGCGAATTGCTCGATGCTTTCTTCTCGGCCTCTCGATCAGCTCGTTCACTCTCTCTCTTTTCCTTCATTCAAGCCGCCTTCCGCCCTTTCCGCTTCCTTTTCTCCCACCCCCGTCCGATCAAGACCATGCAGACCTCCCTCCGCGTCAACGCGCGTTGCTTCGCCTCCGCGGCCTCGTCGTCGAGCCGCCGCGTTGCCGCCGCGGCCAGGCCCCTCGCCGCCAAGGCCGCTTTCGCTTCTCGCGCGTCGTCGCCGGCGGCGGTTGCCTCTGCCGTGATTGCCCCCAGGGGCCTCGGCGCGTCGCGCCTGAACCCCCGCACCGTCGCCTCCCGGTGAGTCATTGGCGTATTCTCTTGCGTTTGAGGCGGAAGGGGGGGTGGTTTCGAAGTCGGGATTGCGAGGAAAAGAGAGGCGAATGAGGAAATGAGAAAGAGAAAATGCGAAGCAATCGAAACCGTCGACTGGACCGGTTTTGTTTTTTTTGTTCCTCTTGTCTTGTGCGCTCGCCTTTTTTGCTCGCCGTTCTCTCTTTTTTCTCCCCCTCGTTCCCCCTCGAGAAGAAGCGTCTCGACGTGATCTACGGGTCCAGAGCTTTTAATTGACATCGTGAAGGGAGAGAAAGGAACAAAGCAAAGGCGAATCGATCCAGAAAAGCTTTTTTGATCAATTCGCGATCTCCTCTTGCCTCTCTCTCCTCTGTCCTTTTCTCCTTCTTCTTTGCTGACCTTCGACCTCTTCCTCTCCCTCTTCCCCTCCTTCCTCCCCGCATCCTCTCCAAACCACAGCCCCGCCGTCTCCACCGCCGCCTCGGGCGACCTCTCCGTCCCCGGCCAGCGCTCCACGCTCGAGAACATCACCGAGACGCTGACGACCTTGTTCCCGGTCTGGGTCTGCGCCGGCGCTGCCCTGGGCATCGCCAAGCCCGCGGCGTTCGCGTGGTTCAAGACCGACCTGTTCACCTACTCGCTGGGCTTCCTGATGCTGTCGATGGGCCTGACGCTGACGGTGGACGATTTCAGGCAGTGCCTCAAGAACCCCGTGCCGGTGAGGGAGGAGGAGTTTTGGTTTTTCTTTTTCCCTTTTTTTTAAGTTTTTTTCTTCTTTTTCGACCTCTTTTTTTTCAACCTTTTCTGCTCTGCCCTCGCCTCGGAACCGGGTTCCCTCCGCGACTCTCCCCCTTGCGCGTCCAACGAGGCCACTCTCACCTCTTGATTCTCGCATTCAAATCACGAAAAATCGATTCAAAAAACGGAAAAAAAAAAAAACGACAACAGATCGGCGTGGGCTACCTGGCGCAGTACATCGTGAAACCTCTGCTTGGCGCCCTGATCGCCCGCACGCTCAACCTGTCCCCCCCGCTCGCCGTCGGTCTCATCCTCGTGTCGTGCTGCCCGGGAGGCCAGGCCTCCAACGTCGCGACCTACATCGCGCACGGGGACGTCGCCCTGTCCGTGCTGATGACGACGGCGTCGACGCTGGGGGCGATCGTGATGACGCCGCTGCTCACGAAAGTGCTCGCGGGCACGCTGGTGCCCGTCGACGCAGCGGGGCTCGCTCTTTCCACCTTCCAGGTCGTGCTCGTGCCCACTCTCTTGGGTGTCCTCGCCAACGAGTGCTTCCCCAAGTTCGTGAAGAAGCTGAGGGCTTTCTTACCGCTGGTTGGCGTCGCGCTGACGACGCTGCTGTGCGCGTCGCCCTGCGCTCAGGTCTCGGGCATCCTCAAGCAGCAGGGGCTCGACCTCTGCCTGCCCGTCGCCCTGCTGCACGCCGCGGCCTTCTCGCTGGGCTACTTCCTGTCCAAGGGCCTGGGCTTCAGCGAGAAGACCGCCCGTACCGTCTCGATCGAGACCGGGATGCAGTCGGCCGCATTGGGCTTCCTGCTGGCGCAGGCGCACTTCTCCGACCCGCTGGTGGCCGTGCCCTCGGCCGTGTCGGTGGTGTTCATGGCGCTGGGAGGGTCCGGGCTGGCCGTGTTCTGGCGCGGGCGCCCTGCCAAGTAAAAGTGGGGGTTGGGTGAGAGGTGGAGAGAGGGGGTTCTTTTTTGGTTTGAAAAAGAGAGGTTACTTTTTTGTTCTCTTTTCCTGGAGAGCCAGCAGTTAAAGAGAGAGAGAGAGAGGGCTTAATTCCGTAACCGAGAGAGAGAGAGAGAGAGAGAGAGAGAGAGAGAGAGATCTTTGCCTTCATTTGTGATCCGGAAGAGAGAAAGAGAAACTCCGCGCAGCAAAACGAGAAGGAAAAAAGAAAGGTCTCTTGTTTGTTTGCTTGTTTTTTTTCATGAAAACGAAATCGGAAATTCGTCTCTTCTCTTCTCTTCTCTTTTTCTCTTTTCCCTCTCTCTATCCCTCCCTCTCTCTCTCTACCTCTACCGCCACTAGAAGAAGAAGAAGTCACTCGGAATTCACTTCTTCTTCTTCTTCTCGTCCTTCTTCTTCGCGTCGCTGCTGCTGCCCCCATCCTTACCTCCGCCGCCGAGCACCACCGCGGCGGCGACGGCAGCGACGACGACAACGAGACCCAAGAGGCGGAGCCTCTTTCCGTTTTTGTCTCCACCGCTGCCTCCGCTTGCTCCTGCTCCCGCTGCTCCCGCCGAAGAAGACTCGCTTCCGCCGCCACCGCCGAGCCCGATGCCGCTGAGCGAGCTCCGGATGCGCGCCAGCGGGCCGCCACCGCCGCCACCCGAAGAAGAAGCGTCTCCGTTCAAAACGGCGGCGCCGCCCGCACCGCCGCCGCCGCCTCTCCTTGATTTGAGCGCCGCCGCATCAGGGTAGAAGCTCATCGCGATCCTCACGAACCCGCCCTCGCCGCCTGCCCCGGGCTTGAACAGCTCGAAGTACTTGTCGATGGGCACGGCGTCGAGGATGTCCGCGACGAAGATGCCGCACGCGGCGACGACAGAGGTGCCTACTTTCCCTTCCTGGCGTTTTTCTTTGCAGAGCATCACCCGGAGCTCAGAGGCTCCCTCGAGCACTTCCAAGGTCAGGTCCTGGGACCAAGAAGCCGAATTGGCGACGATTCGCTTGGGCTGGGAGGTCTCCTTGACGGGCTTGGCGCCGCCGCGGATCTCGACTGGGAAGTGGGGAGAGTGGAGGGAGAAGAGAAGAAGGCGAGGTTGAGTTTTTTGGTTCTTCGGATTTTTTTTTTTCGCGTCTTTCGACGTCGAACGAAGGGAGCTCTCTTCTCTCCTCGGTTTCTCCTCTTTTCGAAGCATTTTCTTTCGCAATTACGATGCACAGGCTTCGGTATCGACGTCCCACGGCCCATGAGAGTCAGCGCGGGGCGAAAGAGAGCTCGACGGAGGCGGGAAGCGCCTCGGTTTCTCCTCGTTTCTTTTATCGATCGATTGCGCGACATTGAGAACTCGAAAAGGTCCTTGGGTCTTTTCGTCTTTTCCCTCCTCTCTCTCTCTCTTCGCGTTTCCCCCGTGTTCTCCTCCTCGCGTCGCCCCCTTACCTTTCACAAACCCTTCGACAAAGCTCGGGTCCCACACGACGGTGTCGCCCTTGTTCTTGCCCGTGGCCTCGCAGACCGTGACGACCAGGTAGCCTCGCACTTTGTCGGCGACCATTGTTCGATGATGTCTTTTTTTTCGAAAAAAGGGAAGAGAGAGAGATGGGGAGGGGCGCCTTTTGAAAAAGTCTCTCTGCTGCTGCTGGTTGTTGGCTGCGCACAGAGGGAGGGACAGGCCGGCTTGAAGCGCTTCTGAGCTCTTCACTGGGCCGGGGGCACTGGAAGAGAGAGGAGAGGGAAGAAGAAGTGAAAGAAGAGAGAGAGAGAGAGACAGCGAAGGAAGAAGAAAAAACTCGACGCCCTTCCTCAATCACTCTCTCTTCGTTCGACGACCAAACGTCGCTCATCGCTCACTGCTCTCTCTCTCTCTTTTGCGCGTCGCCTTTCTCCCACCTGCTCTCCTTCTTTCGCTCTTTCTTTTAGCTCACGCGAAGACCCCTGGTCTGACACGACCTCCCGCAGCAAGATGGTGCGTCGACGATGGAGGGCGGCGACGAGAGAAAGAGAGGAAGAAAGGATCGTTTTCCGTCTCTCGCTTTTTCTCTCGATCGATTCGATGGCCATCCCTCGAAGAAAACAAAAAACTCAACCTCCTCTTCTTTCCCCTCCTCTTCCCTCCTCCTCCACCGCCCAACCCCCCCTCCCAACAACAACAGACGGACGCCGCCTCCCTCGACGCCCCTTCCCTGCCCGTCAACTACGAGCCCCACGACTCGTTGCGCCTCGGCCTGCCGGCCTACAAGGAGGACTTCGCAGCCCCTCACCCGCACCCGGTCGCGGCCGTCGTCGCGGCCGCGGCGAGCTCGTCCGGCGGCGACGACGCGAGGAGGATGCGCGCGCTGGCCGACGTGTACGGCGCCGGGCTCGCCGCGAGGCACTCGATCGAGAAGCAGATCCTGACGCGGTGAGTAGTGGAGGGATTGGAGAAGTAGAAGAGAGAGAGAGAGAGAAGGAAAGAGAGAAGAGAAGAAGAGAGAGAAAGCGAGCGATCGATGCCATCGATTTTTTTTTTGCTCAACCTCTCCTCCCTCTTCCTCTTTCAAAACCACCACCACTTCCAACTCCAACAACAACAAACAGCCCCGCCCGCCTCCCCGGGGGCCCCCTCTCCACCCCGGCCTCCGCCAACCTGGGCTGGCAAGCCCTCACTGGCGCCCTCGACGAGTTCGACGTCGGGAGCTACCTCGGTGCCGGCGCGGGCGTTCCGGGTCAAGAGTCCGAGGAGCTGCCGCCGGACCTGCACTCGCAGGCCGAGGCGCTGTTCAAGCTCGGCACGAAACCCGTTAGGCGCGCCACTTGAATTTCTGTTCTCTTTCTTTTTCTTTCTTTTTCTTATTTGTAGCTCGGGCTTTTTCTTTTTTGTGTGGTTCTTTGTGGTTTGTTTTTTTCCTAGTTACTGCTGCCGTCTCTTGCCTTTCTCTCTCTCTCTTTTTTCATCTCTCTCTCTTTCTCTCTCTCTCTCTCTCCCCCTCCAAAAACGTATTCTTTTTAACTTTTCCTGCGCTCTCTTCTTCTCAGCAGAGTCTCTCAAAATGGAAGCGAAGGGGGCCTGCTCGCCTCTGGTGGTGGATTGTGGGCGGCGGCAAGAGGAAAAGGGGGAAAACAAAAACAACACCAAAACTCTCAACCTCGACCTCGACCTCAGAACAAAAAAAAGAAGAAGAAAACCCGAATCTCGGAAACACTCTCAGCCTCTTCCTTCTTTCTCTACTTGTGCGCCCTGAGCTCGATCAGCGTCTGCACCACGCCCGGGTCCGCCAGCGTCGACGTGTCCCCGAGCTGGTCCTCCTCCCCGCTCGCGATCTTGCGCAGGATCCGCCGCATGATCTTGCCCGAGCGGGTCTTGGGCAAGCCAGGTGCCCAGTGGATCGCGTCGGGCGTCGCGATGGGACCAATCGACGACCGCACCTGCGCGATCAGCTCTTTGCGCAAACCCTCTGGCGGAGGGTAGCTCGTGCCCCCCATCAACGTAACAAAGGCGTAGATCCCCTGGCCCTTGATGGGGTGGTCGATGGGGACCACCGCGGCCTCGGCGCACTGAGGGTGCTCCGTCAGCGCGGCCTCGACCTCGGCCGTGCCGATCCTGTGACCGCTGACGTTGATGACGTCGTCAACGCGGCCTATCAGCCAATAGTAGCCCTCCTCGTCCCTCCGCGCCCCGTCTCCCGAAAAATAGTAGCCCTTAAAGGGGGCGAAGTAGGTGGCCTCGAAGCGTTCCGGGTCCCCTGCCAGCGAACGCAACGCCGAAGGCCACGACTTTTTAATCACGAGCACTCCTTCGCCTGGGCCCTCGATCTCGTTCCCTTTGTCGTCGAGCAAGGCCGGCTCGACGCCGAAGAAGGGCAGGGAAGCCGATCCCGGTTTGAGCGGGGTGGCCCCTGGGAGAGGGGTGATCATGTGGGCTCCTGTTTGAGAGGAAGATGAGGGAGGGAGAGAGAGTGGAGAAAGAGAAAAGAGAAGATGAGAGAAGATGATTTTTTTTTTCGTTTTCGGGTTTTTTTTTCTTTCTCTCCTCCTCCAAAAAACTCCAACCTCCTCCCTCTAAACTCACCCGTCTCCGTCTGCCACCAGGTGTCCACGATAGGGCACCTCCCTTCGCCCACCACCCCGTGGTACCAGTGCCACGCCTGAGGGCCGATGGGCTCGCCTACGGACCCCAGGACGCGGAGAGAGGACCGGTCGTGCGCCGTGACCCAGTCGTCCCCTTGGGCCTCCAGGGCTCGGATCGCCGTCGGTGCTGTATAAAGCTGGGTCACTTTATGTTTGGCGACGATCTGCCACATGCGGCCTGCGTCCGGGAAGGTGGGGACTCCTTCGAAGATGACCTAAGAGAGAGGGAGAGAGTTTTTTTTTTCGGAAGTGAGGTCGTCTTTCGTCGAAGAAGAAAAATGAAGAAAAACTCTATCTCTCCATCCCCCCTCTCTACTTCTTCCTTACCTGCGTCGCCGCATGCAGCAACGGCCCGTAGGTCACGTAAGAGTGGCCCGTAATCCACCCGCAGTCGGCGGTGCACCAGTAGACGTCCGACCCGGGCTTGTAGTCGAAGACGTACTTGAAGGTGGTAGCGGTGCCGACCTGAGAGGTTGAAAAAGTGAGAGTTTTTTTATTTGTCGTTTTTTGGAGGCGTTTTTCGAGGGGGGTTTGGTGTGAGTTTCGAGTTTCGAAAAGTTTTATCGGGAGCAGACGACAGAGGAACAGGCGTTGGTGAAAGAATCGAGGGAAATGAAGGAGCGGGAGAGGGCCGAAATGGGAAGAGAAAGGGACGAAATAGAAAACAAAAGTTTGAAAAAAAAACGAAAATTTTCGAACTAACCATGTACCCCGCCGTCGAGTGGATGACGCCCTTGGGCTTCCCCGTCGACCCGGAAGTATAAAGCTTGAACAGCGGGTGCTCGGCCTCGACCCACTCGATCGGCCTCGTGTCCTCGGAGGGCTGCTGCGCCAGCGAGTCCTGCCACCACTGGTCCCGGCCTCCATCCTCATCGGAGCTCATCATCGGGATCTCGGAGCGCGCCGCCGCCTCGGGCTTGTCGAGCACCAAGACGCGCTCGACCTTGTGGGATTCGGCCCCCATCGCGCATTTAGAAATAGCGGCGTCCACGACGGTCTTGAGCGGGATGGGTTTCGCCCCGCGGCGGACGGCAGAGGCCGTCAGCACGATTCTCGACTTGGAGTCCGAGATGCGGGCCGCGAGCGCGTCCGCGGAGAAGCCGCCGAAGACAACAGAGTGGACCGCCCCGACCCTCGCGCACGCCAGCATCGCCGCCGGGAGCTCCGGCACCATCGGCATGTACAGCGTGACGTCGTCGCCCTTTCCCACACCGTTGGCGCGCAGCCAGTTTGCGATCTTCACGACCTGGTCTTTCAGCTGAGCATATGTCGTCGTCGAGGACGCGTCGAGGTCGTTCCCTTCGAACAAAAAGGCGACGCGGTCTCCCAGGCCGGCCTCAACATGCCTGTCGACGCAGTTGTAGCAGACGTTGGTCTCTGATGGGAGGCGAAGGGGGAAAAAAGAGGGTGAGAGAAGGAAGAAGAAGGACGAAACTCGGGCCAAGAGAAAAGGTCGAGGTTGGAACATCGAAATCGAAAAAAGAAAAACTTTTCTCTTCTTCTTCTCTCTTACCTGCTCCGATAAACCACTCCGAGGAGATGGGACCCTTGCGCACGTCGAAGTTGTGCCTGGAGGAAAAGATTGTTTGGAGAGAAGTGATGGAGAGAGAGAGAGAGAGCGAGAGAGAGAGAAAGGGTGAGGTCGGGGTCGAAGAAGAGAGCTAGCCGCTCTCTTTTTGCCATCTCAGCAATTGCCAAAACGAACTCGCTTTCTCTCTCTCTCTCTCGCCCTCCACCTCCCCTCTTTTTTCAATCTTCCAATGTGCTCCAGCGCCGGTCCCGCGTCCATCTTTTGTCCATCTCCGCAAGCATGAAAAAGAAAAACAACGGGTACAAACCTGGTGAACTCGTCGCTCCATTTCTTCGACCAGAAGAATTCCCTCTCGGCGAGATCGCCCCAGAACTTTTTCGGGTCATCGATTGACTGCCGCCAGAGCTTCTTGTACTCCTCGAGCGACTTGATCTCCGCGTTGGAAGAGAGGGACCTCGGCGGGGGGTACACGGCCTGGAGTTCGGAGGGGGCAGCGGACGCAGCGGCGACAGCAGCAGCACCGGCAGCAGCAGCAGCAGCGGAAGAAGTCGATGCCGAAGCGACGACGGAACCATCAGCTCGCGGCGCGCCGGCAGCGGGACTCGACGCCCCCGACCCGGGCCTCGTCGCCGGCCTCGACGACGAGCGGGAGCGGCTCCGCGGCTCGCGCAGGGAGGCAGGGGCGCGGGCGGCGGGTGCCGTTGCGGCGGCAGAGAGGCCGTGACGAGGAGGCGGAAGAGAGGCCATCTCGGAAGAAGAGGAAGAGGAAAAAGAAAAAGGTGAAGCGAAAGAAAAAGAGGAGGGGGAGAGAGAGAGAAGTAGCTGCAGCGCTTTTATCGAAACCGCCTACAAAAAAAAACGGCATTCCCTCTCCTCTCCATCAAAAAGAGGGCAGAGTAGATTCTGCAGAGCTCCGTAGCGCGCTTCCGCGCCTCGAGACCACCTCTGATTCACATCAGAATCGGTCGTAACGGCCCGTCTCGTCCCTCCCTTGGCGGTGACAGAGCCTCGATCGGAGCGCAAGAAAGAACAGAGCGAGAAGAAAGGGAAGAGAACTTTTCAATCGAACGAGGCGTCAGAGCCATCATCGCGGCAATGTCTCCGCCCGATGCGGCTCAGCCGCAGACGGCCGCACCCAGGCGCCGCGTCGTCGCCGACGCGCCCGTCGCTTCTCCCGTGGGCACGTGTCACCTGTGCGGCCCTTCCCGGAGCAGAGCCGGATCGGAAGCGGCAGCGCGGGGCAGCAGCTCCGTGCTGAGCGCCATCCGATCGAGGAGCGTCAGCGCCGTGGCACCAGCGACCTCCTCCCCCTCCTCCTTCTCGTCATCCTCCTCGTCCTCGCCGGCCCTGCTGCTCGCCTCGGCGCGCTTCTCCTCGCTGCGCCTCGCCGCGACCATGGACGCCGCCGCAGCGGCGGGGGTGCCCTCGACGGACCCCAACCAGGCCCCTCCGTTCTACGCGCGGCGGCGGTCGAAGATCGTCGAGGCGGCCTCGGCGAGCGTCGACGACGACGACGGAGAAGACGCGAGCTGCGGCGCTCCGAACTCGGGTTTTTCGACTTTTTCGCGTCGCTCCTCGTCGACCCCGACGACGACGCTGCTGCTCGCGCTCACCGCCGCCGGCGGCTGCGCCGCCTTCTGCCGCCGCACGGGACAGCTGCTCACGCACCTCAACGCCTCACCCGATGACGTCATACGCTCCATCTTCCTCAACCGCGCGCGGAAAGAAGTCATCGCGGTCTCGGTCTGCAGGGGGGACGCGTTTGCGAGCTTGCGCTGCCGGGCGGTGCCGCTCTCGGCCGTCGCGGCGTGCCGTCGCTCGTCGTCGTCTGCTGCTGCCGCCGCCCTGCTCGCCGCTTCCTCGAGGCCGCTCTTCGAGGGGGAGGAGCTGCGCTGGCCCGGGTTCGTGGAGTTTGACGATGTCAACGGCGTGGTGCTGACGAGGAGCGGAGGGAACGGGAGTGGGAATGGTGGAGGAGGTGGAGGTGGAAACGACGGCGACGGCGGCACTGCTGCGGCGGAAGACAACGCTGCTGCTCCGACTTCCGCTTCCCCCTCTTCCTCTCCCAATTACGCCATCCACGACCTCGCGGACTACTCGCTGCGCTTTCGCGTCGACGGTACAGGCGTGCGCGAGGTGAGGACCGCGCCTGGGCTGCTGCTGCTGGTGATGGAGCCCAGGACGGCAGCGACGGCGGCGGCGGCGGAAACCTCGACCTCGACGCAGGCAACGACAACGGGCGGCGGCGGTGGGGTCCCCTGCCGCCTGCTCTCGATCGCCGACGGCACCCTGCTCGCCTCCTTCGATGCCCCGGCCCCTCCCGGTGGCGGAGGGCGCCTTGATTTCATCGAGCTGTTCGGCCACACGCTGCTCGTCGGTGGGGGTACGCCGCCGACTCTCACGAGGGTCGACGTGAGGAAGGCTTGCTCTTCTTCTTCTTCGGTACCTTCGACGAAAGCGAGGAAGTCTTCTTCTTCCGCCTCCGCCGCGGCCTCCCCTCCTGCGCCGTTCCCGACCCCTTCAGCCTTCATCTTCCTGCACGAGGCGAGGCTGTTCCTGGCCTTTGGAGGGGAGCAGAGGGCAACGGCAGGAGCAGGAGGAGGAGGAGGCGACGCGACGGCGAACAACTACGACAGCGCCTCTCAGCTCCTCCTCCCGTCGTCGTCGGCCGTCGTCTGCGACGGCACCGGCTCCCGGATCCGGTCGCTCGACGGCGCCGTCTCGGTGGGCTCGGCTCGCTCGCCCGGCGGGCCGGCCGCCAACTCCGTCTACGTAACAGCGGACCAGCAGTTTATCGTGTCCTACTCCTCGCGGGCGGCGGCGGCGGTGGCGGCAACGGCAACGGCGACGACGGCGACGACGGTGGCAGGAGCGGCTGCGACGGCGGCGACGGCGGCGGCGACGGCGATCGTTGCCGCCGCTCCCTCGTCTTCCGCTTCCCCTTCCCCGGCCGTCTCCCGGCAGGGTTCCGTCGCCGCCGCCGCGGCCGCGACGGCCGGCGCCAGGTGCTCCTGCGGCTCCTTCCTCGCTTCTCCGGGCGGCGGCAACGCCTCCGCTTCTGCCTCTCCCGCGACCTCTTCGGGCGGGCAACAGCAGTGGCAGCAGCAGCAGCAACTCCTTCGCCGCCGCCGGCGTTCGACCTCGACCTCGACCTCTTCCGACGACGAAGAAGAGGAAACAGAAGAAGAGGAAGAGGAAGAAGAAGAGGAAGAGATCGGCGGCGTCATCACCGTTTCCCACGTGCTCAGCGGCCGCTGCGTCGCGCGCCTGTCGGCGAAGAAGCTGCGGGTGAAGAAGAAGACGACGACGAAGAAGAAGAAGAAGAATAACAGCAAGCGGGCGAAACTCGACGGCGGCGACAACGACGACGGCGACGACGGAGAAGACGACGACTTCGACCTCTCCCTTGAGCGCCGCGACAACGACGCAGTCTGCCGCGCGCTCGCCGACGTCTCGGCGCTGTTCTACGACGAGGAGACCGGGGAGTTGGTGACGGGGAGCGCGGATGGGCACGTGCACGTGTGGAGCAACAACCACGGGTAGGGGAGGTGGAAAGAGGGAGAAGAAGAAGAAAAACTTTTTCTTCGACCTCGACCTCGACCTCGAAAAAAAACGAAGGCAAATTCTTTTCCTTCCACTTTTCTTTTCCGCTGTAACTTCGAACCCAAAGAAATGAAACGAACGAAAAACCATCATCATTCTAATCAATTTCTACACAAAATCGAAAAAAGAGCTGCTGCTGCTGCGGGTGCGGGTGCGAAGAAAGAACAAGAAGAAACGGGAACAAAAAAAACTCTTTTTTCTCTCACATCTCGAGGCTGATGAGCACCGCTGCCCGCGCGTCAGCCGGCGCCGGCCCGCCCTCGGCGAAGATCCTCCCGCGCACCACGGCCTCGGCGATCGGCGCGACCGCGGCGTGGTACCTGCGCACGAACGCGCGGAGCGTCGCCAGCGTGTGCGCCCGCCAGGCGGCGCGCTCCCTGGTGGGGTCTCCTTCGGCGGAAGAGGAAGCAGATGAAGCAGCGACGGCGTTATCGGCGTCGGCCAGAGCGTCCCGCATCATCGTCAGCGCGAGCGCGAGCGCCTCCCGCTGCGTCTCGAGCGCCCCCGCGTGCTCCTGCGCCTTCACGTCCGCCAGCTCCAGCGCGGCGGCGGCAGTGGCTCGGAGAGCGGCGGCCGCGGAGGTATTCTCGCTGGGAGGCGGCGTCGCCCCCTCTGCGGCCTCGTTCTCGGCCGCGGCGGCGACGGCCGCGGCCTCCTCGGCAGCGTCGGCTGCCTCGGCAGCGTCGACCGCCGCGCCCTTGGCCCCCGCCGCGTCCGCGGCCGCGTCGGCGGCGCGGGCGGCGAGCTTGTCGAGGGCCACGTGCAGGGCGTCCCATGCCAGCGTCTGCGCCGCCGAGGCCGAGGCCGCAGCAGCAGCGAGGTCGCTGTTGCCATCAGCAGCGGAGGAAGGAGAAGGAGCGAGCGAGAGGAAGCCCTTGGACGAGAGAGCCCACCGCACGACGCTCGCGCCCGAGACCAGCCTCGCGGCCATCAGCCTGTCAACGGCCTGCGCCCCGCGCTGCGGCGCCGCTTTCCAAGCCTGCTCCACTGCTTTCAAAGCTGCCATCTCCCCCTGTTCCGCGGAGGCGCAAGAGGTCGAGATCAGAGGAGAAAGAAAATCGTGGTAGCGTTCCAAGACGGTGACCATGTGCGTAAACGACTTGGAGCCCGCGACGAGCAAAGCGCGCAGGGCCGAGACCACGAGCTTCGGGCCCTGCAGCTGCTGCCTTTGTCCGATCGCCCCGGCGGCCCACTCCGTCAGCGCGGACGGAGGGGCCTTGCGACGGGCGAGGTCGAGGACCTCCCTGGCGGCGGCGGCGTCGAGGGAGAAGAGAGAAGCTTCGCTTTCTTCTCCTTCTGCTCCCATCTCTCCTTCAACCTCTTCTTCCTCGAGCGGAGCGACCGCGGGCCGCGGCGGCATCAGCGCGTGGAAGCTCTCCGGCAGAGCGGACCCCACCCTCTCCCAGTACGACAGCCTCACCAGGTCGTCGATCAGCCTCGCCACGAAGCGCCTTTTGGGTGCGTGCGCCGGCACGACTTCCAGAGGGAGCACCGCGCCCTGCCACTTGGCCCAAGGCCACGCGAACTCGAAGTTGGACAAGTGGTAGGCGAGCCAGTCGGCGACGGCGCGGGAGACGTAAGGGTCGAGCTGCCCACAGCGAGCGAACAGCTCGCGCACGCATCCCGACATCGCCCTCGGGAAAGCCGTGGGTAAGGCACGGCAGCAGTCGACCAGCAGGGCAGAGTAGGCGAGCGGTTTGAGGTCGGGGGCGGGCGGTCGGACCATCGCTGCGAGCAGCGTCTCTGCCAGCAAGGCCTCGGCGCCGGCGACGGGGGCCACCGAGATGGTCCTCTTTTTTCCTCCTTCTGCCTCGTTCCCTTCCATTCCGCTCTCCCCTGATCCGACTTCGATATCAAAGGCGGCCGAGGCGAGCGGGATGTGCGGCAGCGCCAGCGCGAGCCTGCGGGCGCACTGGACGCGGTCGCCGTCGAACGCGCGCGCCGTGTCGGCGACTGCGTCCTCGGCCGCGAGCAAGGCCCAGCCCGACAAGGAGTGAGCGGGCCTCCAGTTAGGGTCGCCTTCGAGGGCTCCCGGTGGCGGGTTGCCGTCGGGGGCCAGGCGAGGGAGGAAATCGAGGCGGCCTCGTGGGGGGTAGGCCGAGAGAAGAGCGGCGCCGCGGACGGCAGAAGACGACGACGACGACGACGACGAAGGGTCGTTTCCTCCTCCTTCGCCTCCCTCTCCTCCTCCGAGCCCCAGCGACGCCAGCACCGGGGGCACGACCGGGATGGCGACGGGACCCGAGAGCTCGTGCGGCGCCTGCGTGCCGGAAGCCAGCAGCTCCTCGAGCGCGCGCGACGCCGCCGAGGGCCACGGCACGCTGGGAAGAGACCACGCCTGTTCCCTTCCTTTACTCATCTCGCTGTCCGTGGCCTTGAGCACCTCCGTCAGGAAGGAAGCTCCTCCGGCATCACAAGACGCAAAAGCGGCTGCGGCACCGAAGTCGGCGCTCGCAGAGGAAGAATCAGAGGAAGCGAAATAGGGGGCGAGCCCGGGGCTGAAGGCCCTCCTCTCGGGCCTCGAGGCGTAGGCCCTGGCGGCCTCGACCAGCGTCTCCAGTTCACCGGGCACGCTGGCGTTGAGCTCCCTGCCGCACCAAGGGAGCGCGGAGAGGGCGCAGTAGACGAGGTCGTCGGAGTAAGGCTGCCACTCGCGGGGGTGCCTTTTTCTATTTGCGCTCTTTTCACTCGAGTTCGCGTCGGCGACTGCCATTGCGGCGTCGACGAGCGAGCGCAGCAGCGCCGCCGCCGACCCTGCGCTCACCACCCCGGTCGTCGCCAGGCACGCCACCCACCGCACGCTCAGCCGCAGCCTGTGCCTGTCGCCCGGGGCAGCGGAAGACGCGGCGGCCTCAACCGCGGCGCGGGCGTCCTCTGCCAGCAAGGCGCCGAAGCGGGGCTCCATGGCGTTGAGGGCCCCCGCCAGCGTCGCGTAGACGGGGGCCTTGTAGGCGATCTCGGTGCCGCAGTCGAGGAGGAAGCGGCGGAGCTGTTTTGGTGGTGGTGGTGGTGAGAGAGAGAGAAGGAGGAAGGTGAGAGAGAAAATAGAGAGAGAGAGAGAGGAGGAAGGAGAGAGAGAAAATAGAGAGAGAGAGAGAGAATGAGAAAGGGAAGCGAAAAAGAAAAAGCCCTTCAAAACTTCTCTCTCTCTTACCGTGTCCTCTCGCTTGGTGTTCAGCTCCCTTCGGAGCTCCTTCGCGACGGCGAGGATCTCCTCTGCGGGGGGGGCGGATCCCTGGGGCTGTTGGTTGTTTGGTTTGGTTTGGTGGAAGAGGGAGAGGTGAGAGAGAGAAGAGAAAGTCGGGGCTGAAAGAAAACGGCGAACGATCGCCCCGGCAAAATGATCATACTTTCTTCTTTCTCTTCTCCAAAAACTCACCCTCGGCACGTCAGCGCACTTGATCAGCTTGGCCAGTAAAGGCCTGGTGCCGTCCCCGCCCTCATCGGCGTCGCGGCGCTGCTGGGAGTAGTGCTGCTGCTGCTGGCCGCCGTCGAACTTGCGCTTGTTGCCTTGGTGGTGATGGCCGCCGCCGCCGCCACCATAATTGTTGTTGCGGCCTCCGCCGCCGCCTCCGCCGCCCTGTCGGTAGCCTCCGCCGCCTCCGCCGCCGTCCATGTGAGTGCCGTGTGTTGAAGGAGGGTCGAGGCGGGTGGAGGGAAGTGGTGGGGAAGAAGGGACGGCGAAGAGCGAATGGGAAAGAATGGGCTTTGCTTCTTTCTTCGTCAAAATAGTGAAGTCGTTTTGCTTCTTCGTCCATTTTTTTTTTCGAACTCGAAGCGAGAGCAGCTCTCTCTCCCCGCAATGGACCTCGACGCGCTCGAGCTCGAGGAGGACGGCTTCGCGCTCCCGGAGCAGCCGCTGGCGCAGCAGCCTCTTCTTCAGCGCGAGCCCCTCTCCGAGGCGAGGGCGACGCAGCAGCAGGAGCAAGAGAGGCCCGCGGCGAACGGAGCGAACATCAACAACAAGCGGCGCTCGATTGCTTCGAACGACGACGGCGACGACGCCGTCATTGGTCGGCCTTCCCCGACCTCCTCCGCCTTCCGCGAGCCCCTGGCCAAGCGCCCCAGCGGCAGGCCTTCGCTGTCGGTGACAGCGACGCCAAGAGCAGAGCAAACGACGCCTTCGCTCTTCTTCGCTGGGTCCGAGGCGGAGAAGGAGAACGACGGCGAGCTTCCTCCCTCTCTCGCCCGCCCCGCTCCTCCTCCACCTCCACCTCCGCCTCGTTTCGACGACAACGAGGAAAGCGACGCCGACGACGACGAGCCCTCCGACGACGACGACGATGAGGAAGCCATCCCGGGCCCTGCGGGCATCCTCCGCGAGGCCCTGCGCCGCGGCCTGGTCCTCGAGGACGGCTCCGAGGCGACGGGGAGGGGAGCAGAAACAGCGACGACGACAACAACGATGACGACAACGACGACAACCGCAGCAGCAGCAGCCCTGCCCCTCCCCTCCTCCTCGGCCCCTCCTTCGCTCGCCCTCGTCCCTGCTCGCAGAGACCCGCGCTTCGACGAGGGGTCGGCCTGGGACGCCGCTGCCCGCGCGCACGGGGGGTGGAGAGGGAGGATGCCCGCCATTACGGCGGCGGTTGGAGGAGCAAGCGCCGCCGCGCTTTGCGTTTCGGGCGCCGTCGCCTCTGCCGGCGCGGCCGGGGAGCGCTCGCCCCGGCTCGCCTTACTAGTGGAGGTGCTGCGCCCGACAGCGACAGCTGCAAGCCTCACCACGAACGGCAGCAGCAGTAGGATGAGGCAGCAACAGGCGCCTGCGGGAAGCGACGCCGCGGCGCTGCTGCGGGACCCTACGGGCGCGGTCGCCGCCACCGTCTGCGGCTCCCTGCTTCTCCTCAGTTCTTCCTCTTCTTCTTCGTCTTCGTCGTCGAGGTTTGCTGCGCTCCGCGCCGGCGACGCCGTCCTGATCGACGGCGCGCCGATCCTCCGCCCCGGCTGGGGCAACGGCGGCCCCCTGCTCGGTCCCGAGGCGGCGAGGGCGGCCGCGCCGGTGCTGGTGCTGACTGAGGAAAGCGTCCTCGGGGTGTGGGGCAAGAAAGAGAAGGGAAACAGCAAGAGCGGACGGGCGCCAAGGATGCAGCAGCGGTGGGCGGCGCTGCCTCCGTGCGCACCGACTGCTCCTGCTGCTCAGGAGAAGGAGATGGGAGTGGAGGAAGAAGAAGCGCCGCCGCAGGAGCAGCCGCGAGAGCCCGAAGCCGCCGCTGCAGCTACTCCTCCTCTTCCTCTTCCTCCTCCCTCCGCGCCTCCCCCTCCCTCAACTGCCCCTCCCGCCACGCACGACGCCGTAGAGAACCTCATGGAGGGCCTCGAAGACGAGGAGGGCGCCTTGGTCGCGTGCGGGCTGCTGTCGCAGGCGAAGGGCAAGTGAAGAAAGAAAGAAAGAAAGAAAGAAAGAAAGAAAGAAAGGAAAAACAAATGTAAAAAAAAAAACGAAAACTTGAACTTTTTGATTTTTTTGTCTTGTTCCGTTTTCTGGCGGAGGAAAGTGTTTTCAGTTTTAGAACATGACAGAATTTTGATGACGATGGCTCTGCTTTGCTGCTGCTAATTTGCTGCTCGCGCGGAAGATGTGACGGGGAACTTTTAAAAAAAAAAAAAAAAAAAAACACCAACCCCCGGGCGCTCCCGCGCCCCCGGGCCCCTCCCGCGACGCGGCGGGCCCGCGGGGCGCCCCCCCCCCTTTTTGTTTTTTTTTTTTTTTTTTTTTTAAAAGGTCCCCGTCACATCTTCCGCGCGAGCAGCAAATTAGCAGCAGCAAAGCAGAGCCATCGT
>Ga0114918_10000134_pt1 | contig 59302 bp, 53 predicted proteins | sample LantaG_FD_87015 | JGI IMG/M metagenome (GOLD analysis project Ga0114918, IMG submission 87015) | Deep subsurface microbial communities from Baltic Sea to uncover new lineages of life (NeLLi) - Landsort_02402 metaG | ecosystem: Environmental > Aquatic > Marine > Oceanic > Sediment | place... | reverse complement strand
TTTTTCAATTTAATTAGTTTCTGCGCTTTTCCACACAGTGTCACATAAATTACAGATATACACAAACTTAAGTTGAGCATCATTATAACGCAAATAAATAACTTCGTGAGGAAGTTGGTCTTCGCTAGCATCTTTCCCTTCGTGGTCTCTATTAGACATACATGCTGCATTAGGGCACGGTATATTGGTCACTCTGGGCAATGTTGGATCTAATTTAGTATATTCATTAACTAAATGTTTTACACCGCCCTCCTTTTTTTTAACAGTAGTTTTAGATACGCATATATTATCCAGCGTGGCTGTCAATGTATCATCCTCGTGACCACATTTTCGGCAATAATATATGAGTTTGTTATTATCTTCTCCGTCTAAACGAATGTAATACATATTTTGGCAGATACTGCAAAAGTGCATGTTAATATATATATAATGACAGTTTTATATTTATTTTCAATTTAATTTAAAAACTCTTTGAATGCAATTTTCATTTTTTCTGTTAAATCGGTATAATTTGCTGAAAGGTTCATATTGTATAATGATGTTTTAAACTCTTTTTTATTCTTTTTCGATTGTTCTAATTGCGCGAGTTCATCAAATATAATTTTTTCATGTTCCTTAAAATGTTTTTTTATGATTGGAAAAAATCCAGAAAATGAAGGTGGTAATATTCTTTGTGTTAATATACCTAAAATGGCGATTTCATAATTTTTGTATTGAATAATAGAGTTATATGATTTAAAATCACTATGTGTTTTTTTAATACCCGGTTCATTGATAAGTGGTTCGTTATGCAATAATGCAACTAAACTAAGAAGAATTGATTCTATTGTTTGACAGGATGTCCATTGTTCCCCTTTCCAGGTATTCAATAATGAGATACATACTTTACCATTTCTATAAAGATTAGGATTAAATCGAGTTTTCCCATCATTGGTTAAATAAATTAATTTGGGTGGAGCAAAAGGATATTCTGTTGGATAATTAAATTCGAACATATAGGCCCCATATCTGTATAGTGAATCATCCGGACCAAATATTACGGCATAACCCTTTAACATATTATCTTCGTCGTGTGAATAGTAAATACCATTGCTTGTTAGTGGCGATTTAATAAGCCTTACTACATCACGTAGTAGTCTTTTCCGATTTTTAGGAGGCATACATTTTGAACTGGAACTCATATTTATAAATCTTATTTAGAAATGTTTAAATAATTATAAGTAAGCTTTAAATAATAAGAGGATAATGCTGTTGATTTATTATAAGTATTTAAACTATCTTAAAATAAAATTGATATAAAAATATCTATAATAATATACAGAAAAGATGAGTAATCAAGTTTTATCCTTATTTGATTTTTTGGATAAACATAAATGTAAAGGCGCTAATTCTACACATACAAGGATTCCAGACAGGGATCTAAATATATATGCAGGGGCTTATATAATTAATGAGGAAGATAAGGAAGATTTCAAAACTGTTTATTGTGATAAAGTATTTGTAAATAAACATCAAGAGTTCTTAACAGAAGCTCAGTTGCCTACGGCTGGTCCTATATTGATTGATTTAGATTTCAGATATGATGTTGACATTGATGAACGACAGCATACGGAAGACCATATATCTGATTTAGTGGAACTATATTTAGAGCAATTGCAGAAAATAGTAACTTTAACGGATGAAGAATTTCCAGTATTTATTTTGGAAAAACCAAATGTTAACACATTGGAAAATGTAACCAAAGACGGTATACATATTGTAATAGGCATTCATCTCCATCACGAGGCGCAAATGATGCTGCGTGAATATATATTGGAAGGAATCGATTACATATTATCAGAATTACCATTGAAAAATGATTACGAAAGCGTTATTGATAAAGGGATAGTAACAGGCAAAACCAACTGGCAATTATATGGTTCAAGAAAACCCGGAAATGAGGCTTACGAAGTGATTCAACATTGGAATATGAAATATGATGCAGGAGACGATGAATTCGAATATACAGATATGATGGATGACACGATTAACCATCATGAAATATTTGATTTAATTTCAGCCAGAAAAAGCGATAATGTGAGATTTGAATTGAAAGACGATGTATTAGAGAGATGTAAAACAGCAGATGCTAATATGAACACAAAAAAAACCAGGAATAGAATAAAAATTAGAAAGTATAGAGCACCAACCAATCAAATTCTACCAACAACATTGGAATCGTTAAAGAAAGCCGTGAAAGACAATCTACAACTAGCAACGATGAATGATGATTTATATGAAGTGCGAGAGGTGCACGAATTTGCAATGGCGTTGGCAGAATTCAGAGCCACTGAATTTGACGAATGGTTAAAAGTTGGATGGACTTTACACGCTTGTGACTGCGAGTTATTATTTCCAACATGGATGTTGTTTTCTGCCAAAAGTGACAAATTTGATTTTCAAGATATACCTAAGTATTGGTCCATGTGGTCAGATGAGTTCAACATAAAATGCTGCGAACTTACAAGAGGCTCTATAATGTGGTGGTGCAAGCAGGATAATCCTATAGCGTATGAAAAAATCAAATGTAATACCGTTGATTATTTTATTAATAAAACGATTGAGCACGAGAAACCACCAGATTATGATATTGCGGGGATTCTACATAGAATGTATGGAGACCAATACAAATGTGTTAGTATTAAGAGCAATGTATGGTATGAAATGGTAGGAGGAAGATGGAGCGATATTGATTCTGGTACAACACTGAGAAAAAAATTATCTAGTCAATTAGCACTGAAATATACACTAAAAGCAAAAGAACTGGTAGAAAGGATGACCAATATGGATTCCAATCCATCCCCAACAGAATCTAAAAGCAGTGGCGATGACGATGATGAAATGAAGAAATTGCAGAAATTAGCAGGAAGAACTGCGGGCATTGGTTTAGATTTGAGAAGAACCAACAACAAGAATAATATTATGAAAGAGGCGAAGGAGCATTTCTTCGATAAACTATTTCTTGAAAAATTGGACAATAATCCTTATTTATTATGCTTTACTAATGGGATTATTGATTTTGAGAAAAAAGAATTTAGAATGACAAAGCCTGATGATTATGTATCGTTATGTACGAATATTGAATATATCAAAATGGATGAAGAAAATGTAAAACACATGAGCATTAAAAAAGAAATCACAGAATTTATGGAACAATTATTCCCAGATTCTCTATTAAATAAGTATATGTGGCAACATATGGCGGCATCATTGAAAGGTACAAATGAAAATCAAGTGTTTAATATATACACTGGTACAGGACGCAATGGTAAATCGAAATTGGTGGATTTGGTTAGCATGGCTCTTGGAGATTATAAAGCGACCGTTCCAATCACATTGGTTACAAGTAGAAGAACTACTATAGGAGGAGCGTCTCCAGAAATCGCACAGTTAAAAGGTATACGATATGCGTGTATGCAAGAACCATCTGAAAATATGGCTATAAATGAGGGTGTTATGAAAGAGTTGACTGGTGGGGACCCGTTATCCGGAAGGGCCCTTTATTGTGATACGATAACATTTAATCCTCAATTTACACTAGTTGTATGTACAAATCATTTATTTGATATTAAAAGTACAGATGATGGCACTTGGAGGAGAATTCGTGTATGTGATTTTGAATCAAAGTTTCTTGATAAACCTTATGAAAATGAGAAGGATTTTCCAAAAAACAAATATCCATACCAGTTTAAATGTGTAAAAGATATCGATAGTAGATTTGAGGCGTGGGCGCCTTATTTTATCTCTATGTTAGTGGAAATAGCTTTTGAAACAAATGGTGTAGTAGAAGATTGTCCCCAAGTCTTGGCAGCTAGCCAAAAATATAAGATGCAACAGGATTATTTTGCGCAATTCTTCGAAGAAAGAATTGTTCCTGTTGAGGGCGGCACTATTAAAAGAAAAGACCTACAAAATGAATTTATTGAATGGTATACTGAATTATATGGGGGAAAAGTGCCAAAGGGGAAAGATTTATATGATTTTATGGAATCCAAATTAGGTAAATGCGATAGAGGTCGATTTAAAGGTCATAGACTTATTCATTCTTTCGAACAAGACTTGGATGTTGTACCTAATAATATTTAATCCATAATAGTAGTTAATAATTACATATTATGGAGATGGAAATAAGCTAAGAGCTGTTATAAAATGTTGCAAAATGGGGTATAATGTGTTATATAATGGAAAAATAGCTAACAAAATAATTGTGAGCATACCTTTTTTATTTTTCACCATCATTACGGTCGCAATGACTTGTATGGCAAATAAAGTCCAATAAATAATTTGTAGATAAGAAATTGTTAGGTCTAATACACCGGTTTCTTTGGAATAAAAAGTAGCTTTACGTCGATTAACTGCATTATCTCCTGCATTGCGTGCCACATTTCCAGATACGTCATTTAATTTATTTTGTTGATATTGATTAATATCTAGTAAGGAGGTTTGAAATGCAATTTGTGTATCATAAAAATCTAAATCTTGATTTATGCTGTTATATGCGGTGTCAAACTGTGTTTGAAGTTTATCTATTTCTTTATCAGCCATGTCATTTATATTTGTTTTAAATGTTGGTCTATAAGAACTATCATAAGCAGCCAATTTCCTTTGAGCATTTAATAAATTTTTTGAAGCATTAGCTAAAGTATTTTCTTTTTGAACAACTTTATGCTGCCAATCTCTTACGGTTTGATTATTTTGACATTTAGTATCACAGATAAATCCCGCCTCTCTTTGTTTATTGAATTCGTTTATCATATTATTCATTTGAGTATTTAGTTGAATATTATCAGACATAGTTGTATAATAGTTAGAAATAAAAAGATTAATGTTGTATCTTTAAGTACTTGCATCAACAGCCCCTTGCACCTGACTTGCCGCAGCACCAGCAACATTGGTTGCGGCACCATAGACTTTTTGTCCAGCGGAATATGCGTTGCCCGCCGCATCTTCTGCTTGTTGTTCTATATTACCGAGAGCAGTTTTGCTATCACCATATAATTTGTCAAACGCTTTTTTATCGTGTTCGTATACGGAATCTCCTCCAGAGGCTGCTACCCCTTCACCAAAGTTAAATCTGTTCCAGTCCATTCCACTTCTCCACCAATTGTAATAAATACTGCCCATGGTGAAGATAGCACCAATGGCGATAGAAGCAACAATACCCATTTTACCAATTGTTCCCCAACCGGCGTTTACTAAGTAAACACTAATCAAAACTCCTAAACCACAAAAGGCAATAGTTCTGAATATATTTTTATGCGATCCGAATCTTTGTTTTTCGTAATCTGTGATTTGAACCATGCGGCGGCGATTGTTTCTAACAATTTCTAGTTCCTTAATTGCTGTTTCAGCATTATCTAGTTCCTTTTTAACAATATCTACCATGGCGATTTGGTCAGCCAAATTTTGGCGACTATCAGCTAAGTTACATTGAGTAGAAGTAAGAATATTATTTAAATCTGTATATAATTGATTTCTCAATTTACTTAAATCGCTAATTCTACCTTTGATTTCCATAGATGTCATACTAGATTCTTCGCCATTTTCCACCGACTCTAAATCTTCGAATAATTTACCTTCGAAAGCGTGTATATTATTAATACTGTCAAGAAGATCCGTATATTGCACATTTAAAATATCTGAACAACTTGGTTGCAATTTATCTTTTTTGGTTGATGTTGCTGATTTAGATGATGCGGCAACAGCCTGCCGACCCCATTGAGCCAATTTAGCGTTATCATCATAACATCGTGGCCAGCCTGGTACTGAGTCAGATGTTAAACCACAATATAAGGGGAAATCAAGTTTAACCTCGCATGCTTTTCCATCATCAGTAAGTATTGATGAACCTGGGCAATTCGTTTTGGACATTATATATAATAATAGGTCATAAAAAAATTATTATTATTTAATTTTAGTAATAGCAATTCCTAATATAGAAATTGCTAAAGTGAGCCACAGATAGTAACTCATATCAATACTGTTTTTTCTTAACAGACTATCGGATTGTTGGGCACTCAATGTATCTAAATTAGCGCCAGATTTTAAGAGTTCATGACTAGCTTGTTCATAACTAGCCAATTGTTTAAGTAAATCCGTATTTTTTGTTTTATATAAATCATTTACCTGTAAATTTGATCCTTGCAATTGGTTAATGCTTTTTTTAACTTGTGTTTGCATAGATTGTAATTTGGCAAAAGAGGCTTTCTCTTTTTTACGATTTTCTACTAAAAAATTACCAGTTGGATTCACACCTGGGACAGATTCGCCACCTTGAGTGCCGGCCACTTTACATTGATAAATCATATCGTTTTCTAAAGGAGAATATCCTTCTTTTACACCTCCCACAAAAGGCTCTGGAGATACATTTGTTGAACCCCCGCCTCTACTCCAGTATGTCCAATTTCCCTGAGCATCCATTCCATCCATCGGTTTAGAAAAGATGCTCGACGATGAATTCACCCCGTATACTTTTGTTGCGTCAGCTTCGATTTTATCTAAACCTCCGTGGATGTTCTTCCATGATCCACTACAAGGTTTCCTACACGCATAAATATTATCATTTCTATTAGTTCCATAGACATAGTCTTTATTGGTGGCATTGATCCATTTTAACCTCCCTGGGATACTGGACCATTGAGGATTACCAGGATTAGTAATAGGTAATCTAGCCCTATAAATAGAGTCATTTGAATTTACACCATATAAGTATTCTTGTCCGCCCGACACTTGTTTTAGCCCCCCTGATATCCTTTGCCAACCTCCAGTGCAAGGTTTTTTGCATTGATAGATGTTGTCGTATTTATTAACTCCGAATATGTAATCTTTATTTGAAGCAGAAATATTAGAAAGACGTCCTCCAATTTGACGCCATTCGGTTCCTCCGGTCGCATTTCTTTTACCAGGATCTTTTGCGCGAGCGAAAATTGCGTCACCACTATTAACTCCATACACTTCCTTTTGACCAGTACTTAATTGTTTAAGTTGTCCACCAACTTTTCTCCAGTCCGGACCTTCTGCGTTAATTGGTTTTGGAGCTACATAAATACTACTATTTCCTTTGCTACCCAAACTCCATACTTGCTTTGTTTGTGGGGGCACTGGCGCAATCATCTGTTGGTGTGACATCACTATCCTAGAAGTAAAACCTAATCCAGATAATTTCGCTTTTACGAATTCTTGAGTGGCAGTTATTGTTATATATATACCACCTTTGCTACCACCGGGACCTATTAACATCTGTTTACCACTGCCGCAACCACTGCCAGAACTAGTATTTGATGGATATCCGTTTGTGAGCGGTAAATTTTCAATACCAGGACCATTCCATGATGAGTTGGCAGTTTTCCAAGTTGTACCGCTAAAGACATCCGTGCGATACCACCCATATGCACAATTTGCCATATTTTTTGCAATAATATCGTCCATTTCTTTTTGGTCAGTTAATCGTACATTGGGAAATTCTGTTGCTATTTGTTGCATAACAGAGACGATATCACTCTTCGTGGCAAAATAACTTGATGATGGTCTACCTATCCATATAACCATTTTTGCTGCAACAGGACATCTGGTTTTACGAGCTCTTCCCCCCGACGATAAACAATCCCCGATATCTCGCCCTTTAATTGGTTTACAAGCCGCTTTTCCTTGAGGAACGGTTGCCCTTGAAGGAACCCAACAAGTAAAATCCTCATTCGCAACATCTTCGCAATCTACAGAATAATGACTATCAGTGTTTGGTAAATTACAACCAAAAGAAGAACCATTCCATCCGCTACCACCGCTTGTTCGCATATCATCATTAAAAATACCACAGGATTCGCCATCTCTAATTGAACGCCACCCTTTGGGGCAAGTTTTTTTCATAGCAGCTTTAGTAGAAGCAATAGGAAATGTTGGGTCATTATACATCTTAGCAGTTAACGGGGTTCTTGAACTACTCCAACCTTTATCGCGGACCTCTACCTTTCCCCACGCATAAGCTTTTGTTGGATTTTTAATTAATGTTTTATTTTCATCTTCGCTTGATGTAAATCCTTCAACTCGTGTATCATTTAAAAGACTTAATTCACTAGCAAATTGATTCCAGTTAGGTTTAGGATTCTCTCCGCCCGCTGATTGAAGAATGAAATTAGTTGTCCCTTCTTGTTGATAAAAACCTTTACAATAATCACCATAGGCTTCTGCGGCCTTAACAGCCGTAGCTTCATCTTGAATATATTGTCCATTCTCAAGTCTTTGATTATTGATTTTAGGGGCACTGGGAAAACCCCAATCAGGACTTAGTTTTACCCAAATACCTTGATATTTAAAATATTGTGTATAGTTTGGCCATTTAACTAAACCATATTGTTCTACATTTTGCTTACACATCGAATTCCACGTATTTCCCCAGGCGTAATTTGAACCATCAATTCTAACCACACTTAATCCACAACGCCCATCCTTGCCAGCTAAGGTCTCTCCAGAACGTGCGCATTTACCTCCCCAATTTACACAAACATCACTTTCACATTCTTCATTGGCATCACATAAACCTCCTATTTTGACTTTCGGTGCAAATTTTGACAAATCTGTACACTTTTCAATGTCATGTTTTTTACCATCTGTACCTGTATATCTTCCCACGGTTAGTCCCCCATCGACACCTTGTGTACCGGCAGCATTTTGAACAATACCTGGCCATTTTAAATCACAACCTGCTTTACAAGAAGAGATAACATCTTTTAATGCTTCGTCGGGTGTTGCGTCGGTGTCCGCAGCATCTTTTTTTACCCCCTTTTCCCAATTTGGTGTATCATTAGACCATCCTTGGGGGCATTGAGCATAACAGGCTTGTCTACTAGTATTAGTAGACAAATAACTAGAAATCATAGTATCTTGAGAAGAGTTAGAAGTTCCTAATGCCGAATTAAATGCAGATTGCATTTTTCCCAAAGTATTTTGTTCATTGTCATTGATTGTTGTTAACGGATCATAATAATTCAAATCTGACATTTTTTATCTATAATATATAGATAAAAAATAATATCATTCAATACTTTATTTACTAGCCCTATGCATGGCTACTAATCCTAAAGTAATAGCTGCACCCAACCAAACAAAATAACGCATATATGCTGCATTCATTTGTAATGTATTATCATGAATTGAAGCGCTTAAAGTGTCTCCTTCTGATATTAGTTTATTTAATCTAGATTGTTGACTTTGTAATTCTGTGAGTTGCTGTAAAGTAGCAGATTTTTGTTGAGTGAGTTGTCCATCAGGACCTGTTAATTGTTTTTGTTGACCATGGAATGACATTGTTTTTTGTTGAAGCTCTGTTGTCTTTGCTTGTAAAGCCTTAAACATTGAATCCATTATGTTTTTGTTTCCTGCAGCGCTTTGTTTATCGCAAGCACCTTGTTCCCACTTTCCGTTTCGGCAACAAACACCGGCACCACTACTTCCCGGACGGTCAGCTGGACAAAATTGTCCGTTGATTTCACATGACCACCCTTGACAAGACTCGGCGGGAGGTACTTTTGATTCGGACATAATAGCATTTTGTTTTCGGGTATATTCTGATACTGCTTTATTAAAATTATCTTCTAATTGTTGTAATTCTTTGTATTCGACAGTATTTACTTTCGCCAATGGTGCCTCGTTTGAATTTCCACTAAAGTTTTCTATAATTGATCCAATTCCTTGTTCCGTAGTTTGTTCAATGAGGGCTAATCTTGGTTCAACAGATGACCCAATGCGAGATTGCATTGAGTTAAAATTAGCTCCCTGCTGGAGACTAACATTTAAATTATCACTTTGATTTGTTTTTTTGTCGAATAATCCTAATAAGTCCTTTAATGACATGTTCTATACACTAGTCATAGAAAATGTATTTTATGAAATTCAGTTATAAGGGATGCCCCACCAAGCCAATCCGGCTATAACCAATAATATTACTAAAAAAACAGCAAGAAAATACAATGCTGAAAATTTATATTGTTTATGCAATAAAAAAATTACCAATATAATTGTTAAAACATAATAAGCTAAAGTAAAGTATTCATATGTCATACTTGTTTTTTTATTTTTTCTTAATGTTTTTGAAGCATTATCAGTATCATTAATACTATTTAAATCTTTCAACTTATCTTGAAATTCCTGCTTTTGACTTATTAATCTATTTTCATAAGTAGAGACAGTAGTTTTCTTTTTATCAACTACTGACTTCACCGATACCGCTAAATTTTGCACATCTGACAAAGCATCTTGAACCTTAACTAATTGACTTTTCATTGTATCACAATTTACATTAGATTGTCTGCATTGAATAAAAGCATTTTTATATTCTGAGTTTAAAGTCGTACTAAAGGTTCGATTATATGCATTCAATTGTTGTTTTGTCGTTTTTGAATATTGTGACATTTATATATATACTTGGATATTAATAACAAAGCCGATAATACTTTGTTTGTACTGCTGTAGGTGAGGAGCGAGTAATTTCACATAATTCTCCTGGTCGTAGACCTATGGCTTTTGCTACTGGATCAAATCTGGAAATTTCAGGAAACTCCGAATCGTTGGTCACATTATATCTTTGCTCAACTTTTTTTTTTTCCGTATCATCTAAAATCAAGTGTGGGGGTACCATTATGTGATTTAAAATATTAAATAAATAATCATTCAAATTATAAATATTAACAAATCGCTTATCTTTAATAAATGACTGTTCTATTAAATCTTGGATAGTTGTATTAACTTTATCTTTTGAAATAATAATCAAATCGTCATAAGTGGTCAATACATCTTCAATATCAAATAAATCATCCACATAATCATAAACATGAACAGGTCCTAAACGTGTTGCTAAATGATATTTAATGAAAATTTTTTTATTAGTTGTAGGATTTTCTAATAGCATATCCAATTGTTTGTTATTATATAGAGTTTCAATTTCAGTTACAGAGAATCCGCCCCAGTCATCTGTGTCAAAACCTCTAGCTTTTAAAATTTCCAAGAGTATAATTCTAGATTTGTATACTTTTGAAATAATTGGGCTATAGCTCGTACTCATTATGTTTATATTAATTCAATAATATTTTTAAATGATTTCAATTTATCTATTTCTAAATAGTTTTTACTTTTTTTGTATCTAATATACTTTCTTTTTCCTTTTCATTGACAACGGTCGCTAATAACGGCATTGTGTCTTTTCCAGAATCATCCACTTCTTTAATGGTTCGAATTACCTTATTTTCCATAACTTCACCAGCAACTGTTTCGGACCCTTCATCTGGTCCTTTTTCATAATCAATGGGACTATCATCTGTTTCAGGTGTCCATCCTGTCGGTCCATTTGTATGTGCCACATCTTGATAATCAAAGTTTTCTTTAAGTTCGTCAACTTGTGGTGCATTATATGCCCTAAATCCGTGCTGTGGTGGTAAAACCAATTCTGGTGGACCAGTGACGGTCCTTGTATCAGTTACTGTTACGACTGGTGAAACAGGTCCGTAAGTTGGTGAAATAGGTACGTAATCTGGTGAAACAGGTCCGTAAGTTGGTGAAACAGGCACGTAATCTGGTGACATCGGTGCAGGAACATCTCCTAATTCACCTGGGTATGCAACTATCGGTTCGTTTTCATCTGGACCAATAATCATTGCGTCTGCATTGTCATAATCAATCCATTTTACAGTAAATATAGTATCCGCGGGATAACCTTGATCCACCGCGCCCTGAAAAGTAACTTTGTCTCCTTGCTGCAAATCTTTATCGGTAGATTTAAATGCAGCGATTATTTTGGATGGTTGTGTTGATGGGACAAATACATTTTCAAATGTATCTGGTATTCCGAATGATTGTACATCATCATAACCGTATTGTTGAGGAATACCCCAATCCGATTGTTCTGGCACATCTTGTTCACTTGGAGCATCAAATTTAGCACTGGGGATATGTTTCTCGTGCTCTGCTTTGATTTTATCATATGTTTTCTGCTCAATATCCATCAGCTTTGTTTCTCCGGTTAATTTTTCGAGATTATCCGTCTTTATTAATGGTAACAATTGATCAACGTTATCTGCAGTAATAAACCGCATCTGGACATTCATAGTCAACAATTCTTGATATAATAATTTAAATGCATATGGCACATCAACAATGCTGAAACTGCGACCAAATCTACTGATAGGCACAACATTTAACGAGTTTTCTAAATTCCCCACAAATTTCAGAGGACCATCAACCATTGGACTTAAGAAAATATTGCGCGATGCATTATATACCGCTATAGTGCCAGATTTATTACATATTGCCATTCGAAATTGATCTCCACGAACCATCATTGATTCTCGTAAAAATCCAGACATTCCGTGCCCAATAACCGCGTCGCGGTCCATTTCTCCAATTCTCAAGCCACCATCGTTCGCCCTACCACCCACCGTTTGTCTTGTTAATACAGAGCGCGGTCCACGGGCTCTGTAATTAATTTTATCTTTAACCATATGTTTTAATCTCATATAATATGTTGGACCAATGTAAATCTCTGTTTCCAATTGTTCACCAGTCATTCCATTATACATAATTTCAGTTCCAGTAGAACTATAACCTTGTTTTGTCAATAAATCTCCAAATATCTTATCTTTCGGACCTTTATTCAAAAATGCGGTGCAATCGCCAAAACCACCATAAACAGCACCGACTTTGCCTATCAAAGATTCTACCAAATGACCGATAGTCATACGCGAGGGAAATGCATGAGGATTGACAATTATATCTGGTCGAATGCCATCTGCTGTTGTTGGCATATCAGCTTCTTCTAACACAATGCCAATTGTACCTTTTTGCCCTGCTCTACTGGCAAATTTGTCCCCTATGGCTGGAATACGAATATGTCGTATTCTTACTTTTGCAAGACGCCTGCCTTCTTCGTCTCTTGTCATGAAAGACTTATCTATGTAACCTAATGTCCCTTTCTTTGGTTTTATAGATTCATCAATATAAGCATCAGAACTACTAACTGTATTTGTTGCCATTCCGATTAATATGGTTTTTTCGTTCACTAAGGAATTTTCTTTAATAAGTCCTGACTTAGGTTCCAACATACTGTAATCATATCCTGGTTTCTTTCCCACCACATTAAAATTATTGACATCCATGAAGTTTTTATCAATAGAAATATTCCCAATCTTGGTTTTTTCCTCATTAGCTTCATATGTTGACATATAAGTAGTTCTAAATAATCCACGGTCTAATGCATTTTTATTAATAATCACAGCATCTTCAACATTATATCCTGTGTAACACATTACCGCAACTATCGCATTCACCCCATATGGATGTTGTTCTTTAGTTACATAATCTAAGTATCGACTTTTGACTAGTGGTATTTGTCCATAATTCAGGAAATAAGAGGTTTTGTCCATGCGATTTTGATAATTTGTGTGAAAAACGGACACTGCCTGTTTACTCTGTCCACAAGAAAACAAATCACGAGGATATGGATTATTACTCGGATAAACAATTTGGTTTGCCATTACACTTAAAATAGCTGATGGGTGAATTTCCTTATGGGTAATTTTATTCTTAGTATAATTCGATTGTTCCTCCGTATACATGGCCAGTTTAACACCTTCCATTTCCTGTGTATCCAAATATTCAATAATTGCTTCGCTTTCTTTCAAATTAGCATCTTTACCATATAAGTCTGTTTTGTTATAAATTCTATCACTATTAATATTAATTTTTTCTTTTTTATTCCTTGTTCCTGTAATAGCTTCTTCCCAAGTTAAAGTGTCCGCTGCAATTTTATTCATAATTTGTTCTTGTTGGTAACTAATCGTATTTCCTTTTACATGAAATAAAGGATGAGATGGTCTGCCTGCCCCTGTTAATATTATTAATTCTTGTCGTTCAATATTCCAGCTAATACTTATATATGGACTAAATAACCCATTTCGTCGTTGGGTCTTTAAAAAATTATATAAATCCACAATATTATCTGTAGCACCAATCCAGGCACCATTTACAAAAATCTTTGTAGATTTGGAGAGAAATCCTATAGAACTTTCCTCTAATAATGTGACACCCAGGGATCGCAAATGTTTAATAAATGGATATCCAGATAATTTCGGGCTAATTCTTGTAAATATTGCCATGTGTTTGTGAAAACCAATATTTCCACCATCTGGTGTATGGATAGGACATAAAATACCCCATTGTGTACTGTTTAACCAACGAGGACCAACAATCTTCGCACCATCCGCATCAATGTGGATGTTTGTTTTTCTCAATTGTGCTATAAAACTCCAATAGGATAAGCGACTTAAATCTTGCAATAAACCAGGTCGTTTTGTATGTTTTTCCGAGCCCCAATCTCCTTTAAAAGCTTTACGAAATCCTTTTTCAACAACCCTGTCTCCAAATATCAAAGGTATGTTTTCTAAAATCAAATTCATAAAACCAGCTTGTTTATACTTTGCGGTTGATTTATTATAAAAATGTTCGTAATCCATTTTTTTATAAATGGATGTTTGTTGCAATTTATAATATTCCACAAATAAATCTCGTATTAGCATTCCCGAAACTTCGATTCTCTTATATAAATAACTGTCTCTGTTTGTGGGTTTTTCTGTACCAGTCGCTACTTGTAATAACCTATTAACGATATATCCTAAATACAGTGCTTTTTGCTTAAAATTTAATTCCCCAATATGTGGTAAAAAATAATTCATTAAAATCTCAATTGTATGACTATTTGATTTACCTTTTGTTAATGAAGCAATATAACCTAGAGCAGCTTGTTGTGTAAAAACCAATCCTGCATCGTGGATAGATGGTCTGAATAAATCAAGTAAATTTTCATTTTGATTAATATCCAATAAACAATATTCAATGATTTCTTTATCTGAAATAACACCCAGTGCGCGCATCACTATAAACAACGGGACCGGTTTTCTAACATTAGGAATAGATACTACAATTTGCGAGTTGGAAGAAGATGGTTGTTCCGCCACCATTCTTATTGATAATGTTCTTACTGGTTTTGAGGCATCTTCTGAAACAGACCGTATATTTGCAGAAAAACTATACATATCCGACGCTTTCTCTTGAATGTAAAGCGTATTGTCAGCAAATTTTTCTTGACAGATAATCACCTTCTCTTTTCCATCAACGATGAAATAGCCACCGTTGTCATTACGACATTCTCCCATATTATATCTTACTTCTGGAGAGAGGCTTTTCAATATACACATATCGGATTGAAGCATGATGGGAAATTTACCTAAATATATTTTTGGAATTGTTACTATTTCACTATGTTCATATACCACGTTATCACTTTCATTATATGATTTTATGAAAAATTCTACTTCTATATCAACATGGATTGTAAAAGCATAAGTCATATTTCTTAAGCGTGCTTCATTTGGATACATTATATGTTCATCATCATTATCGTCATAAATTACTGGTTTTCCATAATATAGTTTATCGGCGTTTTTCCCACCAATATACAAATAGGCTTGATGTTGAAAATCTTTACTTTTTTTGTGTTGATCTTTAATAAAACGAATTGGATTTTTTTCTTTTAGAACTTGTTTAATTCCATTATCGAAAAAAGCATTGTAAGATACTAAATGATGATCGATTAAAGCAGTTGGGTTATCTCGAAAATACGTACTGATAATTTTCCATGGTATATCATTAAATTGGTCCATTTCTGATATAAGTAAAGCATATATTTTTAAAACCATTCTTTATCAAATTATTAAATAATCAACTTAATAATTTATTGAGGTTGCGTCTGGATACCTGGTCGTTGCGATTTTTGAAAAGCGGCAACTTGTTGTGTAACGGCTTTTTTATTTTCAGTAAGTATTAACATAACTGCGCCTATCATCACAAACATAAATACAATTGGCAATAACACTAAAAACCAGGCAATACTCATAAATCCATTGTCGCATAGATATTTAAGAATATAAGTCCATATGACAATACTAATTATTTTCATTAAAAATGTAACAATATTGGTAAATGGAGTTGGAACTGAATAAACCCCAATTCTATAAATACGACTTTGCATCGCATTCTGACTCATAATTGCTAAAACACTAAACATTGATAAAAAAAAATATATTTGTGCAGGTGTACACAATGATTTAACCTGATTCTCAAAATTGTTCATTTCTTATTATAAATAGAGAAATAAACTTACGGGGAGTATTTTTTAGCCGATAATGCGCCACTCGCCAAAGATGTTGGGATATTAACAATTTTTGGTTTTGCTACCTCATTGTTTCGCCCGATTGGTTGAACGCCAGCACTAGTATTATCCGCCTTATCATATCCAAACCAAGTATTATAACCATCTTTAAGGACTTCACCTCCTTTCCAGTATACATCACGGACATCTGAAAATCCAGGCACATTATCTGCTAGAAATGTTGACATATTACCTCCGCGCTTGCGGCGACCACGGCCTCCCTTACGACTTTTTCCTCCTTTACGACTTTTTACTCCTTTACGACTTTTTCTTCCTTTACGACTTTTTCTTCCTTTACGACCTCCTTTAATTTTACCATGGTTGCGGGTGAAGCCACTTCCATAGGTATTTTTTGGAGGTGCAATAACAGCCTCTAATTTACCATAGTATTTTGCATCATTATTAACGCCTGGTTTATACATAGGACCAGGTGGGAATGCTTCCATTTTTCCTCCCCATCTTCCGTTGAATGGTTGTAAAGGTGACGTTATTGCAATACCTGGCAAAGCACCACCTCGCATTCTATGCTTAGTTTGACGTCTTTTACGAATCTTATGGTGTCTTGTTTTTGTTCGTTTATGTTTTTTGGTACTTTTGTGCCTTCTTCCTTTGATTGTCATTATATATAAGCTAGAGAAATTATTCGATATCAACATGTGTTAACATATGTCTACGACAACAAATTTTATTAAGACCCATTCTATCTAAAATTTTTCCTTCTGCCGTTTTTTCCATATTTGATTGGGTTAAATAAGTTACTTTACTAAAGTCATCGTTGGAGCTCTTAACTTTACGCACCTCTCTCACATAAAACCTATATTTATCTCCTAAAACCTTGCCACAGCTAAAACATTTTACTGGAATAATCATGATATATACTATACACGTATATCATTATCTATAAATCAATTTTTAATTGTATTTCTAAAGTTAGTTAGTTGCCTTTTTAACATCAGGTGCAGGGAATCTCTTATTTTTATAATAATAATCATCATAATCTTGTCCGTCATATGTGGCGCCACCTTCATCTCCACCAATACAGCTAAAGTTTTTACTTTTTTTCTTTTTAGCCCAAATACAACAATCCGCGCTGCCACAACTATCTTTTGTTGCTAATGCAATACAAGCCTTATTTTTATCTTGCAACCCTCCGCTACAAAGATTGATATTTTGAGTGGTAGTTTTAGGTTGACTAGCTTCTTGTTTTTCTTCTGCCTTCTTTTGAACACCGGATTCAATTCCGGAAATAGTGGCACTATCTGGCTCCTCTGAATCTTCGTTTGTATTTTCTTCAGGCTCTTTCGCCGCGTCTTCATCCATATTATCTAAATTCTCTAAAACTACCATTCTTTGCAATTTTGGATATGATTTTGGAAAGGTAATATTATTTAATACAATATAAACCACCATGCAGAATAATAGCAACACTACAAGTATGATATCTAAAATATGTTGTTTAATAAAATCAAATGCCATTGGAACAATATCTTTTGTCATTTATATATAAATATATTTTTTTATTCTCGTTCCAGGAGTTGCATACCCTTAGTAGTTTTTGTTCGTCGTTTTTTTGTGTCATTTTTTGTTTCTTTATTATGACAAGATTTACATAAATTCATAATATTCGCTTTGTGGTTCTTATGAAATGTTCCTATAAATCCATCTTTATTAGCTAATTTTTGCGGTACTAAATGATGAGCATCAACGGCTTCTTCGCCACATTGTTCACAGTCCCCCTTCAGTTTTTTTCTATTATAACTCGTAGGATGCCTTGATAACACCGACTTATCATTGTCACGCTCCTTTCTTATATTATTTGCCAATTCTAAAAAATCATCCGGTAAATGCAATGATTTACATACTTCTAAACCATACATACTTATTCCTGGTCCATCCTGTAATTTTCTATCATATATTAAACAATCTGTTTCAGCATCATAATAGACTGCCATATGTTTAAGTGAAAGATTTGCAAGGTTTTTTAATCTATTTTCGTGTGTTATTTCATGAAAATGTGTGGCAAAAATAAATGACGCTTCTCTATTATGTAACTGAATAACACCCGCCATAAATATACTCATAGCTGAGGTAGTTTCTGTGCCACTACATAATTCATCTCCCAATACTAAACTATTTTTCGTAGCGTTATTAAGAATAGTGCGCAACTCAGACATTTCAACCGCAAATGTACTTAGTCCTTTAAAAAGATTATCATTTCCCAATATTCTTGTAAATATGGATTTATAAGGTTTATATATAAACTCCGAACAAGGAACAAATAATCCCGCTTGCGCCATAATAACGCAAATGCCTATAGAACGAATCAAAGACGATTTACCTACTGCATTGGTTCCATATAATAATATACCATTTTGATTTGTATCGATTCCCAATTCTATATCATTAGGCACATAAGTTTCATCCTCTTGCAAGTTTTCAATTAATATATGTCGCATATCTTTGGCTCGTAAAAAAGACTGTTTTGCTGAATCATCAATGACTGGCATACAATAATTGAATTTCTTAGCCAAATAGGCTTTTGTTGTAACCATATCTAATTCTGTTACATACTTAACAATCGTCTCAATTTGTTCACTGTATTCTTGTAATGATATAATGAATTTTTTATATACCTCCGTCAATTCTTCTTTCAAACTTTCTTTTTCATGAAAAATAGAATGATATATGGTATTAAGTTGAACACTGTCTAATCTAAAATTACTTTTCGTATGTTTAATGTATTGAACATTATGCGGGTTAAATACGAGTTCTCTCTCCTCGTTATTATAAGTTGAAGTATATTTTATTGGTTTACCCTGATATGTTTCTTCTTTTTTAAGTGTCTCCTTCAAAATTTTAGCGCGATTTCCAGTTATAGATAAAAATAATCCGTTTTTATCCGTTTCGTGAATTTTGATCATTTGATTTGTCTTCTTTCCTTTATATTTTACTATAAATCTCTCCAAATATAATCGCAAACACTCCAATTCATCCTTACTTTCTTCATATTCTTTCTCGAAATCATCTAGCTCTGCAAATATTCCTCTTTTAAAGATGTTAACATCAAACTTAACTGTTCCAATCTTGGATGCTGCTGTGAGAAGTATATTATCATCTAGTATTTTCATCAATTCACCACACTTCGTGGAGAGATTAGGACATTTAATATGTTCATTTATTCGTTCATCAGACTTTAAAGTTGTGTATATCTTCAATATAATATTTAAACTATTATGAAATTGACTGAGCTCAGCAGGAGCAACGCGCTGTAAAATCAGTTTTCGATATAATCTTTCAAAATCACCAATGGTTTTTAACTCGTTTCGTATATTTTCAAATGTTTCGTAATTATCACGTACATATTGAGTAATAGCATATTGCTTTTGCAAGTCTTCACTATTGCTGGTGGGGTTAATCAAAGTGTTGTGAAGTTTTCTTTTTCCCATAGGAGTATTGCATTTATTTAAAAAATTACTAATTGAAGATAAAACGCCTCTATGTTGTTGATTGCTAATTATGTTCAACTGTTTCAATGAATGATTGCCCAAAATAAGACGGTCTCCTTTATTATCGAATAATGGTTTCTTAATTTTCTTAACAAGATTAGGATTACATCCATAAATAAAGTTTAAATGAAAACAAAAAGCTTGCGTTGCTAGCTGATACTCATCCAAACGATGTGTCTGGCAAAATACATGATACTCTTGAATATCGTAAAATTGATGCAGTTGTTCTTTGATATAGGTTTGGTTTTCACATTTTTTAGCGATTGGTTGATGACTATTATTAACATCATCTAATCGAATCATATGAATTTTATCACATTCAATTTGCGAAAATTGTAAAATATCCCTAATTTCTTCATCAGAAGTTTCATATATTACTAATATTTCACTCGGATTATAGGAGGAATAAAATCGTTCTATTTCATCAAAGGTAGTTGGATTATGAAAATATTTTTCTCGATACTCGAAAATGTGCGTATCGCCTGTTAATATATCTATTGCAGACATTCCGCAAATTAGTTCAGGTGTTTTATTCAGAAGAGTTGATTTAGTTTTTTTTATCCACATACACATACTATAATTTGTAATATTCTTGGTGATATTATCAAAATCGGTGCCTGGTGAACAAATGCATTTTTCAAAACGAATTTTTGTTGGGTCGTCTGCTTGAACCCATATTACTATTGTAAATCCTTCGCTAGTCATCTTTGGTACATATTTTTCCAAACAATAATCAGGAAACCCAATCATCCACACATCAGTTCCTTTATATTTTATATTTTTTTCCTTCATACAAAAATCACATATCCTACTATATTCGGTGTAGTATTTGTTAAGAAATTGCCCGTCCTTTTTATACCCATATGTTTCAAAAAAAGAACCGCACTGCAGAAATACCAATGTTTTCTCACCATATTTTTTGCGAGCCTTTGTTTCAATATCGTAAAATTGTTCGTGAATACCCATCTAATATAATATTTGGATAGACTTTAAATATATTTTATTTATAGTGTTGGTTGTCTGTCTGCATGTAGTTATGTAGTAAAATGTCAGCATTTTTATTATAAATATCTCCCGCCAGAAAGCTATCCTCATATAATTTCCTCAATATATTTTCAGGGGCGGCAGTGCCTGCTTTTATTAAATTATGTTTGCGCAGATAACTTTTAACTTCTAATATACATTTGGAATGTAGTATTTTATGTTCTTCTCTTATTTTCTTTCTAGTTTTACCTGATTTCACTAACACTCCAACTTTATCTCCTTTTTTCCCTAATTTAAATATTTTAATAGTGCGTTTCATATTAACAGTTTTCAATATAATTTCTTTTTTAGGTACCGCCATAGTTTCCTTTAGTTTATTAAGTTTTTCCCTTCTCTCCAATACTTCGGTAGTAGGAGGTGGTTTTGGTGGTAATACTAATGTTTGTTTTTTATAAGTATTATCCTTTTTAAGTGTTTTTATGTACTGCGAATATGTTGGCTTTGTTCCGTTTTTTAAACAACCATACGGTAGCGCAACAGAATCATTTGACTTTGTTTGAACCAATTGCGGTGGTTGTTGAATGAGACTATTTGTCGCAGTGCTTGGAGCCTGTGTAAATGGTTGCGTATTTATTATTGGTGCTTGTGGTGCTTGTGGTGCTTGTGATGCTTGTGGTGCTTGTGATGCTTGTGGTGCTTGTGATGCTTGTGGTGCTTGTGATGTTATTTTTTCTTTTTTCTTGATGGTTCTTTTTCGTTTATCTTCTCTTTTTTGTTTAATCATAGTTTGTAGATAATTTAAGGATGAATTAAAATCATTTTGGAATTTATCTAGATTATCAGTGTCAGATTGTTCACTTGTTTTTTCGCGTGTTTGTTGATGATTTTTAATTCTAGATAAAAGTTGTTTTTTTAAATTATTAGGTTTGATTGTTTGTCTTAAATCTGATCGTTTTTTTTCTTGTGCCTGTTTTCTGGTTTTTGTTCCTATTTTAAAAAAAGCAGGGTTGATTTGAATTGTTTTTCGTTGTTTTTCCATTACTAATAGTTATAAACAGAAAAACAATGAATTAATAACCCAATTAAAGATACATATGTTCAATATGACCATTTTTATTATCGCGTTCTTTAACTTCATTATTATCAATAAACATATCGTATCCTTTTTCAATATCCTTCATAGTAAGTTTCATTTTTTCTTCTTTCGGTTTACAAAATACGCGACGACCGTGTGCAATTTTGGTCTTTGATAGCAAAGTTTCCATATCTCTCCCATAAAAGGTAAAAGTATCCATTTTGGATTCGAACCATTTATCGTGTATTTCTTCTTTGAGGGTCCAACCGGCATCATTAATCTTTTTCTGAAATATTTTATTTAATTCAGAACCATTATAATTATCTGTTTTAAATCGCCAAGGGAATCGTGAATTTAATCCTTGGTTATAGGCAAAGAAACAATTTTTAAGGTCTGTTTCATATCCTGCTATAATAACCATCAATTGGTCTTTATGGTCACTTAACCCTTCACATAATGTGTCTATGCACTCTTTGGCGAAACTATCTCTTTTTTCTTTATTTTCTAAAGCATATGCTTCATCTATAAATAATACACCACCCAAAGCATCTTTTATGACATCTCTTGTTTTGATGGCAGTTTGACCTAAATATCCTGCAATTAAATCAGTTCGTGTTACTTTTTTAAAATACTTTTTTTTAAGTATTCCTAATGAAGAGAATATTTGCCCCATAATTTTAGCTATTTCCGTTTTACCTGTGCCAGGAGGTCCATAAATACAAGTATGCATAAAATCGTGATTTACCGCATCTTTATTAATGTGTAAATTTTGTACGAAGTATATAATTTGGTCTACGATGGAATCCTTAAGACCATTCATTCCAATCATCTCATTCAATTCAAATAATGGTGCTTTAATATTATGAATGGACTCCATATTGATATTATATTCAATGTAAGGAGATATAGGATTATTTTCTATAAGCTCTAACAAATCAGCAATTCCATTGACCTCGCGATCTATAATTCTGAGTTCTTTTTTAATTTCCGGAGGAGGAAACGGTATAGGTGTGTTCCAATCAATATTTGGTGGGATATATATCGATGATGAACGCCCATGTTTAAACTTATGAAACGGTGGAGGAGGAAGTTTTCTTTGTGGTACAATTTGTTTACTATCGGGTGACGAATTATTAGCTGAATCATATTTTTTTGTTATTTGTAATAATAAATCATCTAGGGCATCTCTTACATTTAAAGTAGTATTAAAGGACACTTGTTTTTGGGGATTTGATTGCTCATTTAAAGTTGATTTTAATTTGAATAGATTGTCCATTTTTATATTTTGTGCATTTTGTTTTCTTTCTTTGCGAATATCATCAATAATTGAATCTAGTCTCATAGTAAAACTATCACCCCTTTTTTTTATATTATTATTATTATTATCTTCTAATAATAAAGTATTTTTATTCTTCTCCCAACCCTGTAGGGGGTCAAAAAGAGGATTTATAACTATGTTCCCACTATGATCTAGAAACGGATAATTGTTTGAGATATCTTTAATAAAAAATAGTAGATTTTTTTTAAGATTCGTTGGATTTTTTGGCGAATTGTTCATATATATCTACTGTTATATTAATTATGACAAATAATTTAACTAGATTCATAAGTTTACAACAAGTAAGCTATCACCAATTATTTCTTTTTTTTTGCACAGCCGTATCAATTTTTAAAATCGAATGATTCAAACCATACCCTTGTAATTGGTTCTTTGCTTCCAACGCGTCAGATTTCGAAGAAAATGAAATAAAAGCAAAACTACCATTTCCTCTGTAATCAGTCATTAATTTGACACGTGTCAATTGACCGAATCGAGAAAACAAATCACCAAGTTCATTTTCAGTTGTCTCAAGACTAACGTTGGTAATCCGTAATGTATGGAAATCCTTTTCTGTAATTTCAGCACCGTATGCTATTTTTTTATCCGCACCGTCTCTTTGTCCAGGCGGTATATAACGGTTATTTGTGACAAGCAAGTCACTTTGGATTTTTTTCATAGAACGTTCCATTCTTGTTTTTTCCATATTTTGCAACATACTTTCAGCTACATCTGTCTGTTTAGCGAAGGGCGATTCGATGAAAACATCTGTTGTTGTATATATTGTGACAGCAGGATCAATTCCGACCTTATTTTTAGCAGCACCAAAGTGACTCATATTATTCTTACGGTGCGTTATCCTTCCCTCTCTTGCATTTTTCACTCGTTCTTCTCGTGTGCTCATTATGATTTCAAATAATATATTTATAAGAATACATTGGATAGTTCAATTTTATATTGGTTTAGAATATGGCATAAAAGTATAACTTGAATAAGAAGTGGTCTTTCAAATATTCAAAACCATTTAAAGATAAATTGAAATATAAATTAACCTGATAATGAATGATAATCCTCAAATGTCAAGCAAAAGTAAGAACAATGCAATGGAAGAAATGCCTTGGAGTATAATTGAATCTTATTTTGATGGACAACATTTAACAAGATGTGTTCGACATCAATTAGAATCATATAATCATTTCGTAAATCACGAAATTCAAAAAACAATAGATATGTTTAACCCTGTAACGATTCATTCTGAACACGATTACGATAAACAATGCGATAAGTACACATTGGAAATGGTTGTTACATTCAGCAATTTTCATATTTATCGTCCTCAAATTCATGAAAATAATGGAGCCACAAAACTGATGTTCCCCCACGAAGCTCGTTTGCGCAATTTTACATACGCGGCATCGATGACCGTAGATTTAAATCTTAAAATCATTAGACGCTTTGGAGAAACTCTTATACAAACAGAAACATTTTATAAAACACTTCCCAAAATTCATATTGGCAAAATGCCTATTATGGTAAAATCGGATATATGTGTATTAAAACAATATAAACATCTAGATCATAAAATTACTGGTGAATGTTATGTAGATGCTGGAGGGTATTTCATAATTAATGGTAGTGAAAAAATTGTAATTCCACAAGAAAGAGCCGCAGAGAATAAAATATATTGTTTCAATATTAAAAAAAATAATAATAAATGGGAATGGTTGGCAGAAATCAAATCAGTTCCCGATTATAAATGTATCTCTCCAAAACAAATTAATATGATGATTGCTCATAGAAATAACGGATTTGGTCATCCTATTTATATACAAATCCCCAGGATAAAACAACCTGTTCCACTATTTATCTTATTTCGTGCAATGGGCATTGTATCAGATAAAGCTATTTGTGAATTGATTATCCTAGATATTGATGATGAGAAAATGAAACAAATGTTGTTCGGACTCAAAGCATCTATGGTCCAAGCAAATAAACATATTACGCAAGAAGAAGCTCTAATGCATATTGTTGATTTTGCAATGTATACTCCAATTAATATGGAAAAAGAAGCGGGGGAAAAGAAAAAAAAAGAATTTACAATATCTGTACTAGAAAATGATTTATTTCCACATTGTAAATCTGATATTCAAAAGAAATATTTTCTTGGATTGATGACAAATAAATTATTATCTACCAGTTTTGGATGGATTCTGCCTTCCGACCGCGATTCTTATATTAATAAGAGGATTGACCTAGCTGGAACACTATTAAACAATCTATTTCGTAATTACTTTAATAAACTTGTAAAAGATATGCAAAAACAAATTGTTAGAGAAATTAACAATGGCTCTTGGAAATCTACTGAAAATTATTTGAATATTGTAAACCAAACAAACGTTTATAAAATTGTAAAATCAACCACCATTGAAAATGGCATTAAACGAGCATTGGCTACTGGAGATTTTGGAATTAAAAATACCAGTTCATCAAAGGTTGGTGTGGCACAAGTATTGAATAGACTCACATATATCTCTAGTCTATCACACGCGAGAAGAATAAATACACCCATTGATAAAAGCGGCAAGTTGATTCCTCCTAGAAAATTGCATAATACACAATGGGGATACATATGTCCGGCAGAGACGCCAGAAGGCGCACCTGTTGGTGTTGTAAAGAATTTAAGTTATATGGCTCATATCACTATTCGTTCTAATAGCAATCCTTTGTATGAAGTTATGGAGGGATTTATTACACCAATTGAAGATATGGGTGTAAAAGAGTTGTTTAATAAAGTAAAAGTTATTATTAACGGTAACTGGATAGGAATTGCCAAAAAACCTTATGAATTATATGTGTCTCTGCATAATAAAAAATACAAGGGTATTATTAATATTTACACTTCCGTTGTATTTGATTATACAAATAAAGAAATTAGAATTTGCAATGAGGCCGGTCGTCCTACACGCCCTCTGCTTAAAGTAAAAGACAATAAACTTATTATTACACCGGAAATTGCTGCAAAAGTCAAAGATAAAAAAATAAAATGGGCAGATTTGCTCGTAAATCATGAAGTGCACGAATCAATATTGGAATATATAGATCCCGAAGAGCAAAATTTCGCGATGATTGCAATGACCAGACAACATCTTAGTAAAATGGACAAATTCAATTATACTTATACGCATTGTGAAATTCATCCCAGTACAATATTTGGTATCCTCGCTTCGTGTATTCCATTTCCCGAACATAATCAATCCCCCAGAAATACATACCAGTGTGCGATGGGAAAACAAGCAATGGGGATGTATGTTACTAATTTTAAAAATAGAATGGATAAAACAGCATATATTTTGAGTTATTCAATGAGACCATTAGTAGATACTAGATTGATGCAGTATATTAAATTAGATAGAATTCCGTCCGGCGAAGTTGTCATGGTTGCAATTATGAGTTACTCTGGATATAATCAGGAGGATAGTATTATATTTAATCAAGGTGCGATTGACCGTGGGATGTTCGCTGCTACCATTTATCATACGGAAAAAGATGAAGATAAAAAAATTCATGGTGATGAAGAGATTCGTTGTAAACCAGACAGAACAAAAACAAAAGGTATGAAATTTGGCAATTATGATAAATTAAATAATAAAGGTGTCGTCGCTGAAAATACTTTACTGAACAATAAAGATATTATTTTAGGGAAAGTAGTACCCATCAAAGAAAATAGAAACGACCATACAAAGGTTATTAAATATCAAGATCAAAGCAAATCATTCAGAACAAATGAAGAATGTTATGTTGATAAAAATTATGTAAACTGCAATGGCGATGGTTATACATTTGCAAAGGTTAGAATTAGGGCTTATCGGAAGCCCGTCATTGGAGATAAATTTAGTAGTCGCCACGGACAAAAAGGCACAATTGGTATCATTTTACCAGAAAAAGATATGCCCTTCGATGAAAATGGGTTAAGACCAGACATCATAATTAACCCTCACGCGATTCCTTCTCGCATGACAATTGGTCAGTTGAAAGAAACTTTACTAGGATGTGTTCTATTAGAATTGGGTTTGTTTGGCGATGGAACAAGTTTTAATAATTTCCCCATTAAAGATATTTGCAAATTGATGACGCAACATGGTTACGAAGCACACGGAAACAAAGTATTTAATAATGGAATGACTGGCGAACAACTTGAAACAAGCGTGTTTTATGGACCAGCATTCTATCAAAGATTAAAGCATATGGTTAAAGATAAACAACATAGTAGAGGTCATGGTCCTATGGTGGTGTTGACGCGTCAACCAGCGGAAGGTAGAGCACGAGAAGGTGGTCTCAGATTTGGCGAGATGGAAAGAGATTGTATGGTTTCGCATGGAGCTAGTAGATTTACCAAGGGAAGAATGTATGATTGTTCGGATAAATTTACTACTTATTGTTGCAAGAAGTGCGGGATGTTGTCCATTTATAATGATAAAAAAGGAATTCATTTATGCAAAACTTGCGATAATCGAACAGACTTTGCTCAGATTAATATTCCATATGCTTGTAAATTGTTATTTCACGAGCTTATTACAATGAACATTGCTCCAAGAATCATTACTGAATAATTCTTACATAATTTAGGTTATAAAATTTTTAATAATAAAATAATTACAATATATCAGATGCAAGCGGTAACAATTACAGCTAGACGATTTTTTGAAGATGGTAAGACTTATTTAACACAACATACGCGATTTAAAGATAAACATACTTTTGAAAAACGATTATTGGAATCCAGTAGAATTATGGAAAAATATCCAAATAGGATACCTATTATTTGCGAATATGTGGGGAGAGGAGTTCTGGATATCGACCGGAAGAAATATTTAGTACCTTTAGATTTATCAATGGCAGGATTTCTCTATGTGATACGACAAAGAATAAAAATAAAACCTGAACAAAGCATCTATCTTTTTGTTGGAGATTCTGTTATGGTCACGGGCAACCAAACTCTGGGAACGGTTTATGAAAAGTATAAAGATTTAGACGGTTTCCTATATACCTGCTATAGTGGAGAAAATACTTTTGGATAAAAATAATATTGTTTGTATATATATAAATGCCTTGTGGACAATACCCCTACGGACTTTGCAGAACAAATAGACAACGAGGGATTGCTAGCCGCCCTTCCATCGGTCGTTTAAGCTATTTACAACGCCAAACTAAACCGATGCCAACACGAAATTACGGCAGCGAAGATGCCCGGTCACGCGCCATCAGACGACGTGTAGCAAGAATTAAAACACCATCTACTGATCAATATGGTAACTCAGTTAACTATGGATATGGTCCTCTTTTCGGATTAAGAAAAGGCATTGGTAGCACTTGGTTGCCATCAGGTCAATGCAAGTATGTCTTTAGCGCAAATGGTGGGTCGGGCGAAGATGTCACCTACTGGAAACGCGTGATGGGCGGATCTATGAATATTGTAACCACCGGAGGTGGTGGACCAAACTCATGTGGATTGGTTGCTTGTATAACCGGAACTCAAACCATTGGTCAAAACTAAATCATAATTTATTCTACTCTATTATTATAATGAATAAGTTATTAGCAGAATTTTTAGGAACTTTACTTTTCTTATATGTAATTTTAGCAACAGGCTCAGCTATTCCAATCGGTATTGCATTGATTGTATCTATTATGATTTTCGGACCATTCTCTGGTGGAAACTTTAATCCAGCTGTTACGGTTATGATGGTAGCCAAAGGAGCCCAACCAGCATCCGATTTGCTCCCGTACATTGTTGCTCAAGTGGCTGGAGGTTTAGCAGCTTTGGAATTATACAAACGCGTTAAAATATAAATTCTATATATTTTCTAATCAAATATATATAATGGGAAGAACAAGAAAAGGAGGTTCCAGAAAAAAAAGAGGAGGTTTTTTGGAAGCACTTAAAGCAGCGGCCAATAACCAAGCAGCTCTTATCTCAAATGACTTGAAAGAAGCAGCAGATAAAGCTAAAAAAATGGCGATGGACGCACATCGCGGCGTTATAACAAATATAGACGACGCACATCGCGCTACTATAAAAAATATAGACGAAGGGAAAGTCAAAATCGAACAAACAGTCCATGATGCAACTACACAAGCACAAAAAATCGCGTCAAAAACAGGAGCCACAGCATTGACAGGCAATACACAAGATGTATCTAACCCACTTCCTGCAATAACAGGTGGTAATCGCCGCAGAACTCGCCGAAAACTCCGAAAACGCAAAACTCATAAGAGAAAACATCGTGGAAAACATAGTAGAAAACGCAAAACTCATCGGCGTCATCATTAAATTTATATAATTTATTTTAGCAATTATATATATATATATATGTCAGTTTTCAAACAACCTTTAGATTCATTTATGTCACGCCCTCCGGTAGCAATACCACGCCCTCCGGTAGCAATAATACCAGTAGCAAGAAAACTTACAACCGATGATACACTAGCTAATCTTAATGAAGCACAACGATTACATTATGCAGCAGAAGATGAAAAAGAAAAACAGGATAAACAGTCTGCCGTAACCAAATCGCGAAATACATTAGCAGCAGCATCGGCTAAAGTACAGGCAGCAAAAGCATTAGAGGGTGAAAGAAAAGAAGAAATGAATGTCATCCCAGACGACGAAGAGAGAAAATTGGCGGTTATTGAACAACATAATGCTGCAGTAGCAAAATTGGCGGATGCCAAGGACGCTTATGCAGCAGCAGAAGCGGTGCACAAAGCTGCGCTGGCCAATGCCCCGACAGGAGGTAGACGTAGAAGACGCCATACTCGCCACAAAAGAAGAAAATCTAAACATCGTAGCCATAAAAGACGCACGAAGAAACACCGCAAAATACGCACGAAGAAACACCGCAAAATACGCACGAAGAAACACCGCAAAATACGCACGAAGACACGTCGTCGGTCTCGTCGCAGATAGGTTTATTAACTTCTAATAATTACTATACATGTTTAGAGTAATTATTAGTTCAATAATAATGGTTATATCATTATTTATAGGATTCTACCCTCACACGGAAAATTGTGGCATATTAAAACTCGTAGGTTATCAACAATGTCCGGGATGGAAATTTCATATCATTTTAGGCAGTTTATTATATATTTTAGCAGTTTTCATATCCCAGAAAGATAAGTTTGATTTAATTACTTCTTATGCATCATCTTATACATCAGATACACTAAAAGAAGTCCAAATCCAGTAAAATACATATTTGCAAATACTGGTACTGCAGTTTTAGATTTCTTTTTTCGCTTCTCTCCACGAAGAATTCTATTTCCTGATAAAAACCCTTCTGATCTCTTTTGGTCAGCCTCATACTCATTAATTTCTGCTATAGCTACGTGTCCACTGGTAGGGTGATTGGCTCTATCGTCTCCTTGCACGGGAAATTTAACTTCTTTACAATCAGGTGTCGCTCCTTGCTGAAAGGCAGAAAACATACTCATCGGGTTTAAAGATCCAGCATCTTCTAAAATACCAGGTAAGAGACCTTTGAATTCTGTAAAATTCACACCTAACCCCGAAGATATCAATGGTATATTGCCAGTGGGCACATTATCAATATAGATATATCGAGGAACAACTTTTTTAGTTTGTACATCTTTGCAGTTACCGGCCGTTTTAACATAAAATCTAGGTCCTAAAGGTCCACCAGTATCAGAAGCCGGTCCTCCTCCTGCCACCAATAATTCGACATAGTTTATAATACCGGCGATATCTTTTGCCATTGCGTCCATATTGCCAGCACTACTTGCACCCATTGCCCCCGGCGTTCGAATATGTTTATAATATTTATAATCGGGTCCGAGCATACTTTGTTCGAGACCTACTGCTCCATTTGCTATTTTATCAAAGAAATTTGCCATGCTTATATAATAGTTATATAAAAATGTCTGTTATTATATAGCTATATGGAAACTCAAATAGAATGTAGAATTTGTATGATAGGCGGCGATGAAGAAAGTTTAATACAACCGTGTAGATGCAGCACTTCTCACGTTCATGAATCTTGTTTGCAAAAATGGAGAAATCTAAACACCAGTAATGAAAAATATATAAAATGTGAAGTATGTAAAGCATACTATGTTATATTACGAGACTATCCAAACGAAACATTTGAAATAATAACTAGACCAACCCGCATTACCTGTCCGTTATTTTGCGTATATACTGTGTATTTGCTCTTGGGGTCAACGCTGGTATATGCGCTGGATATGTTATGTGGTCAGGCATCGTTGGTTATATTAAATGGAGGAAATGGCAATGATATAATTAAAGTTGATAATATTAACTTGTCTTGGTTTATTTATTATTTAAGCTACACGTCATATATTTTTTGCATGATATTTTTTGTGCACATTTTATTTGGGGTAAAAAATCATGTTCACAGAAAACAATTTTATATAAAAAAAACAAGATGTGATTTCTGTGCTTACTTTATCTTGTCTTGGTCATATTTTTACAATTTTTACATATTTTATAAAGCATTCAACATGGCTGACCTATATATGTTTACATCATTGGCGAGTGTTCCCATAAATTTTTTCATTATGAAAAGAGTATCGCAAATACACGATAACACTATAATGGAATTGAATACCAATAATGTGGAAACCATTAGGTCTGTAATTTATAATCCTTTACTAAACATTATAATACCTGAGGACGAGAATTAACTGCCCGCAGCTTTATCTAATTCTTCTGCTTTTTGATTTTTTGCATCATTAACATCTTTTACAGTAGATTTTATAGTAGTAGCATTTTTTGCTACATCTTTTTTATTTTTGGTAATCTGCGTATTAAATCCTTTTACTTGGGTTTGTAATTCCGATAGGCGCGCTTTCATATTTTTTTTAAAATCATTTATTTCCGTTTGTTGTTGCTCTACGGTAGCCGTGTTTTTGTATGTCAAGTCGTCCTGATCTTTGTTGCAGTTGGCTAAACCTTCTATATCAGTATTTATGAAATGTTGAATAATTAAATACATCATAAAAAAAATTAGAATTAATGTTAGCGGCATTTTATATATAAATTTATTATTTATCGGGGTTAAGTGAATCGGCCATTTGTGTAACGTGTTTTACATTTAATTTAATACCTTTCGTATTATTATTCATTTGGGCTTCTTCTGATGTTATAAGTTTAGACACCTTGTCCATTAAAGCTAATATTTCTTTTTTGGTATTTGCCATTATTGTTTTTGTGTAGGAAGCAGCTTGTATATTTTTTTGCACAGCTACTGTTTTACATCCACTACCCGTATCAGATGGCGTTTTGCAACTATTTTCTAAACCTTCTTTAGTTGTTAAAATAAAATGATTTATGATTAAATAAGAAAACATAAATATCAAAATGTATACTATTATCTTGTTCATAGTATATATTTATTCGATTTTTATTTTCTCCACTGGTTATATATGAATAATGTCAAGAAGAACAGAACCGGATTAAGACTACTAGGTTCAGTCAGTGGTAATTATAGTCGATTTACCATGAATAAAACCCAACAAAATCAACCTGTATATTCCAAGGTTCAACCAAGATGTCCCGGGATAAAAGGGCAAAGAGGTGAAGAAAATTGTGCAGGATCAAATACTAATGTAGGCTGCAAAACCTGTTATGGATGTACTTACACGTTTGATGTATCAAGTAACGCATTTGGCGGAGCTTACCCCTCCTATGGTAGTTTTGCTAGTGTAAATTTAATTGTAGATAATAGTAATAATCCTCCATGTGAATGGCAATATAATGCTATTGTAGAGGGTTTCAATGTTAATGGTGGTCAGCAACCTTTAAAAAATGCAAGCGTGACAATTAATATTGAAAATAATAAATGTGTAGGTGATATTTCTGGTGTGTATTTTTATACACCTGTTGGGGGTGCTAATGGTGTTTATATAGGTCAATTTAAGAATTGTAATAACGAGACAGAGGATATTTCAGGAAATGAAATGTCAACACCAATAGCAAATTTATTTGCTATAACGGCTAAAAGAATGGGGGCGCCTTATAGAAATCCTATTGCAGGATGGAGAAATAGTTTAAATTGTAATTATAAAGATTGTTCAGGTGGTGTTGACGGTGGTACTTCTAATTGGGGTAAACAACCAACAAATACCGTATATAAAGATAACTATTCGGGAGGAATAGTTAATAATATTAGCGGTGGTGGATGCTGTGCGAAAGATTGCTCCAATAACATAGTGCATCGACCAGGTATTGAGGGACGAACACACAGACCCATTATTCGCTCCGGTATGCAAGAGAAAAGACCGTGTTGCATAGATATAAATGGAAAGTGCAACAAAAAGAATGATTATAGTTTTAGCTATCAACAGTATCTAAATAATAGCCGGTGTATGTCGTATGAAAGAAGTTTGGAGAAATATGTAGTGCACGGATCTGCCGGGTGTGGGATTGATAAAAATGGTAAAAAATACTGTAAAAATTCATACAGAAAATCGTCGTGCTGTGAATGTGGTTGTTCAGTATCCCCATCAACAGGTGGGTGCAGTAACAAAGCTGAAACCAAAACAATATACAAACCAAGTAACAAAAAGTTTAGTCATCAAGGTGCCGTTTCTTCTGGTAGTCGGTTAGATAGACTTAAATTGGATGCCATAAGAGCTTCTAATTCTAAATGCGTCAAGGGCAAAAGGTGCGAAGTCATTAAAAGTAAATTTACTGATGGTGGTACATATGAAGTGCCTAATGGTAAATATGATGCTGGTAAGCCTCGATTTACTGGCTGGATGTTTAACGGACATCATCAGGAAGTGAAAGGAAGAGTGTATAATATGGTTCGCTACAATCAACAACCATTGGGCATTCCTCAATTAACAGCACATAGACTCACTCTTTCACAGGGTGGTAACGGGTGTGGTCCCAAGCAATGCTTCCCTCGCACATTGAATTTAGGTTCAAATCGTCCAACTGCTGCTGGTAACAGAGCAAGAATTCCGGGTTCTAAATGTCCTGATGGAAGTGTGAATCCATGTAATAAATGTGGCGATAATTCTATTGCTCCATGCAATAACATACCTAACCAAACTGGTCAAGGAGTGCCTTGCTGTTAGCATTAATTAAAACTACTTAAATATTTCAACTAGTTTTAATATATAAATGGGAAGCTCCGCATCAGTAATGAAATCTAAACTTATAAAACCAGACGATTGTTCACAAGAAAATTGGAAACAAATTCTACGACTGTTTGATAGATTGGACAGCGACGGAACACAGTCCATAGAGGATGGAGAATTAATGGGGAATATTGCTATTCTTCATGTGGATAATAATATTAAACGCCTCCGCGATAATAAACGCGCGTTGGTCAATAAATTGGAGTTTGCGAAAGAAAAAATACTCTCGGATTTAGAAATAAATATCAAAAAATTACGCAAAGAAGCCGAAGAAAGTATTAAGATTTTAACAGATGATAATTATAAAATCACCACCGGAACGGACGCCTCTATTGCAGTGTTAAATAATATGACATTAGAAGAGAAAAGTCAGAAAATTAGGAAAGCAATTTGTGGAAATAAAGATTGTATTGAATTTTGGGATTTTTACAATTATATGAAAACGCGAACGGATGATATTCCAAATATTATTTGGTAAGATTATCATTTGTATTTTCTTTGTCTTATATAAATGTGGCGTATAAAACGAAGAAGAACAAAACCAATAGAAAATAAAGCAAAAACAGGCGTGATATATCCAAAGTTCAACGCAACATCAAAACCAAATCGATATGTAAATAGAAATACTTATTTAGATGTTAAATGCAACAAAAATCTAGGAGCTGGATGTACTATTGTCGGGTGTCAGTGTTCAGGTCCTGGTTCATTAGGTTATCCCTCTCCCAAAATTATCTCTTTCTCTGATATTACTGATGGTAGTGGTACCGGTGTGGCAGATTATAAAAATCGTGTAAATACAATTGGTCCAGCTACATTTACTGATATTACGACATGGTATGGTCCGGCTATCAATCTTGGGACGACCTACGAAGGCGTGTTTGGGGTGACCAATGGAAATTTTAGTCTACTGTTGCCTACTTTTTATAATCATATTTCTATTACATATAATAATCCCCATCCTGGTAGTGGGTCAGATGCTGTATATATATTTATAGGTGGTGTAGGTAGTGGCGCATTACCTATTGAAAATCCGTCACCTGGACAGGAAGTGAATAAAATTACAAATGGAACAACCGGTGCATCGCAAACTTATGGGCAAATTTATCAATCTGGAGACTATTTAAAAATTCAAGAAAAAGCATCTGTTATTACTACAGCACTAGTTATAGAATTAACTTTTATATCAAATACTTATTGTTGCAAAACTACCCCTTATCGCAATCCGATTTTGGGCTATAGGAAGCATTTGGTAGATTGCTCTGGTCTTTCAGGATGTGGGTATACCAATGATGTATCTGGAAATGTTTACAAAGACAATTATGCAAAATCTTGCACAAATCCTTTAGTATGCTATAATCCAGTAATTAAAAGAACACAAAATCGAAATGGTTGTGTGAATGAATCCTATAATTATAGTACAAATCAATACTTAACTCGTCGTTGTCTTACCTTTCCTCAACAAGAATTTAATTTCCAATCCCAAGTGCCAGTAGATGCTAGTGGATGTTGTACAAAATTTAGATCTTGTGCAAATTGTCAATATAAAACGGACGGTTGTGATTGTTCATCAAATGGGTTCTGTATCGGAATCAATAAATTACCTTGTGAAGTTAAAAATACCAAATGTTTTGCTATTTATAAAAGAAGTAATTCTAAATTTAACAATCAAGGTGCCGTATCAGGTGGTTCTCGCATTAATAGATTAAAATATCAAACTCGAGTCGTTGCTGCCCAGCGCAGAAAAGCGAATGGTAGAAATAATGTGATTAATGGTAGAGGTCCAGCAGCTTTATATACAACGAGTAGGCCACCACAAATGAATGCACCCGGCTGTTGGCTTAATAAAGATAGAACAAAGAGTGGTCTTGCTCAAAGATGTATTGTGGCTGATCCTTGTTGCCCTACAACTTCTGTAGAAACTCCCAGCTTACCTATTTATACTATAGAATTAGATACATATTTTACTCCTTATACTGACGGATATCTATCTTCTCCTCCTCAGTGGTATATTGATTTAGGATTATCGGGATATCCGTGGTATCATTTTCTACCACCATTAGCTAATAATTTTACAGAATATGTAAATCAACCTTTCGTTCTTCAAATTAAAGTATCAAACCCAGCATATGTGTTTATTCCTGGTTCAGCAGGAGTTGATGAGAGAATATTGCTATATGGTTTATATAATGGTACTAATTTGGGTGTTCCTCTCCCGCTGCCCCAACCTTATTGGGATAATCATGTTAACCAAATAAATAATATTAAAGCTGTATATTTTGATGACAGTATGCTAGGAACTACTTCGCCAAATTTTACTGATGGATTAACCAAATATTTTACTGACATTGGAAATAATGACCAAATGTTTAGGTATGCGGGAGGTGAAAATCTAAGAGTTATTCGTCTCCCTACTGGCTTAAATCCTTCAGATGAAGTTTTTCCTCGTCCACACCTTCCTACTTATACTCAGGGAGGACAGACACTATTCTTCTTTAACCAAAGAAGTGGTAATTTAAAATTCCTTTTTTATGGCAGTAGAATTTTTGTAAATTCTTCAGGGTTTGGGCTCCAAGGAAATAGAGGTGGAAATGGATATCCACAAAACCAAACCTGGGATGGTGAAGATTGGGGAGAAAATAGAGAAGATGGTGGTACTATGAAAGATTTTACAGTAAATCAAATTGCATCGGCGAATGCTTTATTGAATTTACCATATAATGCAACAGATGCAGAAATTACAGCTGCAGAAAATGCAATTTCAAACTAGAAATTTCCTAAAAAAATTGAATTTATTTAATAACCTTTTAAAAAGATTATTAAATAACTCTCAATTATGCACAAACAATTGGACCATTATTTGCAATGCGGGAAAAAAAGCACCATAGACAAGTATCTCCAGCTATTGCAGAGTGTCGGTACTAATTCGTTGTCCCATGATTCATACGCACACAAGGCGGCAGTTCTTATACAGCAAAACGAGTTCACTAAAAAAATGAGAGAAGACACGTCTTTGTTATACTTCATGGCAGATTTGGAAGAGTTTATGCATTGCGTGGAGAGAAAGAATGGGTTAATTGACTATTTTTCGAGCCTCACAACCAGTCGTTATACTTATGAAAATACATTCAAATTCCACGAAGAAATGATGATAGAAAATATACTTTATTTAATGGAGAACCAAAAAATCATATTCTTCCAAATGGGCGTTCCTGATTATATGACCAGTGAAACACCCCAAAAACGCGTGTATGATGCGCACGCTCTTTGTATCATTATGATACCAAGAAAAGATAGTTATGATTGCTATTACATCAACTCTCACGGGCACACAATAAACATGCAGCACCACTACGAGTTCATTATATCAAGCAAAAGAACAAGAAAAATGAAACTTTCAGAGCCAGCAGATGTTGTGTTCATGAAGGCTTTGGTTGCTCATATTAATAATAAGAGCGACATTAAAGTCAATTACGACGGAACTTCAAAACATACATACAGAGGTGCAAATTTACAAGCAGGGGATGCGTACGGTGTTTGTTTTATCTATCCTCTGCTTATTTGGTATCACTTTGGAAAGTTATATACAAAAAGTCAAGTTCTGGAAACAGAGTTTGGAAAGATTGAAGTTCCTACGGGAAAAAGCCTTATGAAATCGGGAAAGTTCACCCATTTCGTCGAATCAATGTTTTGGAAGTTTTGTCCTAAGCATTTTGAAATTCTGTGTCATCAACATAGCTTGGGTGTACCTCAACAAAAATTCTCACAAGCGATGGAAACACATCTTGAAAAAGATACATACCGGTTTGTTAAAATGTTAATTGGTCCATACATATCATATATCCAACAACCTGGATTTAAACAGAAAATTAAATAATTAACAAATGAACAATAAAAAGCGTAAAAGAAAGAAAGTCAAAAAAGAAATTGTGTATCGTACAAAAGAAGAGAGACAGAAAGAAGTTAAAACAATTCTTGAACAATTGAGCGCTTTAGATTTAGATAGCAAATATGAACCTGTAAAAAAATTATATATGTTATGTAAAACCTATATAGTCGAAGGGAATAGAGTGCTGGTCAATATACCATTTCCAGAAATAAAAAGGAGAATAAAAGGGCTTTTAGCTATTTCTGTAAATGAAGAAGTATGGATGAAATTAGAAAAGGAATGATTATTTTTTATAATACCTGTTACTATTGGAAGCTCCTAAAAATATATTGCCAGAATTAGATGTATTATGATAAGGGACTTCGTTTTTTGTGCACCAAGTGATGCATTTTTGGATATTTTTTGTAGTTAATTGCTTCAATTTCTCTCCTTTCCGTTCTTTATTCTCGATAAATCTCAATGTTGTAAGAATATTCTCCATCTGTTGCTGACCCAATATTGCATTTATATCTATCAACTGGGAAATAAATCGTTGATTTATAGGCATGTCTAAAATAGTAGATATAGACACATTTTTAAGATTCATATTATTTAATACACTGATAATACTATGTAATTTTTGTGCTATAGTTGATGTATTATGGTATTTGAAACCCACGCAAACAATGTATTTCTCCGAATTAGCATATCGGCTTGTTTGAGGTTTTATAATGTGGACATTTTTATAAAATGCAGCCAAAATATAGAGGATATCAATGGACGGTTTCATAAATGTATCAAAAACTTTTAATATAAATGTCCCACCATATCTTTGTAAACCAATGGCATAAGCTACTTGTGATAATATTAGACGAAATGCCAATTCTTCTTGTTTATTAAAATCAATCGAAAAGTCAAATCCCCCATCACCCGTTACTATATCCATAGAATTGCCATAATTCTCAATACAATGACTAAAATTTTCTGGATTATATAAATTACCCGTGCCATCTGCACCAGACTCGATAACAACGTTCGGATGTTTAGCCAAGAAGTTTTCGCTTTTCCTCCATCCGGGCACATTTGTATTATCTCGGTTGATTAATGTCATTCCATAATAGGTATCCTCGTTGTTCAAGCGCAGCAATTGAATCGCTTCAATGAAGCCACCGGGACCTTCTGCCAAATGAAATGATCTGATAGACCTATTGTAGGATGCAAATATATCAAAAATATTTGCCATTTCTATAAATTTGAAAAATGCCCGTGACAGTGGCTTCAACTTACTAATAGGATATTTACTATTAGGATAGCAGGTATGTATATATTCATATGGATTCGTATATTTCTTGATGTTATCCCAGTCATCGCTATGTTTATCAATTTGTCCTTTTATTTGATTAAGATATTTCGCAAGTGTTTTATTTATCCACTCTTTATTGGTATCATTGAATTTTATTTTAAAATTTGATGAATTAATGATACCCGTTACCAAGGGCAATGTGTAATACGACATGTTATTGATATAAACCTGGATGTATTTATATCAATTTCATGTTAAGACATATTATTCATTTTCTATTGTAGGCGTTTTAATCTTAATTTTGTAACGTTTGATTTTAATATTTGGTTTCGAAATGCCAACCTTTGCTTTTTTTAATTTTAATTTTCCTAACTTCTTAACACGAGGCTTATCTTCATTTACTTTTTTAACAACTTCATCCAATTCTTTATTTGTTTCGGCAATTGTCTTTTGTTGTTCTTTATTTAAATTTAATTGGATTTTTTCAACTGCTGCAGCATCTACATCTCGTATTTTCTTAAATATTAAGAATTTATTTAGAAATGATACTTTCTTTTCATCAGATGTCATATTTAGCGCTGTCCCAATATCCGCTTTACGCAATTGTTTACTTTTAATTTGATGTTGCATCTCTTTAAATAATATATCAAAGTTACCTATAGAGGTAGGAACACCCAACTCTTGGCACTCTGGTACGGTCAGTAATGCAAATCCATATTGTTCGAGAATGCGAATCAGATAGTCATAATTTACTAAATATTCCGGAAATATTTTATTAATAGATTCTTGATACACATCTACTTGATAACCTAAACATGATTCATTGTTATCAAAAGTGTCACTGTCATATCGTTTTGTAATCTCCCACATTTTTCTCTCTTTTACCATAATTTTAATACTTTCACCCGGTTCTTTATCTTCCAATGCACGAAATACCTTGGTTCCATCATAACTAGTTCCTATAAAATAACCACCTACTTTGCAACATTCGCTCACATTTCGCAAGAACCCATTCAAAACAGTTTTATTTTTAAAGAAGTAATGAATAGAGAATTGATTAGATACAATGTTAAACCCATCTTTACCTTTGCCATATTGTTTATACACACCGCTCCCCAATAATGTTTCGTCTTTTGGACCTTCGCCAAATATAGCTTTTGTTATTTGTTTGCCTTTATCTGTAAAACAAGCAGGGCAATCGCCATCTTCACTTCTGCCTCGTATATTCAAACCACTATTCGCTGAAACAAATAATGCTAATGGCATATTTTTCCATTTTTTCCTGTAATTTAAGAATCTAGCGCAAGCACCATTCATTCTATTTTGAATATTATCCTTTGAAATATCCAACCCAAATACAAATGATAATTTTGCAGCAATCCATTTTGGAAAATCGCCTCCTTTTCCAACAGTCATATCAATTAGAGTATCACCTCTATTGGCAACACTTAATATTAATATTCGTTTTACAAATAAGTTATGAAAATCTCTCATTGCTCGAGTAATAGTGCTATCACTTTTTCTATTATAATATACATCATCTTCCGCCAATTGCGACGGTATATTATTACCAGATCTAATCATATCTTTTGTGACTGGATTATGAATAGAACGCCATACACTATTTGCAACATGGTAAGCATTGCCAAAGTTATTTTTACCAGCTCTATATTCCGCTGTTTTATTTTTTCTTACCCGAATAGGAATCCATTGGTAACCTTTTTCTTTATTTTTGTCATATTTGAATTCTACAATAGTACCATTCTCAAATGATTCTGTTCCCTCTTCAATTAACATATAATTGACTCCATTTGTTTCTGCTAAAATAATATTGCACAAATATCCAGGATAATTTGGTGTCGGATCAGTAGGATAAAATGGAACAGGTTTATATTTAGATATATCATCGCGCCCATATTTAGTGGGTAGATTCCCTTGTATTATATCTTCACACGGATTTAGATATCCGTGGTTGCGTTCACTAAAACCGACGCGCAATATCAAAGTTTTATACTGCGTCAACTGCACGTTATCAATCATATTTGTTCCGTCTTCAAATATATTACCGATAAAATCTTCACCAGACTCAGTTTTTTTTGTGGTAACGAGGAAATCTACAGTATTGAACTCCGGTGGTTTCCATTTAAACGATTTGGTCCAAGTCATTTTTGTCGGAGGTAAGGTTTCACCAATTTTGTCGCTTCCAACACCCGTATTAGAGGGTGTAAATATTAAACCATCTGTTTCGTATTCAAATAAACCATCCGCTTCATTACTAAGAATTATATTGCAATTTTTAAATATGTCACCCGAATGAGAGATATAAAATGTTTTTTCTTTAATAGTTAAAGGTAATTTTTTTCCTAACAACGGTTGAAAGTTTGCTTTTGTTACTATATCATGTAAGTCAACAATGCGGGTTTTTTTGAATATTTCTTCTGACCCACCATTAGCCAATGGCTGGCTTCTTATATCACCGCGTCCCAAATAATATGCATCAAACGCTAAATAATAATTAATAAAAGCACCATATTTGTCGTGCAGAACATGTTCACCATCAATTAAACTTTCGTGATAATCTTGGTTACCAGCAATTACACCTGTAAATTGCACATTCATATTGACATCTATAAAATATACTTTGCCATCCTTGTTAATATACAATAATTTTCTAATACCATCTGCTTTTTCTGTGACTGTGTAAGGATTTCTTATATTGGCTACATCTGATTCCTCATTTATGGGTGTAATATTAGGTATTTCTAATGAGATAGACGAAAATCCCACAAAATCTCTACTATTTAATCGTCGGTCAGGTGGTTTACCTTGGTATAACATTCCCATATAATTACGCAATACTGATTGTTCTTCCTTAGTAGAAATGGGGAAATTTGAATTTTGCAAACCCGATAATACAGCTTTAATGGTCCTCTTAAATAATTTCAATACATGAGTTGGGTTGTGAAATTCAGGGTCTGTACGACTGGTGCCAAATGAAACTGGAAAATTTGACTTCATTAGTTCTATCTCTATTTCATATGATTCGGGATTATTAAATACATTAGAGGTTTCAATACGGTATTCCGGAATTAGTCGGCGTCTAATTTGCTTTGAAGCTCGAACAATACTGCAATCTATTTTTAAAGGATAATCTTCTTGTATAAATGTGAAGCGTTTGATTAATCGAAATATTTTTTTAGATTCATTCCATTCATTTATCATTTTTTCAATAACCCTTGAATGTCTATTGCGTTTACTTTCTGTTTTATAATTAATGCGAAAACCAAAATCTTCGAAATCAATTGCTTGCAGAGGAGTATCATCCATCATTTTTATATTTTTTTGAACAAATACAACATCTCTTACAATTTGACTAGTTGCATCTAAATCAATCGTATTTTTTTTACAATATTCTTGGATATTAGCCAAACCACTAAGTTCAGTACGTATGTTCGAAATCTTAGAATATCCTGAATTCGGGTCATCATATTCAGATTGAATTGTTAATCGATATGTACCTGTCATATTTTCTAATGTGAAACCCAATGATTTTAATTTTGCTATAACATCCTCAAATTGAATTTGTGTTATTGGTTTTCCCGTCCCAAATCTAGCTTCCAATTCATCTATTGTATTACCACGAGATGTGCTTGGTTGAAGGTATACGCCTAGGTATTTTATTAAATTTTCATTTGGAGTTCCTTCCTTCTTAGACATTAATATATACTAAACAACAGATAATTTTATATGTTTTTTCAATTTTTATAAATTTTCTTGAATCATTTGATATAATAAATTCTTTTTTTTGGGCATTTTGTTACCATTATTTATATCAATATGCAATTTATGACAAATATCCTGTAAATCCTTAGCTTTATAGCTGGAAATTCCACGAAGTGGTTTCTGTAAATTATCTATTTGCCATAATTGTTCTCTGCTTTGTATATATTTCTGATATATTTCGTCCTTGCTGCCCATGAAAATACTGTATCCATTGGAAGTCTTTTCTATTATATTCAGATTTGTGGTAATATCTTCATTATTTAATAAAGTATACATTTTTTTACCATCTATGTAAACTACATTAAAATTATTTATTGCACAAATGCACATAAAAGCGGATTCGGATATGGTTTTATGATTCACCAACTCGTCTTCTATTGCATTTCGTTTCCACTTATTTTTTTTTAGTAGTTCTTTATTGTCTCTTACAGAATATACCAGTTGAATTTTCATTTCCAATGAATCTTTAAATCCATCACCATGTACAATTTCATAAGCACTGATTCCATTGCAAATAATATAATAACACCAGAATAAAGTATCGATAAACCTAGGCAATAAAAAATGAGTATTCTTAGTAATGACTTTTTTAATTTCTTTCTTAGATTTAGTTGATACTTGCTCAATACCTTTTATCGTATGTTGCAATATTTTTTCAATATTTCGTTCATTTAAAACGAAATCTTGTATAATTGAAATATCAATGGTTTGCTTAATGGTGTGTTGTTTCATATAACTTATCCAAAGGAATTCTCTTTATTATCTTTATAAAATTCTTTTTGATATTTAGCTTTGATATCCTCCACAGACTCCAACTGCTTTTGTTGCAAATCAACATATTTAATGAAATTCCCAATATGTTTTAATGTGTCGTTATTCAATAATGTCATATTAATAAAAACACCATTATTGTTTTCGGTATATTCTATTTGATTTTGTTTTAAAATTTTGAAAATATGAACTTGGTGAATAGAATCCATAATTTCAATGTGGTCTCGAAGTCGTTTTAATTCATTAATATCAGTCATATATATTAATTGTACAAATTATGTATTTAATCTCATTTTGCACCAATTATAATTTTTGGTTTTTGTATACGACTAACCTTGATTTTTTTATTTGCAACTAGTTCTCCAATGATAGATATATACTCATCATTTAATTCGTATCTAATCCCTATTACCCTAATATTCACATCATCCCCTTCTTTTAACAAGGCGAAATCTTTACTTTTATAATGATGATCGCGAGCAATAAATACTATCACCGGTGATTTTGATTCATTTATTTCTGCTCTAATGCCCGCCTTTGTTACATTTTTAACTAAGGCTCGGAATCGCATGCCCTCTACTGGTCTACAAACTAAACATTCAAATAAAATATCAAATATTACATTATTCCCAATAATAACCCCAGCAGAATAACTAACAATTTTTATTGAATTTGGTCTAATATATCCTTCATCAATACATTTGCCTTCGATTTGCAAACTAAGAAATTCTTCAATATTTTCCTTGATATTTTCTCCTATCGAGGTAAAAGGAAGGTGGATTTTTCGTGAAATTACATTTTTCATATATATACCAATACCTTTCTTACTTGTATGTTTTGATTTTTTCGAACTAGGAGGCATTGAATACATATATATATATAATACATTATCTTTTAATATTTTTTCAATTTATTTACTTTTTCTTTCCCATTGTATCAATATTATTAATGATTGTGCCTATAGAAGAAAAGAACCATCTTTTTCCATTATTTTCAATGCTATCAAAATATCTAAATAATAACTCTTGTTCAATGCATAATTGAAAGGCATTGAGTCTTACAGTTTTTGAATTATTTAATTTAAATCCAGTATTTGATTTGATAAATGACCCGTCTTTATCCATGGCATAAGGATGTTGTTTGATATGTTTACCTTTTTTATCATATATTTCTGTAATAGTTCTGGCACCTTTACCTGTTTTTGCCCCCATAACATATTTAATATCACTTCCATCAGGACTCAATAAATGATTGATATTATCAATTAATACTTTTTTATCTGCTCCTCTTTCACAACTTGAACCCTTTGTAGGTCTATCTGCAGAACTTAGATATATACTTTTAACTTTAAAAATAAGATTGAATCTTTTTAGTTGAGCCATAAAACCTATTTTGTCATGCATATTATCAATATTTATAGTGAATTTATCCAATACCGCTTTCCCTAATCCCTCTTCAATAGCAAAAGAATCTACAACCCATTCATCATCTTTTTTGGTTAATATTGAATATTTGCTCTTTTTATTAAAGTCGGTAATAACTATGCCTTCATATTTACTTGTATTGACTTTGAATTTATCAAAGTACGATTTTACAAATGATATCATCGATTTATCAACACTGTTAATATTTCTTGCCAATAGTGTTTTCTCCTCATAAGTTAATATATCTATAATATGATGCATTGCTAATGTTTGTAAAATGGTATAAAAATCTTTTTTTGATTCGCCAAATTTTATAGCATTATATGACACTAAATTATTAATAGCCCACGCACAACCCATCGCCCAATTACTTCTATTAGAACTAGTAATTTCTTGTGGCACAAGAAGCAATTGATATGTGTTTCTTAATTTTATTAGTATCTCACCTATATCTGAAGCCCCTTGTTCACTTAAATCTGATAAAATAAAAGTTAAATGGTCACGCTTATAAGGAACAGGTGTTACTCTATCATACCGTGATATGTGTTTATTTGTTAATTCAACGGGTTGAAACATATAATAATTTCCAATATTAACCAAATTTCCCATACGACCCAAAGTATCTGTGATAAATTCATTATCATCATTAATTAAATAGCTAAGGGCGGTATATATTTGGTCCAATGGATAACTTTTCATCGCCGTCACTTCTTTTAATAGTTCTGTTTTTTGATAAACATATTTTTCTTTGAATAAATTTCTAATTCTTTGCAAGATTTTATCTAAGTTCATAATTATAAATGTCTCATTATATGTATTTCTATCAATTTCACCGTCATCTATTGATGGAAAACATTTATATTCACAATCTCTAAAATCGCAAATTAAACTACCGTCCTTATCACCCAATGTATACTCAATTATAGGTCCTGTAGATAATTGTTGGTGAACTTTATTATGGTCAGGCGCAATTGCAGTTATTGCTTTTTCAGAAAAATCCAATCCTTTTCTATTAAGTAAACAATCAATTGCTGTCTCTTTTAATACACGCGTCACATTTGCAATTAAAAGCGCTTTTCGTTCAGCTACTCTATAAATATATAAATCAATTGCTTCTTCCTCCTGATTGACCAACTGTGTTCCATATAAATAAATTTCTACATTTCGTTTCGCGTAAGGCAACATACAATGACTTTTGCTTCTTACAGCTCTTCCAATAATTTGTTCGGACCTGTTCATATTATACCAAGGATCCAAAATATGCATTTGCCTTATATTTTGGAAATCCAAACCTTCTGATCCTGCACGCGATACAATAATAACCTTGACTTTTTCACCATTCACATTACCAACATCTGTAACTGCTTTCAACTCTCGTTTAACATCCGGTGTTAGAGATTTTTGACCCGTTATCATGATATATTTTGCTGGTTTAAATGCTTCATTACCTTTTGTAGGTTTCATAGTTAATACATTTAATGCAGCTGTCGGTGCTTTCTTAAAAAGTGAAGGCACTGTTCCATATCGTGTAATTCCCATTGATTCTAATGCCAATGCTATCGGCACTGCACCGCCATCAATGTATTGAGAATAAACAAATACTATTCCTTCTGACTTTTTTATTTTATCGCATATATATGATATTTTGCCGGAATATTTCCCAATTTCTGATGGAGAAAATATCTCTCCAAAATCCTTCAGCGTCTTATCCTTATACATAAAATTACTTTTGGTTTTGGGTTCAAATTGCATCACCCTCGCCAATCCTTTGCTGCCATAAATGAACGGGATAATATCGCTGTCTATTTCATCCTTGTCCAATCCTTTGTGTGGGTATATCATATTAAGGGCTTGGAGAGGTGCTTCTAAAATTGTAAAAGATATGGATTTGGAAGCGGTTGAAATATTAGGAGGTGGTTTGTTTTTCAAATAATCCACCAATTTTTCATACCCCATATTTTGATACTCGCCGATGTTGTTGATTACCAAATCTATCAACTCTATTGGTTTTATTATCTCGGCGCCATTAATTTGATGTTTGGGGTATTTCCAAATCCCATCATTCATTAAAGAAAAGAATGATTCGGGGTTTAATGCAACTTGAGGCCAAATTCTATATGGAAATGTAAATGGATTCTCTCCGCGCACATATGACACATATCCTGTTGACTTTCTTATTAGCAGGTCTTTGCCAATTTCTTCACCTTTTTGTGTTTGAAATTCACCTTTTGCAGTAAAAACTTCGCGTTGCGTAAGAGGGTATCGTTTATCATTTAATAGAAGCAAATTTAAAATCCAAATTATCTCACTATATGAATCAAACATTGGCGTTGCTGATAATAATAATAATTTTAAATTATTTGTAGCTTCTAGTAACTTTCCAAGATTGTCAGAACTTGCTTTTACTTTACCTTCTTTACTTAATCTGATATTGTGAACTTCATCAATGACCAACATTCTATTAGAGAATTCTTTGCGTAAATTTTTTTTACGAATTCGTTCACGTACTTCAGTAGAAGACCCTGAAGGTATACTTTTATTCATTATTTTTTCTATATAATTCGCGAATTCACCATAACCTGTGAATAAATATGATTGTCTTATTAGTCTTTTAATTTGTCTAATTACTTTACTGCGACTTAAACCTTTCATATTCATTGGATTTATTTCATTGATAAATTTATTACCTATGCAGGCTTTAATATTCCATAATCCATTTACTTTTCGCAATTTTCTCTCATCGAACAATTGCAATTTAAAATTTTCTTGGACTGCCGGAGATGCTACAATGATTAATCTCTTTGTTATACCCATCTGTTGCAAATAAGTACGCATTTCCTCGCATACAGATATGGCGGAACAAGTTTTACCAGTTCCTAAACCATGATATAATAACAATCCGTTATATGGTGTTTGAAAAGACATAAAATTCCGAACAAACATTTGATGAGGATCTAATTCAAATTCAGTATTATCACATAATTTTTGCGTATACTCTTCAATATGTTCATAATCTTCTGCTACGTGTTGTTCATATCTTGTATCAAAAAATTCCTTTTTATTAGCAATTTTAACATTATAATTTGTATCATCCATATTAGGATATAAATAAGCGAATTCACCTTTATCTTCGGCGAGTTCTTTGCGGTCCTTGTCACTCACGCATTTTATCAACTGCTGATAATCAGGGACACTGATATTTTTAGGTATTTGTCCTGTATCATATTCTGAATACAAAGTATCACACGATTTGATTTTTTTAATACGTATCTTTCTTTTTTTAAGTGTAATAACTTTAGGTTTTACTGTACCTGACATTCTATTAATATATTATTAGGTTATTAATTTATATTTTTCTAATAAACTATTAATTTTACAAATCATATCTATCTTTTCTATATTATAATCTCGTATATATTGTTTGCATTCATCTAAAGAAAACCACTTCATTTCACTAACTTCGCTCTTTTGATATGTTTCCAAAATACCTGCATTTGATTCCATACATCCTAAAAAATAAATATGCTTATACGATTTCAAATTTGAACCAACAAATGTTTCCTCAAATGGTAGCAGATTTTTAATAATAGATACTGATTGTTTGTCATAACCGGTTTCTTCTTCAAATTCCCTTAATCCACAAGTCAAATCGTTTTCTTGATAGTTGCGTCTACCTTTTGGAAAACCCCATTCTGGAGTATTCCAAGATGTGTCACTTTCTTCAACAAGACTTTCTAAATTATATCCTTCTGTGTCACAGATTTTAATACCTCTTTTAATTTGAAGAAATTTATCCTTTGCACTTCTTTCTTCTCCTCGATATTGTAAACCAACGAAATCTCCCCATAATACTCGCCATAATTCCGAGAATTCAGTGATTAGTAAATTCCGTTTTTCTTTAATAGTCATTTCATTAATCAATGTAAGTATATAATCCTTATTGTACAAGGGGTATTTCCCCCTTAAAAAATCAACGTATCCTAAACTATCTTTTCTGCAAATCATTAAATATTCGAATGTTTTAGTATTTTTTCTAAAAGCAACAATACCACTACTTATAATGGGATTTTTGCACTGATTATATAAATGACCTTGTTTTCCACAATTATTGCAAAACTGATATGTAATTCGCGATGACATCTATATGTTAAATTCATCTTCTTTTTATATCATTTCCTATATAATGGGATTAGACCCGAAAGTTTGGCTTCCGCATTTTCAATTCGTTATGCAAACAATGGCTATTTCATATCCAAAACATCCCAACGATGTATCAAAAAAGAAATATTATGAGTTTATTCAAAATTTGCCGGTATTTTTACCTGATAACCCAATGGGAACTTATTTTATAAAATTATTAGATGATTTTCCGGTAACACCATATTTAAGTTCTGGAATGTCATTCATGAAATGGGTTCACTTTATGAATAATAAGTTAAATAAAGCTATAGATGAACCAGAAATTGATTTTTATGAAAGTTTAGAGAAATACTATGAAGAATATAAGCCAAAAGAATTAAAAGAGCAACAAGTTTATAAAGAACGCAAAAAGTATATACAATTTGCAGTCATTTTGGCTATGATTAGTTTAGTTATTTATTCTTATGGAAAAAAATAGAAGATTTAATTTTCTAAGCGAAGTATAATCAATGGGAAAAATATATATACCCGAAATACCTTTTTATCAAATGAATCTAAATGAACTGAGAGCATATTTCATTAAGATTAATGGGAAATTGGAGAGAAAAAGAACAACTAAACGAAGAACTAGGAGCAGAAGAAGAAAGACTGCTAGAAAATAATATACTTTAATTCATAATGTCAGGTGGAGTACCAAAGCGAATTTTAATAACACAAACACAAAGAAATACACCCTCTAAAGCAGAAATCCTGTTGCCAAAAAGGCAATTATATTATGTAATGGAGCAATATCTCGCAGAGCTATGTGTAATTATGTTAAACGACGAACACATGCCGAAACCAAAAAGAAGAAGGACCACTAGGACCGCTAGGAGCATACTACTTTTTCGTAAATATATGAATTTCCTATAAAAACATATATTTAATAATTATATATGAAAGCTGGATTAATGATTTTAGCAATAACCACATTTCTAGTCGTAAATACCTACTACGACGGAAAATATACAAAAATGTTATCCATCAATCAGAAATATTTTAAAATGGCCATGTTTGGATTTGTAGGTTTTTCTATGTATCTCCTTATTAAGAAAAACCCCAGTGGTTCTAAATCAATGCTTCAACACGCAAATGCACTAATTAAATATATGCCTGTGGATAGAGAAACAGCTGATTTAATCTCTCCAATTTTCGATTTTACAAACGCAAAAAACAGTTTAGATTCTCTCGGTGAAAACCAAAACTACGCAGCTTACAATGATACTCCTCAGCATAAACGAATGCTCCATTCGGGTGACAATACTACTACTCGTTCAGTCAGCGAAACAAAAAAGAAATATGTCGCTGCACAACAAGAGTGGAAATGCAATAATTGCGCGCATCAATTAAACCATACATTTGAAGTGGACCATAAAGTGGATTTAAGATATGGGGGAACAAATCATGTAAGTAATTTAGTAGCTTTATGTAGAAATTGCCATGGAGAGAAAACTCTGCAAAATAAACTAGAATAATTTAATGTCAAATTAATATAACAGAATGGATTTAATAACAGGAATTATATCATTGGTAATTTTATTAGGATCATTGAGTATAATATTAATACCTTTAATCCGAGGAAGACCACCAACATTTGGATTTATTACGACATTTGCATTTTTCCTTGGGTTACTTGGTGGTATTATGTCGCTGTCTAAAGATTGGAGTTGGTGGTGGACAGTACCGTCTGGATTAGTGGGAATATATGGGATTTTACAGATTATTACACAAGCTATATCATCTACTCAGGCGGCCGCATTTTTAAAGAAATTTCTTCCCCTTTCAACACTTTTATCCGTAATGTTAATTTTGATTAGTGCTATACCAGGTCTTAAACAAATATTCGCTCCAAATATATCAACAGGTGTAGCTGGTTCAATTTGGGCAATTTGTGGCATAATGATATTATTTGCATTATTTATTGGCGTGGGATTAGGCAATGTAATTTTAGGTCTTTTTACTGCCGGGGATATTATTTCCAGAAATTGGGTAAGATTAGTGGTAGCAGCATTGAGTATTGCTTATGTTAGTTTTTATTTCACTTATTCAACCGAACAAATGTATCAATGGTTTACTGGTGTACCACCAACCAACACTGTTTTATTATGGGTTTTACAATTAATAACTTTGGGTATAGGAATTATTTTAGCAGTAGCTTTTTTTGCTGCTACTTTAACTAATTTTCCAAATAGTATGGGTTTCGAGCGAAGATTCAAACAAATATTCACAGGACATTGGGCAAAAGTTATATTCAAAGGATTCTTCGCCGTAGCATTGGCGGCCAGTTTAATTTATGGGTTGGTACAACTAGGTTTAGTACAATTTCCTTATACGATTGGTAATATTATTACATTAATTATACAGATAATCTGCGTTCTAGCTGTATTGTTCGGAGTATTCCGATATATAATAAACAATCCTAGATTGTTAGCATCTATTAAAAATAATATTTTTATAAGGTTACTCTTTACTATTATTATGGTAATTCCTTGTATGTTGGTATATTTAACACAAGGCATGGTATCAACAGCCGCAGCAGCAACCGCAGCAGCAGGTAAAGGGGCATCGTTCGCAGCAAAAGTACAGGTAGTATCCCCTCCTAAAATGGTACTAATGATTTTGGCTGCTGAAATCATTTTGGTGTCATCTTATGTTATTTTGCCCATGTTTCGTAAATGGATTTATACTTTTACACCTGGAGGAGGAGAATACAACATAGATACAGATGAAAAAGTTGAAGGTATTCAAAGTGCTATAATGGCAAAACGGAAAAAATTGTATGATGATATTACCATTGGTACCGCATCATTAAATAATATTGATTGGGAAAAAGTTTATTCTGAAAAAATGTATTCGACTGGTGAGGAAAGCACACAAGCATTGACCGTGTATTTAACAACTTTGGGATATAAAGAATCATATAGTTTTTTTAGGGATAACAAACTTACAACAGAAGTTTTAGGAAATCCAATTACAATAAAACAAGCCATTAGTTTTATTCAGACAACCGGTCGTGTCGATGGAATTTTAGAAGAAATGTTAGATATTAAAAATTTTAAAAATAAATTAGTTTTAGCACAAAAAGATACAGACGAGGGAGGTCCCTCTGATTCTACAATATTGAATAATAAACCAATATATATCAATAAAAAAACCGTTTTTGTGGTAAATTCAAAAATGGGGTCATATGAAAATTTAGAAGGGGATGACAAACTTAATTATAGCTATAATTATGGATTAAGTTCATGGATTTTCTTAATGGCGCAACCACCAAGTTACGGGGTTGGTTATTCTAAATTTACGAAAGTATTAGATTATGCGGGCAAACCTACTATATGGTATAATCCTGAAATTAATACTTTAAAAATTACGACGAATGCTTATAAAAAGGACAATAGTACACCTTATGAAAAGACAGTTTATAAAACTACAAAATTACCATTGCAGAAATGGAATAATATAGTTGTGAATTTTGTTGGTGGAACTTTGGATGTATTTATAAATAAAAAATTGGTGGCATCAGTGTCTAATCTAATTCCTTATATGTCAAATGATAATATTTATATTGGAGACAATCCTGGCATTAGCGGTGCTGTAGCAAATGTTACATATTTTTCAAGACCAATTAGTCAACAAAAAATTAGTTTTTTTTACAATAATTTAGTAAATAAAGACCCTCCGATAATTTGATATAATGGTAAGATAAATTTCTTCGTTTATATTATATTATGGACGCGCACAAAATCGTTATTGGTGTTGTAATTATAGTTTTGCTTTACTTACTTTATTTATACTTCTTTGGAAATAGTGCCGCTGTTTTAGTCGGTATACACGATACCACTACCGAAGTTAAAATCGGTTCTGGTTCTATTCCTCCTGGACCTACGCAGAATTTCACATACTCAGTCTGGGTTTATGTTAGTAACTGGAATGCAGGAAATGAAAAAATTATATTCCAACGAACTTGCGAATCTAGCTTCTGCCCAAAAATGGCATTTGATCAAAATATGAATAATGTTACCATTACTTTAGCAACTTATCCATCAGATTCAGGAAGTCAGGTTGAAGCTACTTGTCAAATTGAAAATGTACCTCTACAAGCCTGGACAAATCTTATCATGACCCTCAACGGCAATGCTTTAGATTGTTATTTAGATGGAAAATTGGTTCGTACCTGTTTGATGCCGGGCGTTCCAAAACTTTCCGGCACTGGCGAATTAGTTTTAACACCCGCCGGTAAGTCATTCCAAGGGTATACTGGAAATTTCCAATACTTTTCCCGTGCTATAAATCCTCGTGAAGCATATGCTATTTATAAAGAAGGGTTTGGAGGAAGTAATTGGTTATCCAACTTATTCAACAAATACAGAATAAAACTTGCCTTTATGAAAGATAATACAGAAGTGAATAGTTTTGAAATCTAAAATATTTATAATAATATATAGCAATGAATACTGGATTTTTAACAGGTTTGCAAAACAGGATAAACAATGCATCGGGTACTTCTTTAGGGCAATTTAATAATTCGAGCGTTGTACGCGGTTCAAAAGATTTTTTGAACTCAAATTCTTTAGTAGCTAAAATTGTTTTTCTTGTATTAGTTATCATCGGTTTTGTGTTACTTATTCGGTGGGGTTCCCAACTTATAACATGGTTTTTAGCACCTTCAAAGAACCCAAAACTAATATCGGGTATGAAACAAGGATATATAGCAAAAGTGGTGCCACAAGATCCAGCTATTGCAGGCGCAATGCCTGTAATGAGGTCTAGTAATCAGCGCGATGGTTTAGAATTTACTTACACTGTGTGGCTGTTTATTAATCATCTTCAAAACACCGGTACAAGAAAACATATTTTCCACAAAGGCAGCGCTCACACTGGTAGCAGTGATAATGGTAGTTTCCACCCTAATAATGCCCCGGGATTATATATTCATCCCACCAGAAACACATTGATTGTTATTATGAATACCTTTAATAACATCACAGAAGAAGTAGAGATTAATGATATTCCAATGAACAAATGGATTAATGTGGCAATTAGAGTTGAAGGTAATAAAATGGATGTTTACATTAATGGCACAATTGTATTGCGTCATATCTTCAAGAGTGTTCCAAAACAAAATTATGGAGATGTATATGTAAATATGAATAGTGGATTTAATGGACTGTTATCCGACTTATGGTACCACGATTATGCACTAAGCGGAACACAGATTGAACAAATTGTAGACGCTGGTCCAGATATGACAATGGACGACACAACATCGGTCTTTCCACATTACTTCTCGCTCAATTGGTTCTTTGAAAATGACCAGGCGCCGTCCTCCGGTCCAAATGCAGCAACTTGGCCAACAATAGTTAAAAAATAATTTCATTTAATAAAAAATGATATTATTGTCGAAGCGATGGATTAATACAGATATCCTTAGTAGGGAATATTTCACCAGACATACATGTATCACTTTCATTTACTTTAATACAAGATCTAAAAGTGCGGTCTGTGCCCACATAACACCAACCCTTTTTATTTTTTTCTTGAACGTTACTATCAGTTTGGTCTGGTTCATGTTGAGGGAAATTATTTAAACCCTTAAAATTTCCTGCATCTATAGATTGTTCTAGTTTTTTATCTCTTGCTTTCCAGGTTTTTGAGGCAACGCCCGTTTCTCTGGCTGCTATCCCTGTTTCCTTGGTGACAATTTTTTTAACATCTTTAATAGATCCTGCTGCAATATCTAATCCTAATGCAGTTCCTTTTTCAGTTAAATTTAATGTTTTCTTAATGCCTTCAGGTATATATTTACCGTAAGACGCCATAAAATTATTAAAAATATCTGTGCCTTTTGCTAAATATGCAAATACATTAAATCCGAACAATGCTAATATCACAACAATTAAAAATATTTTTACTACTGTCATCATATCCCAGTCGTCGCTTGTTCCCGCAAGCGTTTTAGGTGCTTTAAATGCCGGTGGTCGCACATCATTCATTTTTACTGGAGTTTTTCCAGAATTTATGTTTTTCACAGTATTTGTTATTTTAGTAACTACGTCATCCATATACAGATTGCAGATATTAAATTATTTTTAGAATATAAACAAATGACTTCAGGAAAAAAAAAGAAAACAAAACGTAAAAAGACCAGACGTCCAAGAAAAACCAGAAGAGGCAACTCGAAAAAGATTACTGTTCTTAAAGATACAACACCAAAAGCGATGAAAGAATTAAGACATATGGTTAAAAAAATGGGAAAAAAGAAATATCCCAAACAACCGGAATCATTTAGTCCAACTGTAAATCAAATCATATCATCACTAAAAAGCATCAGTCCACATAAAGAACTTGGTTTTGCCATGTGCCAGGAAGATCAATTGTACATTAAAAAAGACACTCATAAAGGACGATGTTATGGATTAAAAAGTAAAATTGCTCAAACTTATATGATCGACAATTTACTAAGTAAAAAACCCGTCGATTGCAATGCTATTATTGCTCCAAAACAACTTCAAGGTAATTGTTGGTTTAATGCTTTCTTTATGGTGCATTTTATTAGTGATAAAGGCCGCAAATTTTTTAGGTATTTGCGTTTAGCTATGATTACAGGAAAATTACCAAATGGAACGCAAATTTCTTCGGAACTTAGAATGCCATTATTGATTATGAATAAATATATTGAAGCGTCATTGCTTGGCGTGCCACCAGACGCAGATCCAAGAATATCACTAGCAACATTGATGGATACAAATAAAATTATCAGAAAAATTGCAAGAAATCTTGGAAAGGAGAAACGAATGGAATTGAGTATAGTAAAAACAAACGAAGCTGCAAATCCATTTGACTTTTATAATGGATTAATAACCTATTTAAAATCAAATTCATTGGTATTTACGAAACTAGTAGTTAGAGGTTCGAACAGTAAACAACGGTTAGTATCAGATATTCAAAACTTATTGAATAATGAAAGAAATGCTTTGGATTTCTTCGTATTGGAAAGATGGAGTGAAGATTTTCATATTAAAAATTGGTCTATTCCCAATAAATTCAAAATTAACCATAAAGGCGAAGAACATACTTATATCTTAGATAGTGCGATTCTTAGAGATACTCAAAAAGAACATTTTTCAGCTTATATTACTTGTAATGGAAAACCATTTGGTTTTGACGGTGAAAGTTTCGCGAGAATAACACCCTTTGATTGGAAAAAGAAGATGAATAAAGATACACAGTGGCGTTTTGCCGATAAATACAAAACCTATTTTAATTTTCAAAAAGGATACTATATATTATTCTACTATAGGGTATAATTTCTCTCCAAAAATAAATAAAACCAGCTTAAAACAGTCTTTATTTATTTATTTAATAATGTGTTATAATTGTTGTAAATTGCCCCGTTGTAATGATATACCCATAAAACGTTATTTTTTACCCTTGATTGGGGTATTTGGATTGGCATATCTACCAGAATTCCGAAATTTTGTTTATCTGCCTCTGATTATTACTTTTGGATTTTTAATTTTATTCTGGAATTTTCCATGGATAGTATATTATACTGCATCTAAACCCCTCTACTACCAAGATTTGTTTATTGATGAAAAAAAATTACCGAATTATGATGTAGATGAAGGTATTAAATACAAATTTAAACTGATACTAGAAACAGTGTTAATTATATCCAATGCGTTATTAACCGGGGCTTTAGCTGATTATTATTTATATAAAACCACTGGAAATGAAGGATATATTGAAATTGTCGGAGTAACTGGAGGAATTATCAAAATATTCCAGATGATTAACAATACCATCAGTAGATTTATGTTGAAAATATTAAAGCGCTGTGTCCGAAAAGAAAACATAGATTTAAAAAGAAGGCAAATAGAAAATATCGAGCGTATCATTCGTTTAAAACGCCACCAAAGTACCGTTTGGAAAGAAATAGAACTTACTAATCAAACAGAGAATCGTGTTATAACAAGAGAACGCGCTGGTACTTTTTAATGTGAGTATATTTATATATGTCAGATGCAGCATCATTCAGAAGCTTGGAAGATAGATACCACAGACTACAAGATCTAGAAACTCCTACAGACAAAGCAAATCGACAGAGAACAGAGCGAGCTCAAGTAAAACAACAACTCGCAACAACAGAGGCACAACATCAGAGAGGGTTACAAGCAGCAAGAAATGAAGATGCGCTGAGAACAAAACAACATACGAAAGCAACAAAACTTATAGCAAAAATAAATAAGAGTACGCAAAAACTAACAAATGCATTACCAGAAGCCAGAGGAGGAGGAGGTGAAGTAGGAAAATTAAGTAAACATTATAATAAAGCTATGAAAACAATGGGAAGTTTTATTAAAGACTATACCAAAAGTAATCCAACTCATAATCCAGACTGGCACACACTCACACCAAAACGCCAACGCGAACTAGTTCATTTTCATCAAAGCTTATCTTCGAATGCTCAACATCATATAGCTATTAACAAATTTAATACAGCAAAAAAACATGCGGAAGCAGCAGCACTAGAGTCGGGCTTAAACAATTTCAGAAGTAATATGACTCTAGATAATCAACAAAATTTAGATGGGTGGATGAATTACTTAGATATACCAGTAGTGGTTCCTCTAGTATCAGCACCAGTGGTAGCACAAGTTATATCTAGTTCAGCAAAAACCAATACTGGTGGTCGTAAAACGCGAAAATGCAAACGCAAACACAAGAGAAAGACTAGAAAACGCAAGAAGAAAACGAAACGCAAGCATAAAAAAAGGCACCGTCGTACCAAACGCCGCTAAATAATTTAAAATATATCCACAGTGTTGTTATATTTTAATCGTATTTATGTATATATGGCAGGTGGATTATTCGGACGACCTTTTGTGTTCAATGAAAAATGTATCATTTTTTCTTTAATATGCATGGCTTTATTTTTATATAAACCACATTTTCAAAATCAATACTTATTATATTTGACATTATTTATCATATTTGTTGTTGCGTATGTTGCTATGGCGTGGTACGATTATTATTTTAATTGTGATATTGTACCATTAAACCGAGGGCCAGGGTACGGTCCTACACAATTGTTTAAACCGGATGCTCACGTTCCGGAAAAACAAGAAAAGGGTAAAGATACTCCACTTGATGCCCAGCGAAGACATTTCTTAATCTCTGTCATGCATTTAGCATTAATATCGCCATTATTGGGATATATTGCCGTTTATCGAAAACAAATCAATCCGATTACTTATCCTATTTTAGGAGTGTTGGCGCTATTTACTGCGGGTTATCACGGAGGTAAGATTTTAATAAATTCACATTAATAGGGGCCAAAAATTGAGCGACTGGGTTTAACAACCATTCGTGATAACACTCTTCGCTACAAAACCCAAACTGGTTTGTGCCTATTTTTGCAATCTTTGCAAAGTCTGTAATTTTATCGATGCAAGCAAAACACCCTCCGCAAGATAATTGATTTTGTAATTTCATATCTAGCATCTGTTCCTCTTTAGAAATTTTATTCTGTGAAATATCTTTTTGTCGAATCCAGCAATAACATTTCTCTAAAAAATTTTCCATTTTTATAATTCTATAATAAAATATTATTAAA
>Ga0114918_10000133_pt1 | contig 59350 bp, 52 predicted proteins | sample LantaG_FD_87015 | JGI IMG/M metagenome (GOLD analysis project Ga0114918, IMG submission 87015) | Deep subsurface microbial communities from Baltic Sea to uncover new lineages of life (NeLLi) - Landsort_02402 metaG | ecosystem: Environmental > Aquatic > Marine > Oceanic > Sediment | place... | reverse complement strand
CCTCTCCTCCTCCTCACCCCAGCAGTCGTAGAACTTGGAAACCTGTTCCCAGGGCGTGTCGGGGCCCCCGAAGGCCGGGAAGCGCTGCTCCCTGAGCGACGACGCGCCTTTGCCGCTCCCGCGCGTCCCTCCTCCCCCTCCCCCTCGTCCCCCTTCGCTCTCGTTCAGCTCGTTCTCCGCCAAACGGGCAAACACGTCCTCGTAGACCGCGTAGAACCCTTTCTTGTCGTCACCGCTGCCGTACCCGGAGAAGCACGTCGCCGAGAAGTAGGGGAAGAGGTCGAAGTCCGAGTCCGGGGGCTGCCCGCCGCCAAAGCCGTCGCCGCCTGCTTGGTAGGAGCTCGCAGCAGAGCTTCCATTTCCCTCGCCTCCTCCTCGGAGGATCGCGTCTCGGTGGTTGTCGTACCAGCTGCGCTCCTTCCTGTCCGAGAGGACCTCGTAGGCGTTCTGGATCTCCTTGAAGCGGGCCGAGGCGCGGTCCGGGTCGTCCTGGTTCTTGTCTTAAGAGGAGAGGGAGGAGAGAAGAAGAAGAGGTTGAAGAAGAGGTTGAAAAAGAGGTCGTGTGAGAGCAAAAAGAGAGGCCGACCCGCCATCGATCGATCGAGACTAGTTTTTTCTCTCTCCCTCTCTCGATTCCAGCTCTTCCCGCCCTCCAGCCTCCTCCAAAGCTCACCCGGATGCCATCTCAGGGCCGCCTTGCGGTAGGCCGTCTTGATGTCGCCGGCCTCGGCGTCGCGGGCCACCTCGAGCACCTCGTAGAGGCACCGCATCCGGGATCGATCGGAATCGAGTTTTTTGTTTTTTTTCTTTCTTCGTCGTCGACGTTGTGAAAAAAGGAAAATCGACCTTCTGTTTTTTTTTACAAGTTTCGCTCTCTCTCAGAGTCTCCAGTCCTGCTGCTGTTGATGCTGCTGCTGCTGAGGAGGAGGAGCAGGGATCGGCGGCGGCGCGGCCTCGCAGGCGGCGAAAGGGTCCCCGGAGCCGCTGCCTCCTCCTCCTCCGAAGGTCGCCCAGCCGGCGTCGGCCGCGGCGGCGGCAAAGGGCGCGAGCGACGAAGAGGAAGAGGAAGAAGCGCCGTTGTTACTTCCGCCTGCTGCTGCTGCTGCTTCAACAACAGAATCAGGCGGTGCGCCTCTCCCCGCGACCGCGCGGAGCATCGCGATCTCCCTCTCCTGCTCCCTCGCTTTCGCGGAGAGCGCGGCATTCTCGCTCAGCGCTGCCTCGAGCCGGCGGCGGAGCCGCTCGACCTCCTCCTCGCTGTTCGAAGAGGAAGGAGGAGCAGGAGGAGGTTGTTGTTGCTGTTGCTGCTCTTTCTGCTGCTCCGGCTTCTTCTGCGGCACCGGGGCGGGCAGAGGAGCAGGAGCAGGAGCAGGAGGGGCGAGAGCAACGGCAGACGGAGGAAACGAAGGAGAGAGCGGAGGCGCAGCAGCGGCAGGAGCAGCGGCAACGGCGGCGGCGGCGGCGACCGGCGACGCCCAGAAGCTCCCGCTCGCAGGAGCGGGAGCGGGTTTCGCAGCGGCAGCAGAGGCAGCGGCAGCGGCAGCGATGGTGGGGACGACGACCTCGGCTGCCTCGACCGCGGGCGCGACTGGGAGCATCCCAGCGTCGGCAATCGCCGCTCCGCCTCCGATTCCAACGCCGTCGTCGTCGCCGCCGGCGTCGAACGACGAGAAGCCGGCCTTGTTCCTCCGCGGCGTCTGCGTCGACCGCCGCGGGGAGATGTTGCTGGCAGCAGCGCGAGGCGTCGTCGCTGTTGTCGTCGCTGTTGTCTTCGTCGTCGCCGCAGCCTCGCTCGGAGCGACAGCTGCCCTCGGGCTCGGCGGGAGCACTCCCGCACCCATCGTCGGCGTCGTCGCCGTGGTCGTCGTCGTCGTCGCTGCTCCTCCTCCTCCTCCTCCTCCTCCTCCTCCCGCAGCAGCAAACGCGGCAGCGGCAGCCCTGTTCCTCCTCTCCGCCGCCCTCATCTTTTCCTCCTCGGCCTCGACGATAGCGGCGGCGACGGAAGCGGCCATCGCGGCGGCGGCCTTGGGCGAGGCGGCCTCCAGCAGCGCGGCGGCGGCCGAGGCCGCCTCGGCGGCGGACGGCCTGTCTTCCGGGTCGGGCGACAAACAGGAGCTCACGAACCCTTCCAGGCCCCTCGGTGCCGCCGCGAGCAAAGCGGCAGGCAGCTTCGGGTACCTCCCGTTCAGCACAGCCAGCCTCTGCGAGTCCCCGTCTCCGAAAGGTAAGGTACCGGAAACGCAAAGGTAAGTCATGACGCCCAGGGCCCAGACGTCTGCAGCGGTTCCGATCCGGGCTCGGGAGTAGAGATCGACCATCTCCGGCGCCCGGTAAGCCGCCGTGGTCCTCCTCCGGATGTCGTCCTCGGCGTCGGCCAGGGCCCTGGCGCCCGAGCCGGAGGCGACGCCGGACCAGGAGGTGGCGGAGCCGAAGTCGCAGAGCACCCAGCGCTCGAGAGGTTTGGTAGTGGTGGTGGTGGTGCTTCCTGCTGCTGCTGCTCCTGCTCCTGCATTGCTCCTCAGGCGGAGCACGTTTTCGGCCTTGACGTCCCGGTGCGACAGCGGCGGCGTCAGCGAGTGGAGGTGGAAGAGGGCCGAGGCCGTGGCGGCAACGGCCGCCAGGGCGTCGGGGAGCGGGATCGGGAAGGCGAAAGAAGAAGGAGAGTTGTTGGCGTCGGGAGGAGGAGAGGCTGCTTCGGCCGCGGCCGCTGTTTCTGCAGCGGCGGCAGCAGCGGCAGAGGCAGCAGTCGCTTCGCTCGGGGGGCCCTCCGCCGAGGCGGCCTGGCGCGCCGCGGCCACGGCCGCCGCGGCCCTCGCAGCCAGCACGGACATCTGCGCGGAAGCACTCGAGGAAGCATTCGAAGAAGAAGAATTTGAATTCGTTCCCCGGCGGAGCGCGTCGGCGAGCGACTCGCCGCAGAGCTCCGTCACGATAAAGGCGTCGTCGGGAGGTCTCTCGTTGTTGTTGTTGTCCTTGTCCTTCTTCTTCGACGGAGCAGCGCAGGGCGCGCCGTCCCTGGCGTAGCCCACTGCGCGCAGAGGCAGCAGGTGCGGGTGGCGGCCCGCGGCGCGCATCGCGGAGACCTCTGCCGTGACGTCCTCCAAGGCACGGCCGTCAAAGTCGCTGCCGCTGTTGCTGCCTCCGTTTCCGTTTCTGTTTCCGTTTCCATTGCCTCCTCCTGTCCTCACGTGCTTCAGGGCCACGGCCTTGGAATCGCCGCCGACCTCCCTGGCGCGGTAGATGGTGGAAAACCCGCCAGAGCCGATGGCCTCCTCGACGCGGAGGGTGAGCGTCGTGGACGGAGAATCGTTCCCGTCGTCGCTGTCGAGGTCGAGCGAGCACGCGACGGCGATCGTCCTCCCCGCGAGCGGCACGTTGGGGTCAAAGGCCCCATACTGCTGCCCCTGCTGCTCGTCTCCCCCCAAGAAACCGCCTGCGCCTCCGGCGCCTCCGGGCACGTTGATGCCCGCGTTGGCGGCGGCCCTGCCCGCGGCCGCGAGGAGGCGCTTCATGGGTCGCGGACGAAGAGAAGAAGAAGAGAAGAAGAAGGAGAAGGAGCAATGAAGATGTCGAGGCCTTTCGCTTTCGAGGAAAAATAAAAAAACGATGTTCTTTTTCTCTCTGAAATTTTCGTTTCTTTTCTTTTTTTTCTTTGCACTCTCTCTCTCTCTCCGAAACCCGCGACCAGCAGCGCGCGCTCCCCTTATTTCCGAGTTGAAAAAAACACGCAGTCTCTCTTTCTTTCTCTCTTCTCTCTCTCTCTCTCTCTCTCTCTTTGAAAATTGAACTAAAATAATAGAAAAAAAAACACTTTTTCACTACTCCTTCCCTTTCTTCCCTGCGGCCGTCTTTGCCTTTTTCGCCGCCGGACCTCCACTTCCACCGCTAGCGGCGCCCCCCGGCCCGGGAGAGAGCGGGTTCCCGGACATCCACGCGTCAAGCTTCCCCGAAGCAGCCAGCACCAGCCCCAAGAATAAAGGAGACGGCCTTCCCGGGCGAGATTTAAATTCCGGGTGGAACTGAGCAGCGACGAAGAAGGGATGGCCCTGGCTCGCGTCCAGCTCGACGATCTCCATCCGCTCCCCCGTCTCGTCTTTGCCGACAAACCTGAGCCCCGCCTTTTCCAACGCGGGAACAAGCGTGGGGTTCACCTCGTACCTGTGCCTGTGCCTCTCGTCGATGAACCGGTCCGCCTGGTAGAGCCTGGCGGCGACGCAGTCGACCGTCTCGAGCGCCGTCTTCCTCGCTCCGAGACGCATCGTTCCCCCCTTGTGGGTCGTCGAGCCCTCGGGCATGAAGACGACGGCCGGGTGAGGGGTCGCGGGCTCGAACTCGGTGGAGTTGGCCTCGGGGAGGTTGAGGACGTTGCGGGCGTACTCGACGACGGCGAGCTGAATTGGGGGGTGGTGGGGGGTTGGGGGTGGAGGGTTGGAAAGAAAAGTTTTGAGTTTTTTCTTCTGTATTTTTCAAAATCGGGTTTTTTTTCTTCTTCTTCTTCTCGACGTCGTGCGCGAGAGCGAAAGAACAAATAAAAACAAAAACTCCTTACCTGCATCCCCAGGCAGATGCCCAGGTAGGGCTTCTTGGCCGTGCGCGCGTACCCTGCGGCCAGGATCTTCCCCTCGACGCCGCGGCCGCCAAAGCCTCCGGGCACCAAGATGCCGTCGGCCTTTTCCAAAGTCGCCCAGGAGACGGAGTCGCCGCCATTGGCGGCCTTGCCGTCGCCGCCGGGGCCCGAGGAAGAAGGAGCGGCGGAGCTCGAGGGCTCTCCCGCTCCGTTCTCTTCTGGCTTTTCTTTTTCTTCCTTCTTCGCTTCCCCTCGGGGCTCCAGCTTCTCTGCCTCGACCCACTGAAGATCGAGCTTCCGGTTCGCAGCGAGACAGGCGTGCTGCAGGGCCTTGATCACAGACAGGTAAGCGTCGGAGAGGCCGGTGTATTTCCCGATCACGGCGATCGAGACCGACTGCGAGAGGGCGTCCCAGCGGTCTGCCAGGGTGGTCCGCCAGTGGGTGAGGTCTGTTTGTTTTGGTGGTGGAAGGGAAAAAGAAGAAGAAAAGAGGGAAAGGGAGAAAAAGTGAGCTTCTTTTTTTCCTCTTCTCTTCTCTCTTCTCTCTTCTCTCTCTCCTCTCTTCTCTCTCTTCTCTCTCAAAACTCACCCATCGAGGAAGCCCCCGCCAGGCCCAGGCAGGCACAGATCGCCTCGTGCGCCCCCTGCGACTGCAGCAGCAGGGGGACGCGCCAGATGTTTTTGACGTCGTGCATCGTCAGCACGTGCGAGGCGGGGACCTGGCAGAACAGCGCCAGCTTGTCCCGCACGGCGCTCTCGAGGGGGGCCTCGGAGCGGCAGGCGAGGAAGTTGGGCGCGATGCCCAGCGAGCGGAGCACGCTGACCGAGTGCTGCGTCGGCTTGGTCTTCTGCTCTCCCACGACGCCCAGGACGGACACCAGAGACACATGGACCGAGCAGAAGTTTCCCGCTCCGACCCGGTAGTGGAACTGGCGGAGGGCCTCGACGAACGGCGCACTCTCGATGTCGCCGACGGTGCCGCCCTATTGGTTGAAGGGAAAGGGGAGGAAGGGGAAGTTGAACGAAAAAAAGGAGGAGAAGAAGAGAGGGGGTGAGAGTTCAGATGTTGTTGTTGTTGTTTGTCTTTTCGTCGAGGTCGGCGTTCGTCGTCCTTTCTCTCAACCTCTTCTCTCTCTCTCTCCCTCTCTCTCTCTCTCTCTCTCTCTCTTCTCTCCTCTCCTCTTCTCTCTCACCAACTCGATCACGCAAACGTCGGGCCTCCCGGGCTTGCCGTCGACGGGCACGGCGGCCACGCGCTCGATCCAGTCCTGGACCGCGTCGGTGACGTGGGGGACAACCTAAGGAAATGGGGAAGAGAGTTTGTGGAAAAGAGAGAGGGGTGAGTTTTTCCGATTTCGGGGTTTTTTTTCTTTCGCTCGAAAAAAAACTCCAAAAACCTCTTTTTCTTCTTACCTGCACCGTCTTGCCCAGGTAGTCCCCTCGCCTCTCCCTGTCGAGGACGTGCTGATAGATCTTGCCCGTCGTCAGGTTGTTTTCCTTCTTCAGGGTCAGGTCGAGGAAGCGCTCGTAGTTGCCGAGGTCGAGGTCGACCTTGAGTTTTTTTTTCCGAGATTTTTTTTCGGTCGATATGAGCACCGTCGCTTCTTCTTCTTCTTCTCTCTCCTTCTCCTTCTCTTTCTCCTTCTCTCCCCCTCGAATTTCTCAACTTACCTCGCCTCCGTCGTCCAGGACAAACACCTCGCCGTGCTCAAAGGGCGACATCGTGCCGGCGTCGGTGTTGAGGTAGGGGTCTGTTTTTTTTTGTGAGGTTCAAAGTTTTTTTTCGAAAAAGTTTTCTTGAGCGACCGTTTCTTCGACGGCGGCGGCGGCGGCCGATGCCTCTGCTCTCTCTTCTCTCTCTCCTCTCTCTCTCTTCCTCCATCCTTCTCCTCTCACCGATCTTGATCGACGTCACCCGGTGCCCGCACGCCTTGAGCAGCACGCCGATCGAAGAGGCCGTTACGCCCTTGCCCAGCCCGGAGACGACGCCGCCCGTGACGACCCTGTTTGAAGTGGTGATTGAGAAGAAGTTTTTTTGATTCGATGGATGGGGGGCGAGTTTGATGGGGGTCAGCTGCTCAAACGAGAGAGCGAATTGCGCCCTCAAGACGAGGCCTGATGAGCCTTCTGTCTGTACAATGCGAAGAGCTCGTCGTGTCGGCTCCTCGAGCAACGAGCGGCAGGAGCAGAAGACACCCGGAAGCAGGAGCATTCCGAAGTGGCGTCGATGACAAAGAAAAGCAATCGATTCGCGCCATCGGTTTCGTCGTCTGTCGAAAACGACGTTCGTTCTTCGCCCGGCTCTTCTTCTTTCTCTCTCTCTCTCTTTTTCCCAACGCCTCCGGCACTCAGGCCACCACGTACACGTATTTCATCGGGAGCTTCTTTCTCTCCTCCATGGCCCTCTGCTGGTGCGAGCGCGAGAGAGAGCAGGGAGAAGCGAGGAAAGAAGAGAATTGGATTGGAAGAGTGATTATGAAGAAGAGATTTTTCGAGACACGCCTTTTTTTTTCGACGAAACGTCAAACGAAGAAGAAAAAAAACTCGACCTTCTTCTCACTCCCCTCTTTCGCTGTCTAATTCTTTTCTTTTCGCCTTCGACATCATCTCCCTTTCTCTTTCCTTTCTTTCTTCCTGATTTTTCTATGCTCACCGCCAGAAGACGCTGGGTCGCTCAGCTCGAGGACGAGAGAGAAGAAGAAGAATTGGAGCAGCAGCCTCGGAAGAGCAAAAAGACTACTAGCAGCAAAAAACAACCTCTTCGACGCCGCCGAATCGTCGTCTCTTCGTCGTCGACTTCCGCGGGCTTCGCGACCATGAGCGCCTCCGCTTTCAGCGTGGTCGAGGGAAAGGGTAGCGGTAGGTCCCATCGGAGCGGGAATGGGGATTGGGAAAAGAGAGAGTGGAGAGAAGGAAGAGGAAAGAGAAGAGAGAGAAAGAGAGGCACCGCATGTCAAATCGGTCCGCGAGCGGCGGCGGCCGTCGCCGACAAGGACCAAAACCTCTCTTTCTCACAACCCCGGCCTCCTTTCTTTACCTTCTTCTCCCACCCAAAAAAAAAAAAACATCCGTTAGCCTCCTCTCCTTCTCCAAACCCCATCGCCACGATCGCCGCCGGCATCTTCTCCAACAAAAAGAACAACGAGAGGGAACCGGTTCCTTCGGCGGTCCCCACCTGGAGGAACGTGGCCGGGAACCTCGCCGCGGGCGCGACGGCCGGCATGGCCGTCGAGGCCGCTCTCTATCCTATCGACACGATCAAGACGCGCCTCCAGCTCGCTGCGTCGGGCGGGGGAATCCGCTCTCTTCTCGCTGCCGGTGGCGGCAAGGCTCTCTACGCCGGGGTCTGGGGCAACCTGGCAGGCGTCGCCCCGGCCTCGGCGATCTTCATGGGCGTCTACGAGCCGACGAAGAAGATCGTTTCTGCCAGGGCTCGCGAGGCCGCTTCCCGGAAGAGCGACGGCAAGAACATTGACAGGTACGAGTTCCTGGGTCCGTTGGTGGCAGGCGCTGCAGCAGGGCTGGCCTCCTCGGTCGTCCGCGTGCCCACGGAAGTCGTAAAGCAGAGGCTGCAAGCGGGGCAGTTTGAAGGGAGGTCAGCCGTCGCCGCCGTCAAAGGTATTCTTGCCAAGGAGGGCCTGAAAGGGATGTTTGCCGGTTATGGATCTTTCCTGCTGCGCGACCTGCCCTTTGACGCCATCGAATTCGTGGCCTACGAGCAGCTGAAGTCTGCCTACGAGCGCACGCTGAGGATGAGACCCGGGGACCAGAGGCGCGAGAGGGCCAACGCCGCCGAGGTGAGCGCCATCGGCGCCGCCGCGGGCGCTCTGACCGGTGTTGTTACTACCCCTCTGGACGTCCTCAAGACCAGGCTGATGACACAGGGCACCGTCGGAGGGAAATACAGCGGCGTGGTCGACTGCGCGAGACAGATCGCGCGCGACGAGGGCGTGGGCGCGCTGTTCCGCGGCTGGGAGCCCAGGGTTCTCTGGATCGGGCTAGGGGGCTGCGTCTTCTTCTCGGCGCTGGAGGCGGCAAAGAGGGCGTACGCGCCCGATGAGGAGGCGTGGGCTGCTGCCGCTGCCGCGAAAGCGAAAGCGAAGGCGAAGAAGTGATGGATTGAGGAAGAGAAAAAAGAGAGACAGAGAGAGGGAGGGTTGAGTTTTTACATTCGTGAACCTTTTTTTTTGAAATTTTTTATCTTTCTTCTTTCATTTTTTTTTTACAACAACTCTCTAGTCTCTCTCTCTCTCTCTCTCTCTCCATTCTGCTCCATTTCTTACTTGTTCAGCAGCCTCTCCACGGCTTCCCGGCCAGGCTGCGCCGCGATGGCCCCGGGCGCGGTCGTCGTCGCCGCGCCGGCAGCGGCAGCGAAAGCCACAGCGCCCCGCAGCTTCTCCGGGTCGCTCCTCAGGGCTCCGAGCCCGCCGGCGTCCAGCAGAGAAACCAAAAACCCTCCCAGGAAGGCGTCGCCGGCCCCCGTGGTATCCGTGGCCGCGACCTCCAGGGCGGGCAGGAAGCCGGAGGTGGCGTTCTTGCCCTCCGGGGTCAGGAAAGAATAAGAGGCGCCGAGCCCGCCTCCGGTGACGAGAACTCCCACCGACGACGACGAAGGAGAAGGAGAAGAAGAGCTTCCGCTCCCCTTTTCTCCTCCTCCTCCCAGCAGCCTCCGCAGCACCTCCTCCGGGTCCTTGAGCGCCTCCGCGGCCTTGACGCCGAAAAGCCACTCGGCCTCCCGTCGGAGAGCTTCACGACGTCGGCCGACGCCAAAACATACTCTCTAATCTCGTCCTTGGTCGCCTCAGACTCGGGTTTTTCGAAAAACACCGGCCTCCAGTTGACGTCGACGATTACGGGGACCCGGGCCCCTCGCGCTACTCCTACGGCCCTCCTCATCGCCTCTGCCGTCTGAGGGTACGCTAAACCCAAAGTTCCGGTCACGAGGGCGCCCGCGGAGGAGATCAGCCCGGTGGGCAGTTTCGAGGGATCGATGAAGCAGTCTGCGTACCCTTCCGTCGGCGTCTTCTCCCCAAACCCGACGAACTCTCGGTCGCCAGACTTGGTGTAGACAACGTAGACGTCCCTGGTGGGCCTGCCCTCGACCCTTTGCACGCACCCTTCGGTCTCCACGTCGACTTTCTTGGACCGCAGGACCTTCAAGAACTCATCGCCGAGTTCGTCCTTCCCCAAGGCCGAGACGAACGCGGCTCTCTTCCCCAGAGTGGAGACGGCGCAGGCGACGTTCGCCGGGGCCCCGCCGGGGAAGGGCGTCCAGGAGGTGATCTGGTCGCGGGGGAGGCCCTTCTGGTCGGCGAGGAGGTCTGGTGTTGAAGAAGTTCAAGAGGTTGAAGAGGTTGAAGAAGTTCAAGAGGTTGAAGAGGTTGAAGAGGTTGAGGTCGAGGTTTTTTTTTGGAGATCGAATGCCTCTTTTTCTCGATTCTCCTTCCCTTCGTTTCTTCTCTCTACCTATCCATCCCTCTTCTCCCTTGGCTTCTTACCGAAGAGGCCCTCTCCCAGGCAGACGACGGGGCCGTCGTCGGGGGTGGAGCGGGGAACAGAGGCGAGGAAACGGCTCTGGGAGGAGGAGAAGAAGCGATGGCGATCGAGCGACGAGGGGCGAGAAAGAGAACAAGACGAGCGAGAGCTCGAGCTCGAGCTGCTGGGGAGGAGGAGCGGCGAGCCGGGACCGCGGCGCTGCTGCTGCGGAGAGCAGCGAGGGAGCGCTGCTGCAGGCGCTGCTGCAGACAGCACCGCGAGGGAGGCGGCCATTTTCTCGATTCGACGGAGAAGAAGAAGAGAGCGAGGGAGGGAAGAGAGAGAATGGGTCGAGGGAGAGAAAAGTGCGTTTGTGAGTCGAGAGAGAGAGAGCAAATTTTCATTTGTGTTTTTCCTTAGTTTGCCCAACCAAGAAGAAAGAGGCGACTGTTTGGTTTTTCTTTTCGAAAAAAAGAGTTCTTCTCTCTTCTTCTCTCTCCTCGCTGTTCCCCTTCCAGCTCTTCTCTTTCGTCACTGAGACATGCAGGCGCACGCGCTCATGCCTCAAGGCGTCGGCGCCAGCAGCTGCAGCAGGGGCGGAGCAGCGAGAGCAACAACAACGGCGGCGAAGGCGGCGACAAAGCAGATGCGGCGACGACGCGTCGTCTTTGTTGCCGCCGAAGGCGCTGGGCCCTCTGGTACGAAGAGCGCAGTTGTCTCTTTGTCTTTCACACTGCATGTGCAGACAAGACGTGCCTCTCTCTTCATTGAGCAGCAGCGGGCCTTGCCAGCAGAGCAATGGAGCTGGTTTTCTGGCGGTGAAAAACGAAGGCAATTCGATGCCTCTCTCTTCCGATTGCTCAATGCCTCTTCTTCCTTTTCTCTCATCCACCCTCCTCCTCCTCCTCCTCCTCCTCCTCCTTCACCAAACACACCCCTAGGCCAATCCTCAGACACTTCTCAGCAGCAGCAGCCCCTCCCGGTCCCGCCCCTGCGTCCGCCGCAGCTGAAAAAAGCCTCTGGCCTCGCCCGCACGCCTTCGGGAGGGCTCGCCGCCGGCGGCGCCCTGACGTCGACCGACCTTCCCCCGCCGGCAGTCGCCGTGCGCAACCTGATCGAGCTCGCGCAGTACGCGCACCTGGCGTCCAACATGTCGCAGATGCACCATCGGTGAGAGGCGGTGGAGGAGAAGGAAGAGAAGAGAGAAAGAGAAGAAAGAGAGAACGAAATTCCAATCATCATCTCGGCCGCCACTCACTTTTTTTCGGGAAAAAAAACTCTCAACTTAAAAAAAAAAACTTTCTCACAGCCGCGCCGGCTACCCCTTCGCCATGCTCGTCGACTTCGCCTCGGACGGCGCCGGCTTCCCGATCTTCAACCTCAGCCCGCTTGCCATGCACACCCGCAACCTGCTCGAGGACCCCAGGGCGTGTCTCGTTGTTGAGATGCCCGGGTGGAGCGGCCTCGCCAACGCGCGCGTCACGATCTTCGGGGAGGTGGGCCCGCTGCCGGAGGAGCTGCAGGAGGCAGGGAGGGAGCTGTTCGCGGCCAAGCAGGCCGCGAGCGAGGAGCTGCTGGCCAACGGTAGTGGGAACAACGGTGGGAACGGGAACAGCAGCAGCAATACGAGCAGCAGCAGCAGTTCCAGCAGCAGCAGCACTAGTAAAAAATCTTCGCCTCAGAAAGAAAAGCAGCGCGGCTTCGTCTCGGGCAACGCGACGCTGTTCCGCATGCACCGCATCTCCGACATCTACTTCGTGGGCGGGTTCGGCACGGTGTCCTGGGTGGATCCCGCCGAGTACGCCGCGGCGAGGCCCGACGCCGTCGCCTCCGTCCACCCCCGCGCGACGCTCTCAGCCCTGAACGAGGCGCACTCCTCCGCCGTCGCGAAACTCCTGTCCGCGCCCGACGGCTCGCCCGCCGACGACGCAGCGTTCATCTCGGTCGACGCCAGGGGCGCCGACGTCAGGCTGCGGCGTGGGGCCCAGTACGGGATAGAGAGGCTGGCGTTCTCTAGAAGGGTCGAGTCGCAGGAGGAGGCGCTGAGGGAGACGGCCGCTCTGCTGGCGGAGGCGGAGACAAACGGGTCCCTGCCCTCGTCTTCTTCGTCTTCTTCGGTAGCTGCTTCTTCTGATGCGAGTGCGCATCACGCCGAGGACCCGGTGGGGAAGGCGTGAAGAAGAGGGAGAGAAGAGAGAGAGGGAGGTGGGAAAAAAAACTTTGAACTTTTTCGATTTTTTTTTATTTTCCGTTTCGTTTCGCGTTCTTCATTTCCTGGTTTTTTCCTTTCCCCGTTTCTTCTTCTTCTGCGGTTCCTATTTTATTTTGTGTGTGAAAAGCAACTCAAACTTCGAACGAAATTTACCAAAAAGAAGTTTTTTTTTATCGGAAAATCGATCACAGTTTAACGCGAAGAAGAAGAAGAAAGAAAAAGCAACAAAAAATGCAAAAGAACTCTCTAAACTCTCTCTTTCTTCTTCTTTTTTTAACTCCATCTCTCAACCCCATCCTTCTACTTCTGCAGCGCGGACAGCAGGTTGGCCCCTCCGTAGGCGGCGGCGCCCCCGGCCACGGCCGCGGCGGCGATCGCCGCCTGCGCGACGACGCCGGCCGTCGAAGAGTCCGGGATCAGGTAGACGGCCAGGGGACCGGCAGCAAAGAGCGCGAACGCCACGCCGTACAGCAGCGAGGGCGTCGACCTGTCCGCGGCCCTGGAGAGCAGGCCCAGCGACTCGGCCAGCGTGAGGGCGCCCGACTTCTCCAGCGCGGACAGCGTGACTCCGTTCCTCTCGAGCGCAGAGAGCAGGCCAGACTGCTCGACCTTGGACAGAAGGCGGAGCTGCGAGACGCGCGTGAGGATGCGAGGAGGCGGCCCTCCGCGGACGGAGGCCTCGCCGAGCTCGCGCTGGGAGAACTGGGCGCCCTTCTCGAAGACCGAGAGGGCGGTGACCTTGCGGGTGCCTCCGCCTCCGGAAGAAGGGGAAGGCGCGGCGGAGATCTTCTTCGTGGCGACGACGCGGGAGGCCGGGGCGGCGACCTTTTTCGTCCCGCCGATGCGGAGGGTGCCGGTCTTCGGGGCCTTGGCCGCGGGCGAAGAGGCCTTTTTGGCGGCGGCGGGCCTGACCTTGGTCGTGGTGGCGGCAGCCTGGAAGAGGAGTGAGGAGTGGGAGAGGGGGGTTGATGAGAGAGAGAAAGAGAGAGAGAGAGAGAGGAAGAAGAGAGGTTGAGAAAGAAGAAGAGGGAGGAGGTCGAGAACGAGGAGGAGATCGAAGAAGCAGCGCCCGAGCGGCGCTCGCTGCTGCTCTTTGAACAAAGATAATTGATCGCTTTCTCGCGTCGCTTTCTCGCGTCACCACACGTGCATTGCGTTCCCGTTCGGCGGCGACGCGACGGATCTTGACCTCAGCTACCCCGTGGGCGGCGTTGATTGGCGAGAGAGAGTCCCGGAGGCAGCGCTCGGCGTTGGCCGAGATCGAGCGAGAGGCGAGAGAGAGAGAGAGAGAGAGAGAGCGTCGACGTTCTTTTTTTTTCGACGAGCGTCTTTTTTCGATCTCTCTCTCGTCCGAATTCGACGCCTGCATTCTCGTGCAAAGGCGGCCTTCGCGTGCTCCAGCGACTACCGCAGGGAGCAGAAGAGACACGCGCGCTTCTTAGAGAGGAAGGAGCGTACCATTTCGAGGGACCGCGGTGGGGGAAGCGGGGGGAGGGGGACGGGGAGATGAAAAGAGAGAAGAGAAAAAAGCTAGGTGAAGAAAGGAAAAGGAGTGAAGGGCTTTCGAGAGAGAGAAAAAAATCGCTCTCGCTCTCGTCTCTCTCTTCTCTTTCTTCCTTCGACCTCCTCTTCATTAACTATACACAGCGGTGCACTTAACACTTTACACTTTTTTCTTTTCCATTAAGCAGCAGCAGCCTTGTTCTTCTCCCCCAAAACAACAGAAGAAGCGACCCCTCCTTTCCTCTTTCTCGCCGCCGCTCTCTCCCTCCTTCGCTCGTTGAGCCGGAACCCCCGCAGCGTGTTTGCGAGCAGCGCGGCGATCGTCATCGGCCCGACGCCTCCCGGCACGGGGCTCACCGCCCTCGCCCTGGAGAACGCGGAGAGGTGCACGTCCCCCACGACGCGGTAGTCTACCCCGCGCGTGCCCGTGGGGTCGGGGGGAGGAGAAGAGGGAGAAGAGGGAGAAGAAGAAGAAGAAGAAGAAGAAGAAAAAGAAGAAGAAGAAGAAGAAGAAGAGTCAGATTTACTAGACTTTTCTTCAACGGCGGAAGCGACGGGAAGCACGTTGATCCCAACGTCGACGACCCAGGCCCCCGGCTTTATCCAGTCCCCCGGGACGACTTCGGGGGAGCCCAGCGCGGCGACGACGATGTCTGCGGAGCGGACGAGAGCTTCCAGCGAAGAGAGAGGGCTGCTGCTCGAAGGTGAAGGGAGAGAAGAAGAAGAAACGCCGGCGGCGACGCCGGCAAGGGCAGCGGCGGAGGTTTCTTCTTCTTGGTTGTCATCGTCTTCGTCGTCGCTCTCGCTGCTGCCGCTCTCTTCTGCCTCGGCGACTTCCTCATCATCTCCAGCAGGAGAAACCCCGCTGCTGTTCCCCCCCGGAAGCGTCGGCAGGCAAGCGCCGGCAGCGGCGCGGCGAGAGGTGTTTCGCCTTTGCTGCTCTTCTTCTCCCTCCTCCTCCTCCACCTTCTCCGTTTCCTCTTTCTCCGTCTCGAAGAGAGCCGCGGTAGAGGGCCTGTGGCAGAGCGTCGTCGCCGCCACTCCCTCCCGGCCGAGGAGCATCGCCAGGGGCACGCCGACGGTGGTCGAGTCCCCCAGCACCAGGGCGTGAGCGGGAGCAGACAGAGCAGAAAAAGAAGAAGAAAAAGAAGAAGAGGACGAGGAAGAAGAAGAGCTCGAGCTCGAACTGGAACTTAGCGGCGCCCCGCACCTCCTCAGCAGCTCGACGACGCCGAGCGCCGCCGCAGGAACATAAGCAGCCGCCCTGCCCCTCGCCGCCAGCCGTCCCAAATTCACGTGGTGGAACCCGTCAACGTCCTTCCAGGGGTCCAGCGAGGACAGCACGGCGGCCTCGGAGACGCCGCGCGGCAGTGGCAGTTGCACCAGAACACCGTCGACGGTCTCGTCGGCCGAGGCCGCCGCGACCGCCGCTCGCACCTCTTGTTCGGTCGAGGTCTCCGGGAGCCGGACGGCCCTGGCTTCGATGCCGACGCGGGCCGCTGCCTCGAGCTTGCGGGTGACGTAGAGGACCGAGTCGGGCCTGTCCCCCACGAGCACGACAGCGAGGGAAGGGGGGCGGCGTTGGCGGAAGGAGGAAGAAGAGGAGGTCGACGACGACGACGACGACGAACCTCCATCATCGATTCCATCACCATCGCCGTCACTGACAATCGCACGCACCTCTGCGGCCATCTCGCGCTCCCAGGCCGCGGCCGCGGCCGTGCCGTCCATGATCAGGGCCGTGCCTCGCCTCTCCGGGTCTTCTCGCAGGAATGGAGACGCGGGAGAGGCGCCGATTGGAGGAGGAGAGGAGGAAAGAGAAGAAGAGAGGCATCGGAATGGAGACACAGACGGCTGCGACGAGGGCAGAAGAGGACAAGCAATGGCAGCAGCAGCGCGCCGACCTCCGCGACGGAGCAGCGCCTGCCCGAGAGGCAGCAGCGGCAGCATCACTCGGGGCTTGGCTCTCTCTCCCTGGCCGCCGAGACGCTCTGGTCTGGAAAGAGAGAGAGAGAAGAGAAAGACACAGAAAAAGTGGAAAAAATTCCGCGGACCTCCCCCATCAAATGCACTGTTTTTCTCCTTTCTTTCCAAAACCAATTCGACTGTTCTTGCTAGCTTTGCTTTGCACGCGCGAGCGAGAGAGACTCTGATTCGGATATCCCGAGACAACGTCCCTCCGTGAGACACTGAGAAACACACCCTCTCGTTGATCGAAACGCCAGAGAGAGCGAAAGAATGCGCTCCACTACTGCTAGCTGCTCCAGGCGAGCGTCGGCATCTCCTCCGTCGCTGCTGCTGCTGCTGTCTCAACTTTCCCGACGCCCCTCCACCGCCCGTTCCGCCTCTGCCGCCCCCACCAGCTGTAGCGGCAGGTCCAGCGTGACTCCTGCTGCGACTCCAGGTGCGTGATTTTGACAGGGAGTGACGGAAAACGACAGAAAGCGAGACTGCGAAAGGGTTGCATTATCGTCGTCGTCGCTCTTTTTTTTTGACGGCTCTCTCTCACCTTTTCAACCTCAACCTCAACCTCAACCTCTTTCCTCCAGGCCTCTCCCGCCCGCTCCGCCGACTGCCTCCCTCCTCCACCACCACCACCGCTTCTCCTCCCCTCTCCCCCCCGTCGGCCTTCTTCGGTGTCGGCGCCCCTGAAGCCATCCTCGTCGGCGTCGTCGCCCTGCTTGTCTTCGGGCCCAAGGGGCTCGCAGAAGCCGTAAAGGCCGTCGGCGCGACGCTGCGGACGTTCCAGCCGACGATCCGCGAGCTCGCGTCGGTCTCGAGCGAGCTGCGGAACACGCTCGAGGAGCAGATCGGGCTGGACGACATCAAGGCGGAGCTGAGCGCGGCCGTGGCGCCGCTGCCCGAGACGACGACGGCGGCGAAGAAGGCGAAAAAGAAGGAGGTTGCTGCTGAAGGAGGAGGAGAAAACGACATAGACAACGAAGAAGGAGAGGAAGAAGAAAACGAAGACGGCGAAAGGGAGATTTTCGACCCACGTCCCTCTCTGACCGAGTACGCAAACTCGATGGGAGCCGAGAAGATCGACCCCGACATCGAGGCAAAGAGGGCTGCCGCCGCTGCAGCCGCCTGGGGCTCGGCGGGGGCGATCCCGCAGGTGCTCTCGAGCAGCGACGCAAGCGCTTTGAGTTCTTCTCCCGCTTCTTCTTCTTTCTCTTCTCCCGCTCCGGTTCAGGGCGCCGCGCTCGAGGCTGCGATGGCTGCAGCGGCAGCTGCTTCTCCTTCTTCTTCTTCCTCACCTTCTGCTCCAGCGAAGTCGCTCGACAGGCTTTCGATCGAGGAGCTGGAGGCCGAGCTGGCACGGCGGCGCGGGGCGTGAGAGAAGAAGAGAGAAGAGAGAGTCGGGTTTTGTTTTTTTTTCGTTTTGTGTGTGAAGAAAAAAACATAAGATTTTTTAAAAAAAATAGACCTCTCTAATCTCTCTCTCTCGTTGTTTTTATTTTACTTGTAAGTGTTTCCTGGTGTCTAATGTGAGTGCGTGTGGAGTGTGTGGTGATGGTGGTGTTGCTGTGGTGGTGGTGCTGAGGAATAAGATAAAGAAGAAAAAGGTTTGGGAAAAAAAACAAAAACGAAAAAAAACATATCATCTCTTCCCCTCCGCTGGCGCCGAAGCAACCTCCCCCGCCGCGGCGGCCGCTGCTCTCCCGGGCGACGGCCTGCCTCCTTCGGAAGAGTCCAGGAACTTTTCCCAGAACGAGTCGTCCTGGCTCATCACCAGATCCGCGGAGGTCGCGTCGGCAAAGGGGATCACGCCGTCGCCGCCGCCGCCGGCCGAGGCCTCTCTCGCGAGGGGAAGAGCCTGAGGAACTACTGCTCCTGCTCCTGCCCCAGTGACGACAGCTCCCGCAGCGGCAGCAGCGGCGACGGGGTCGATCCCCAGCGGCGGAGGCGCCAGGGGCGCTCCGGTGGTGACGGGGGGAACGGCGAGGACTCCCGCGGCTGCTCCGCCGGCAGAGGTCGCCGTCGAAGGCGTCATCGCGGCCGCCGCTTCGATCTTGTTGTCGTTCGAGGAGGAGACGACCCCGAGCTCGTCGATGGCGAACACGCCCGCGGCCTCCCTGCGCTGCTGCTGCTGCTGCTGCTGCTGCTGCTGCTGCTGCTGCTGCTGAAGCAAAAACTGCTGCTGCTGAAGCAAAAACTCCTGCTGCTGATGCTGCTGCTGCGAGAGCAAGGGGTTGAGCGCAGGCGGGGTCACGAGGCCGTTGCCTCCGAGAGCGAGGTCGAGCCCTCCGAGCGCGGCGCCGACGTCCTGGACCGCCCTCGCGTGCTGATGCTGCTGCGAGGCGGCAGGCAGGGCGGTCACGGGGGCCCCGGCCCCGACCGCGAACGGCTGCGGGAACTGCTGCTGCTGCTGCTGCTGCTGCTGTTGAGCGGTGTAAGCAATGAGCTGCTGCGCGTTTTGACCTCCGCCGCCTCCGCCGCTGCTGCTCCCCCCGCTGCCGCCCGCCGCCACGCCCGAGCCCGACGAGTCGCGGTCCTCCGAGCCCCCAGAGTCAGACGGGCCGCTGTTGTTGGCGCCTCGGCGGGCCGCGGCCGCGGCGGCGGCGGCGCGCTCCGTCGGCCTGCGCTTCCTCCTGCCCCCTCCGCTGCCTCCGTCTCCTCCGTCCTCCTCGACAATCTCGACGGCGGCGCCGTCGCCGTCGGCAAAGTCCTCGTCCATCACCACCCCCCCTCCGGCCGCGTTCATCCCGCCGCCGACGCCGCCACTCCCAAAGGCCGTCCCGAGGCCCCCCATGCCGTCGAGGGAGAAGTCGCCGCTGCCGATTCCTCCCATTCCTCCAATCCCCACCATTCCATCAGCTCCTCCTCCGTCGCCGATCGCAAGCGCCGAGGCCCTGCCCCCACCCGCCGCCAGAAACTGCTGCACCACGCCCGGGTTGCCCGCCGCGACCTGCGCCAGCCACTGGTACAGCCTCGCCTGCCCCTGCTCTGCCGCGTCGGCCCTCGCCTGCAGGGCCCTGATCGCAGAGTCGGCGGAAGACTGCGCCTGTCGCAGCCGGACCAGCTCGACCATGAGGACGTTCTTGTCTCGCTTCAGGGCGTCGACCTCGTCTGCCAGCCGCCCTCCGAAAGATCCGACCTCGATCGCTGCCCCGGGAGCGTTGGCGGCACCCGAAGAGGAAGGGATCGGGATCGGGATCGCTCCTCCGTCCGTCGGGATGTCGAAGAGGTTGGCGGATGCGCCGAAGTGGTCGAGGCTGCCGCCGACGCCGACGCCGCCGATGCCGACGCCTCCCGCGGCCGCCGCCGCTGCTGCGGCAGCCGCGGCGTTCGCAGCTCCGAGAGCCGCGAGGGCAGTCGAAGGCTGCGTCACGGGGTGCGTCGCGCTTCCCGACCCCCCCACTGCGCCCCCGCCGCCGCTCACCGGCTTCCTCCTCTGGATCAGCGCCAGCTCCCGCTTGCGGCCGCGGGCGAAACGGTCGTTGGCAAACTCCCAGCGGTCGGGGTCGGATTTTCGAAACCCGTAAGTATTCAATTGGCGCACGAAGCTGGAAAAGTTGGCGTGTTTGAAGCATTTTGGGAGGAGGTCCCTCGCGAACTCGGCGGGCTTCCAGACGACGAAGCTGTTTTTTTTTTTTTGGAGAAGAGGTTGAGTTTTTGAGGGCGTCGAGTTTTTTTTTTCCCCCTTAGGCCAGCGACGATTGCTTTCTTCTTCTCTTCTTTCTCCTTCTCTTCTCTCTTTCTTTCTCCCTTACCTCAACCCATCCGCCGACCACGAGATGATCGAGTCGACGCTCGGGTCCTCGACAAGGTCGTAGCTGTTTTGTTTTTGATGGAGGGTAGCGAGAGAGAGAGAGAGAAGAAGGAAAGGGAAAAAAATGTGAGTGCCTTTTGATCCTTCATTCCTCAAACCGCGTCCCGCTGCTCTCTGCGATCTTTCTCTCTTGTATCAGCTCGGGGAGCCGTAGGGAAACAAAGGGTGCAGCTCCAGCTCGTGCTTACGTCTTCGTTAGAAACGGCGGAACGGGCTGCGCTGCCGCGGCCGCAGCTGTCATGGAGGCAGCGGTGAGGCGCTGCGGCGGGCGAGAAGCTTGTTGCTCTTGCTCTTGCTGCTGCTGCTGCTGCTGTTGAGCAGCAGCGGCAGCGGCAGCGGCTGAGCCGCTTCGGCTGGCAGAGGCGCGACGGGTGGTCGTGGTCATGCGCGTCTTGAAGAGAAAGAGAAGAAGAGAAAGGGAAGGGAGAGATTGACTTTTTTTCTCCGGAAGCAACAAGCGACGAGCGGTATGAGAGCGAGAGTGAAGAGAAGTCGCTTACCTTTTCCCTTCGCGCTAAATTTTTGAAGCCCTCTCGGCCGCGAATTTTTTTTCTCTCCTTGTTCCCTCTCTTTCTCTCTCTCTCTCCGTGTTGCTCGCCCTCGATCGAGAGACAGAAGAAGAGGCGCATTTGCTTGTAATTCATTGCTGGTTTTTATCTTACAGTTTTTGGGGTTGAGAAAGAACAAAGAGGAGACAAATTTTCCAAATTCCAAAAAAAGTTTTCAAACAAGGTCGTACTCGCCTCCTCCTCCGCTTTTCCCTTTCCCTCTCGCCTGGAGCATCGGGTCGTCGGCACGGTCCCGGCGCAGCCTGTACGCCTCGAGCTCCTCGGCCGTGAGCGCGGAAGAGGGGTGGACGTCGGAGGAGGAGAACTTGGTGCGGCGGCGGTCGTCGTCGTCTCCTTCTCGACCTTGTTCTTCCTCCTCCGAGTCAGAGTCGGAAGAACCCGAGTCTCGCTTGCCCTCCTTCTTCTTGCGCTTCTTCTTCTCCTTCTCTTCCTCTTCCTCTTCTTTCTCCTCCCTCTCCCGCTTCTTCCTCGCGTCCTCCGCAGCCAGGGCGGCCTTGAGCTTCCCGGCGTCCAATTCGCCGACGTCGAGAGCGGAAGCCCCGGCGTCGTCGGAGAAGAGGCCGGCGCCGATGCTCGCGCCGAGGCTCTGCTTCTGCCGCTGGGACAGAGAGGAGGCCGCCGCGGTCCCGCTTCCTCCTCCGCTTCCTTTCCCACCTCCGCCTGCACTTCCCTCTCCTTCTTCTTGTCTCTTTTTCTGCTCCTCCAGGGATCGCATGTTGGCCTCCAGCTGCTCCCTGGCGGCAGCAACGGCCTTCTTCCCTGCCTCGCCCAAACAATAAGCGTTTTTCGTCGAAGAGTGGCAGCAGCTGTAGCCCCAGCAGCGGGTGTCGCGGTTCCACCACGAGCCCTAGACCGAGGAGTGGTTGCCCGGGTGGACGTCCTCCTCGTAGAGAGAAGAACGGGGCATCGAGGAGAGCAGGAGGGAAGAAGAGGCGAGAGGAGAAGAACCAACTCCACCGGCGGCAGCGGCGGCTGCAGCGGCGGCGAGGGCGGCAGAGGAAAGGATGGGCTTGCCCGTCGCCTTGCTGTACTCGACGTACCGCTCGCTGGCGCCGTAGAGCAGCCTCTTGGCTTCTTCTTCCGAGGGAGCGGCGGGGTTTGCAGTAGAAGGAGAAGCAGAAGAGGAAGGATTGCCGAGGTTGATCACCGAAGCGCCGCCGTCGCCGTACTTGTCGAGCACGCGCGCCCTCGTCGCCGCGTCCAGCGCCCCCTTGCGCCGCGCGTACTCGCGCGCCAGGGCCTCGGCCGCGGAGGGCGCGGCGGCCACGTCGACAACGTTCCCGGCGGCAGCGGCGTGGGCGGCGTGGGCCTGCAACGAAGCCCAGGCCTGGTAGTCGCTCGGGGTCGCCCCGGCTGCGCTTGCGCCGCTTCCGCTTCCGGTCGGCCTCACAAACGCGCCGTCGCCGGCAAAGGCCTTCTTTTCTCTTGGCACGTGCGGCGTCGGGTCCCCTCGCATCGACCGCGACTTCGGGTCGAAGTAGGCCGACTCCGGGTCGAGGTTCAGCAGGTACTTGGCGGTGTCCTCTCGGATGCGGAGGTTGCGGACCGAGCCCGAGGCGCCTCCGCCGGGAGCGCGGACGCGCTTTTCGAGTTTCGAGAAAGCGGCGTCGGCGTCGTCGCCAAGCTTCTCCTTGTTGCTGTCGTCGAGGTTGTTTGGGTCTCCACCGGCAGCAGCAGCAGCAGCAGCAGCGGCTTCTTTCTTCTTCTTCTCCTCTTCTTCCTCGTCATCTTTGTCGTCGCTAGAAGAACCGGAATCGGAATCGGAGTCGGAGTCGGAAGAACCCTCTCCTTCTCCCTCACCTTTTTCCTTTTTTTCTTTCTTCTCCTTCTTCCGGAAACGGCGCTCCAGCTCCGCCACTCGCTTCGCTTCCTCTTTGGCCTTCTCGACCTTCTCGAACAGCTCGACCACGCGGTCGTGCTCGGTCGGGTCGTACCCTTCCCATCGGTCGTGCTTCCCGTCGAAGGTGCGGCGAGAAGAGACCCCTACCAAATGAGCGGAAGTCGAAGAAGGAGTCAGAGCGGCGGCGACGGCGGCAAACGACGACGAAGAACCAGAAGCTCCTCCGGCGCCGCCAATCGGGAGAACGACGGCCTCGTCCGCGGCGATGTGCTTGCCCGTCAGCTTGGCTTTCCTCGCCCTGGGCCTCTCGAGGCAGTCCCTGGCTTTATGGGTCATGGCGCCGCAGTTCTCGCAGGCACCTTTGCGGAAGGTGGTGGCCTGGAAAACCTTGTCCCCTCTCTTCGGCAGAGCCTTGGCTGCTGCCGCTTTCGCCGCGGCCGCAGCAGAAGAACTCAAACCGCCGGGCCCTTCGCTCCCTCCTTCCCTCCAGTCCTTCTGGTGCTTGAGCGAAGGGGCGGTCGATCCTAAGTACCAAGGGGCGTCCTTCATGTAACTCGGGATGTGCGGGTTGATGGCCTTCCCTTCCTCGTCGACTGCGGCGGGCGCCAGGCCGGCCTTCCGGGCCTCGTCGAGCTCGCGGGCCCGGCGGGCGTCGTCGTGCGACTTGAACTGGTTGTTGGCGGAGGCCATCTTGGGGAGGTTCTGGTTCCGACGGGGGACCGGGGGGTCGGGGTTGAAAAGAAGGAAGAAGAGATGCGACGACGAAGGAGCGTCGCTCAGCGAAGAATGAAGGCTGATGGAGCGAGCTTCTTCCGTGCGGTTTACGGGCTTGTCTTTGCGCCGGTCGTCAAGATCACGTCAGAGAGGTGACGGCCGGATGGCGACAAGGACGGGACCGCGCGTAGAGGGGGAAGAGAGACGGGCGAGAGAAGAAAAGAACGAAGCCGATGGAAAAATCGTCGACGGCAAAAAAAACGAGTCGGCGGCGATAGAGCCGAGTCTTCTTCTTCTCTCTGTCTACCTCCCTCTTGCGTGCGCCGCTGCTGCTTCTCGCGAGAGAAGGACGGTGCTCTCTCTGTGCGTGTGTGTGCCCCTGCTGCTGGCGGTGAAAGAGAACAGCGCAGCAGGTGCGCTCCAACCAGACGCGAGCGAGAGAAGGCGAATCGAATTTTGTGAGCGAAAAAAAGGTCGCTCGGGCTCCGGCCAGCCAACTCCGCTCCGTCCCTCACTCTTGCTCTCTTTTTCGCCCCTCTTTTTCTGAAGCCTCTTCCCTCTCTCTCTTTCTTTCTTTCTCTTCGTTCGCGAGAGAGAGACAGACGACACGGACCCACTCGCGCGCGCATCGCTAGCCCGTCGCGCGCGTCGGTCCAGAACTAGGAAAGGAAGCAAAAAGCTTGCCATCGCTCTAGAAGACGACGGCATCTGCTTTTCCAAGCGTCGAGAACGACATCGCACGCTCCGCACGCCCTCCTCCTCCCTCCCCACCTTCTCTCGCCTCTCCGCCACGCTAGAGAGCATCAGCTAGCACGGATCTCACCTGCCGGCGTGACGCAAAGGAGAAACAGAGATAAACTCCAGTAGAATCCCTTAGCGTCGAAACGAAATGGTTGGTTTTTTTCATTCTTCGTTCTTCATTCCTTTCATCCGCCGCCGCCTCTCGCTTCCTTCTCTTTCTTCCTCACTCTCTTTCTCTTCTTCTTTCTCACTCCCCCAACAACTCCCTCCCTCTCTCCCCCAACCAAAACCAACCAACAAAACAGGTCTGGTGCGCCGGCTGCCGCGCCGACGTCGACGCGGACGCAGACGACGCCGCGGGCTTCTCCTGCTGCACCGCCTGCGGCCGCGTGCTCGACGACGTCGCCTTCTCGGCCGACGCCACCTTCACCAAGGGACCGGGAGGCGAAGCCACCGTCGACGGGCATTACGTCTCCGACGTCGCCGCCACCCGCGGGTTAGGGAGGATCGCCGGCGGAAGGCTCTACGGCTACCAGCTGGACTCGCACGAGAAGTCGCTCGGTCGAGGGCGAGCCGAAGTCGCTCACTTGGTTGATCGCTTGGGCGTCCGCCCACGCGACGGCGCCGCCGACGCGGCGCACTGCCTTTACCGTTTGGCGCTGGCCAAGAACTTCACCAGGGGGCGTCGCACGGCGCAGGTTGCGGCGGCGTGCCTCTACATCGTCTGCCGCCAGGAAGGGAAACCGTTCATGCTGATCGATTTCTCGGACGCCTTGCAGGTCAACGTCTACGTTCTTGGTGCTGTGTTTTTGCAGCTCTGCCGGTTGCTGCGCCTCGAGGACCACCCGGCGCTGGCCAGGCCCGTGGATCCCTGTCTGTACTTGCACAGGTTCGCGGACCGATTAGGTCTGGGCCCGCGCGCGATGCCCGCCGTGGCGGCGACGGCGCTTCGCCTCGTCGCCGCAATGAAGCGCGACTGGATGCAGACCGGCCGCAGGCCCTCCGGCATCTGCGGCGCCGCGCTGTTCATAGCCGCGCACGTCCACGGCCACGAGAGAAGCAAGCGGGACGTCGTGGCGGTGGTGCACGTGGGCGAGGCGACGCTGGCGAGGCGCGTGGCTGAGTTCGCGTCGACCAGCTCGGCGGCGCTGACCGCCGCCGAGTTTGAGGCCGCCGCGGCGGTCGCCGACGAGGCCGTGAGGGCTGCCGCCTCCGGGGACGCGCCGCCCCCGAGCGGCGTTGCGGGGAACAACGCGGCGCTGATGATGCTGCAGGCCCCCCCCACGAAGGTGGAATCGGCTGCTGCTGCTGGTGGTGTTGTTTCGGAAGCAGGAGCAGGAGCAGCGAGCGAAGATCCGGCGGCCGTCGCGGCGGCGGCGGCGGCGGCAGCGGCGGCGGCTGCCCTCGGGCAGCACCAGCAGCGCGTCGGGTGCCAGCACGTGACCATGGCCGCCGCCCCGCCCTTCGCGCACGGCATGTGCCGGGGGTGCTACCTGGAATTCCTGCAGGCCGCCGGAGGCGTGGCGACGGGAGGGGCGGACCCCTTGGCCTACACCCGCGGAACGAAGAAGGCGGCGGCGAGCGCTGCCGCGGCCGAGGCTGCCTCCGCCGCCGCCGACGCCGCGGAGGCTGCCGCGGCAGAGGCCGAGGCGGAGGTGGCTGCGTTACCGTCTTCTTATGATGCTTCTGCTTCGCAGCAGAAGAAGAAAAAGGGGAAAAAGCCGGCCAAGCGGGGGAGGCCGCGCAGGAGCGGCGGAGAGGAAGGAGACGACGACGGAGACGACGACGATGAAAACAACGAGGACGACGAAGGAGCCGAGAACGAAGAGGCCGCGTTCGAGGCCGCGATCGACATAGCCCTCCACGACGCCGCGGAGCAGGTCGCGGCCCCGGGCTCGGCGTTCGCCGCCGCCCTGGAGAGCGAGGCCGCTGCCGTCGCTGGTGGAGGTGGGAAGGCTGCGGCCGGCAACAAGAAGAAGGACGGAGGAGGAGGAGGCGGGCGAGCAGCGTCGCTCTCCCCGGAACCCGAAGAAGAGGAGGAAGGAGCGGCGACGAGGCGACGAGGCTCTGTCGTCGTCCAAAAGAGGCCGCAGCAGAAGCAGAGAAAGCAACAAAAACAGCAGCGCCTGGGCACCCTGGCCACGCCCGCAGCTCCCCCTCCTCCCCCGGCAGTGCGGGCTAAGGCCGCGGCCCTGCGAGCGGAGGCCGTCCGAGCGCGCGCCGCCGCAGCTGCCGCCGCGCTCGCCGCGGCGCGCGACAACGGCGGGGGCCCCGTGCCGGCGGCCGCCCTGGCCGCAGGCGCCCCGCTCTACTCCCCCGGGATCGCCGCGGACCAGGCCGCCCTCAAGGAAGCCGAGGCCAAGCTGGCGAAGCGGAGGAGGCTGCTGCGAGGCGTGGTGGGGATGGGCGTGCCGATGGAAGGGATCGCCGGCGAGTTCGACGGGCTCGATGACGAAGAAGAAGAAAACGACGACGCCGGCAACAACAACAATACCGAAACGGAAAACCCGGACACGGTCCTCTCCGACCTCGACGACGACGAGGCCGCGGCCTACCTGCACACGCCCGACGAGGTGGCCCTGCGCGCGCGGATCTGGGAGGAGCTCAACCGCGACTATCTGGAGGCGCAGGCGGCGAAACAAGCCAACGCCGAGGCGGCGGCCGCAGCGGCCGCGGCGGCGGCGGCGGCAGAGGTCAACGGGGAGGTGGTGGCCGCGGTGGTGGCCGCCGAGGCCGAGGCAGCGATGGTGGCGGAGGAAGAGGCGCAGGCGGCGGCGGCGGCGGCAGAGGCGGCGGCGGCTGGCGGTGTTGGCGGAAAAGGTTCTCCGGCGGCGACGACGGCGGCAAAGAGGAAGAAAGGAGGAGCGGCGGCGAGCGGAGGAGGAGGAGGAGGAGGAGCGGCGCCGCCGACGCCCGCTGCTGCCGCGACCAAGGCCGACCCCGACGCGAGCAAAGCCGCTTCGACTGCTGCTGCTGCTGCTTCGACTGCTGCTGCATCAGCAGCGGCAGCAGCGGCAGCAGCGACGCAGCCGAAGAAGCGCCCTCGCGGCAGGCCGCTGGGCTCCAAGACCCGGCCCCGCCCCGAAGACGCGCTCGGCCCGGCCGAGAGCTCCGAGGCCGCCGCTCGAAGGATGCTCGCGGCGCGGAAGCTGTCGTCCAAGATCAATTATGCGGTTCTCGCGGACCTGTTCAGGGACGACGACGACGGCCTCGGCGGTGCTGCTGGTGCGGGGCCCTCTTCTGCGGCTGCTTCTACCGCTGCTGCTGCTGTCGTTTCTGCCGCGGCCGAAGCGGCGACGGAAGCGGCGGCGGCGGTAGTCGCTGCTCCTGCTGCTCCGGCTCCGACTCCGACTCCGATTCCTGTCGCTTCCATCCCTGCTCCTGCTGCCACAGCTGAGGAGGAGCCCGCCCCTCTGTCGAGCAAGAAAAGGGCGGTCCCGGCGACGCCCAAGGCGCCCAAGGCGACGACGAAAGCCACGGCGGCGGCGGCGGCGGCGGCAACGACGGCGGCGAAAAAGGGGAAAGCTTCGGCAGCGACGGAAACAGAAACCGCGACTGCTACTCCCGCAGCTGCTCCTCCGCGGGCGACGCGCGCCTCCAGGGGCAAGAAGTGATCGAGAGATCTCTATGCTTTGTTGATTTGTTTTTGTTTTTGTTGAGCGTGCGGAGAGTTAAGAGAAGAGAGAGAAGAGAAAAGAGAGAGTGTGAAATGAAAGAAAAAAATTTGAGGGGAAAAAAACTCTGGTCTTCACTATCCCCGTTTTCTTCATCTTTTTTCTTCTTCTTCTTTTCTTTTTGCTTCGGGTGAGTAGAACATGGTGTCTAGAGAGCGAGAGCTCGAGAGGAATTGGATGAGAAAGAGAAGAGCGTGCCTGATGTGCGAGAGAGAAAGTGGGGAAAGAGGGAGACATCGAGCGAGAAGCAAGCCGCCAAGTTTTTTTTTCCATTTGCCTCGAGTTGGCGAGCGCCGCGTTAGCACTGTTGCAGGCACGAAACTGCCTTTCCCTTGTTTTCAAGGCGATAAAATTGCTCAGCGAGACTGCATAGTGGTAAACAGAAGCGGAGTCAAGCGACACACGAGCGCGGAACCGGAGCGGATGCGTGACTCTCTCTTCCGACGCTCTCTCGACAGTTACACGAAGGCATGCACCTTGTTCCTCTCCGCCTTTCTCTTCACTCACGCGACGCTCTCTCTCTTCCTCTTCCTTTCCCAAAAAACAACAGAGAAGTTCCATTTCAACGGCCTCGAGAAACCAAAAAGAAAAAGAACAGAATCTAATCGACGCCAATTGGGGGGAGAAAAAAAACTCTCTTTTTTCTTTTTCAACCATGGCTCCTCCTTCTCAACGAAAGTCTTCGCGCCGCGTCCGCGGCTCGACCTCGACCTCGACCTCGCTCGCCGCGCTGCTCCTGGTCCTCGTGCTCGCCATCTCCGCCGCCGCCTCCCTGGGGGGCGTCTCGGCGCACACCTGGAGGAACCGCGCCGCCGCGGACTCCTCCCAGCAGCAGCAGGAGACCTCCTCGAACGGTAACAGCAACGCCGCCGCCTCTGCCTCTGGCACCGTTCAAGAAAACGCCGGCAGCGTCGAGGTCGCTCACTCGCACCAGCCGGCTTCCGGGATGGGGACGAGGCCGCCCATCGGTCCTCCTCACCAGCAGCAGCCCCCGCCGCTGCACCCCGCCACTTCCGCAGGAGTCTCCAACAGGGCCGCCCCGCGCACCAGCGGCAGCAGCTCCGTCGAGGTCAACTCCGTGGCCGCGGGGACCGCCGGCGACAACGAGGCTCCTCTTGAGAAGGCGCCCGAGGCCGTCGAGCAATCTCCTCCCCTCCTCCGCCCGCCGCAGCCCCCGCAGCCCCCGCTGACCCCGGACCAGCACCGCGCCCTCCGCCAGCAGGAGCGCGCCACGGTCCGCGAGGTCGCTCACACGCCCATGGACCCGGAGTGGAGGAGGCTGGTCCGTCGAGGCTACGTCCCTGCCTCGAGCTTCCGCCGCGGCGGGCGCGACGGGCGCACCGACGGCGGAAAGGGAGGCAACCTGGGAGCCGACGCCCCGGAGCTCGAGGAGAAGGTCCCGGCCGTCGAGGCCATCCTGCACCTGGACGGGTTCGCTGCCCCGGAGACGATGAGCGTGGCCGCGCGGGACTCTGCGATCGCAGCCTCGGTGGCCGACGTGCTTGGAGTGGCGAGGTCGAGCGTCGCCGTCGCCGAGGCTGCTTCCGACGGGAGCGACTACAAAGCTCCTCCTGCTCCTCCGGCGGTGGCTGAAAAGCCCGCTGCCCGTCGCCGCAGCTTGGCTCAGGCTGCTGCTGCTCCTGCTGCTGCTGCTGTCGCTGCTGCTGCTCCTGCTCCTGCTGTTGCAACAGCTGCGGCCCCCGCCGTCGCCGCCGCCGCCGCCGCGCCGAAAGCCTCCGCCCCGGCTGTCTCTGCCCCCGCTGTCGCCGCCCCCGCTCCTGCTCCTCCTTCCAAACCCGCTTCGTCGCTGCCCCCTCTCCGAGACATCATCGTCCGCGTCGACGACCAGAGGGCCGGCTCCGGAGAGGCCCTGGCCAAAAAGCTCGCCGCCGCCGCCGCCGACGGCACGTTGGCGAAATCCCTGCGCTCCCGCGGCTTCACCTCCTCCGACGCCGACGCCACCGCCGTCGGCGCGTCGATCGCGGCCGACCCCACCGAAGCGACCTGGAAGGACAAGCTGCCCTTCCCCTTCTGGGCCTTTATCGTCATCGTCTCCGTGGTCGGTGGTCTTTTGCTGTTGGCCTTGCTCTCCACCTTGATCTTCTGCTGCTGCTGCACCCCGGCCAAGAGGGCCGCGAGGAAGGAGCGCAACGAGGAGTACAAGAGGCTCAGGGCCGAGGCCGCCGCCGCTAAGGCCGCTTCCAAGGCCGAAGGAAAGGGCAGCAAGGGAATGAAGGGAGTGAAGGGAGGAGACGTGGAGAGCGGAACCCCTTCCCGCCGCTCCGTGACCCCTGCTCCGGACGCCGACGCGGGCAAGGACGGGAGCAACCCCGCAGACGTTTCTTCCACGATTAAATTGCTGAGGGATTACGCGGGGGAGCTGCAGACCGGAGGCAACGGAGCTGCCGTCGTTGCTGCTGCCGGCGCCGGTGCTGTTGCCACTGCCGCCGGTGCTGCCGCCGCTGCAGCTCCTGCTGCTGCTGCCGCCCTCGACGCGCGCGCCCTGGCCGCCACGAAGAGGCCCCACCTCCCCCCGGCACCCAAGCTCGAGGACGAGGAGGAAGTCGTCCCCGGGACGCCCTCTTCTGTTACTGCTGCCGCCGCTGTTGCTGCCACGACTGCCGCGGTCGAGCACTCGTCGGTCTCCCACGACGACGAGGCCGCCTCGGTCCTCGCCTCTCCCCGCTCCCTGGCCCTCCCCTCCAGGGAGCTCACCGCCAGGCTCGACGCGGCCAACGCAAGGCTGGCGTCCTACGTCGGGTCGCTGACCGTAAAGACGGCGGCGCCCGTCGTCGCCTCCCTGCTCGCCTCGCTCCGCGCGTGCGCCGCCGCGGCCTCGGCGCCCCCGCCGGCCTCCGAGGACGAGGTGGTGCTGCACGCCGTCGCCCGCGCCCTCGTCGACGCGGGCGCCTACGGTGCCTCTTCTGTCGATGCTGCTGCTGCGAAAAAGTGGGGCAGCAAGGGCTACACTGCACCCTTGCCGCGCTTTGTCGTCGAGTCTGCCCGAGTCGCGACGGCGACGACCGTCGCCGCCGTCGGCAAGGCCTCCTCGAGTTCCGAGACCCGCCGCCGCTCCGCTTCTTCGACCGGAGGAGGCGGCAGCTCCGGTGTCCCCGTCGACATCACGCTCTTCGTCGACGGCTCCGAGTTCGAGAGCGCGAGGGCCTTCGCCTCCGTCGCCAGGGACGCCGAGTTCGTCCCCACGGTCTTGGAGATCGAGCCCCCCGGGGTCTTGGTCCCCGGCGATGCTTCTGCTTCTTCCTCCTCTTCTGTGCCCGCCCTGGCCGGGATCGTCTCCGAGCGCGGGCGCTACTCTCTGGGCGAGTGGCTGACCAAGCATCGCATGTCCAACGCCCTGACTTCCTCGAAAGACCTCGACTCGCCGGTCGTGCCCGCCCAGGCCGCCCGCGTCGCCCTCGTCCACGCTTTGGAAGCTCTCACCTACCTCCACTCGCGCGGCATCTGCCACAGGGACGTGACGCCGGAGACGCTGAGGTGGCACGATGCCGGGCGGAGGTGGAGGTTGGCGTTGCCGAGGGCGTCGAGGTGGGCTCGCAGCGGCAGCGGTTCCGCGCCGCTTTCGTATTCCCTGCGTTACGCGGCCCCCGAGATCGTCGCCGCTGATGCCTTGTCTGCCGGCAAAAGGCTCGCCGAGGCCAACGCCGCCGCCGCCGACTCCGCCAACGCCACCGCGGAGGAGGAAGCGGCGAAGATGACCGCTTCTTCTCGAGGGGCCGGCTCGGGCCTCGCCATCGCCGAGCGCCCCTCCTCGTTCACCGCCGACCCTTCTTCCGACGTCTGGGCCGTCGGCCTCCTGGCCTGGGAGGCCTTCTCCGGTCGGCCCCTTTTCGGCGAGGCCGCGGCGGACGGCACCAGCGCCGCGACCATGTCGGACGAGCAGGTCGCCGCGGCTCTCCTGGGCTTCAGGAAGCTCCCCTTCGAGGCGGACCCGTCCCTGTGGGTGGCGTTCGCCGACGGCGGCGCCGCCGAGCTCGTCAAGGCGATGCTGTCGAGGGCGCCCGACGCGAGGCCGAGCGCGGTGCAGGCGCTGAGGGCAGCGACCAAGCTGGCGGCGTCTGCCGCGAGGAATTAGGAACTTGGGTTGTTGTTGTTTTAGTTTGGGGGGGGGAGAGAGAAAAAAAGAGACGAAAAGAGAAAAATGAGAGAGAGTTACGGGGGGGGGGGGGAGAAAAAAAAAAAAATAAGGTTTTTTTTGGGGTGGGAAAGAGGGAGGTATGTAGAGGGGGAGGAAAAGAAACAAAAAAAAGTATGTTTTTACTTCGATCGGAAAGAGAGAGAGCGAGAGTTTGCGTGTCGTCTTTATCAGTTGATTGTGTGTGCTCACCAGTCGAGATGGTGCCTCCTCGGGGAGTGAGAGGGAGAAAGGAGAAGAAGGCGCGTTTTCAACTTGCCTTCTTGTTTCCGAATTCGTTTTTTTTTTCATCGTTCCAACTCTCTTTTTTTGTTATACGAAAACAAAAACAAAACACCAAAATAACATTTCTTTCAAGTTCATTTTCTTTTTTCATCGTTCCAACTCGTCTTTTTTTGTTACACGAAAACAAAAACAAAACACCAAAATAACATTTCTTTCAAGTTCATTTTCTTTTTTCATTACAAGGTGTTTGAATTACAGCAGAGCGGGGAGCAGAAGAAGAGGACAGGGGCGGTGGGGAATTCAGACAGATAAAAATCATAAGACACAGGAAAAAAGTTTTTGAGTTTTATTGGGCCCTCGGCAGTGGGAGCAAGCGAGGGCCTCGGCCCTCGGCAGTGGGGGAAAGCGAGGGCCTGGGCCCTCGGCAGTGGGGGGAGCAAGCGAGGGCCTGGGCCCTCGGCAGTGGGGGCAGCAAGCGAGGGCCTGGGCCCTCGGCAGTGGGATTTATGGGGAAAAAATCAGTTTTTGTTCATCTTCTTCTCTTCCTCCTTCTCCTCCTTGTCCTCCTCCTCGCAGCACTTTGCCAAGAACGCCGACACGCGCCCCAGCGCCGCCGCGGCGTCCGAGGTGATGGCCGCCGTGCTCGAGTAGAACGCGGCGCAGCGCGCCACGGCGGCGCGGACGGCGACGAGACCCGAATAAGAGGAGGAAGAAGAGGAAGATTTCAAAAGCGAAGAAGCCTCGGTGCGCAACGACGGCAGAGAAGAAGAAGAAGAATTCGCTGCCGCTGCCGCCGCCGCTTTCGCCGACGCCTCCAGCAGCAGCCCGAGCGCCACGGCGGCGTAGGCGTGCACCGCCGAGGCGGCCCCGCGCTCGTCATCGGCGTCGAGCGAGTCGAGCGTCGCTTCTTGGCTCTTCTTTCTCTTCTTCTTCTTCTTCTTTTGCTTGTCGTCTTTTTCGCCGTCTTCGACCTCGTCTTCCTCGTCGTCTTCGTCGTCGTCATCGTCGTCCTCGTCCTTCTCCGCTGTCGCCGAAAACAGGCGGCACAGCAGCTCGAGCGCCGCCAGCTCCTTCGCCGTCGCCAGCAGCTCCGTCTCGCGCCCGCCGTTGGACGCCACGTTGATGAAGAGGCCCAGCGCGACCGAGAGGTCGCGGGAGCGCGCGAGAGCCGCGGCGCGGTCGGAAGAGGAGGAGGAAGGGGAAGAGGAGGACGAAGAAGACGAAACGGAGGAAGAGGAAGGGGGAGAGCTCAGAGCGTCGGCCACGGCCCGGAGCGCCGCCTCCGCGCCCCCGGCCTCGGAGACGGCGACGGCTCCCTCCCTGGTCCCGGCGCTGAGGTTCATCAGCACCGCGAGCGAGGCGCGCTGGGCCGCCCTCACCGCCTTGGAAGGGGTGGCGGAAGAAGAAGAGGTGGTCGAGGAAGAGGAGGAAGAGGCGCGGGAGAGGAGGACGACGGCGGTCGAAGAGAGCCAAGCGGGGAACGAAGTTTCTCCATCTCCTTCTTCTCCTTCTCCGTCTCCTTCTTTGGGTCCCTCGACTCTCGCCTCCAGCGCGCGCTCCTCGTTGGGCCTGCAGGCAAAGGTGAGGTGCTCGATCGCGGTCAGCGAGGCGCAGAGCGGCCACAGTGCTTTCGCTCCGAGCGCCTCGGAGAGGCGGCGCTGCTTCTTGCTTTCCTCGTCGTCGCCGTTGTCATTACCGTCGACGTTGCCGTTGCCGTTGTTTCCGTTTTCTCTTGCTCCGTTTCTTCCTCCGCTCCTGGAGTCCTGCAGCGCCGACGCAGGCAGCTCCGCCACGCGCCTCCCGGCCCTCGCAGCCACGCTAGCCAGAGCACGGATCGCTCCCGCCTTGCCCGCCGCGGCCTTGATCGCTTCCGCCACGGCCGCGGCGGCGTCCGCAGAATTCGAAGCCGAGACGCGCGAGGAGGAGGCCGAGGCCGAATTGGAGGAGCCGTGGCGCGCCTCCTCCGCTCCGTGAGGGTCGGTGGCGAAGGCGATGGTGGCCAGCGCGATGGAGGAAGGGGTGGAGGAGGCGTGCGGGGGCACGAGGGAGGAGAGCTGGCCCGAGCGGAGGAGGCGGAGGGCGCGGGCGGAGAGGTGAGAAGAGGACGAAGAAGAGGAAGGAGTGACGGCGGCGTTTGTTTCTCCACTTCCGTTTCCGCAGTCCCCCTCCACCCCCACAAGCGCCACCAGCAGCGCCGCGGCGTCGTCCGCGGCCAGGAAGACCCTCGAGGAGGGGTCGCCAGAGGCGGCGAAGGCGGCGATGGCGGCGGCGAGGCCAAGGCAGGAGGGCAGGAGCGAGGAGAGGACGAGGAGCTTGCTGCTGCTGCTTTCGCCGTCGTCGTCTTTTTCGCTCGCTTTCGCTCCTCCTCTTCCTGCCTTGGCCGCGGCAGCAGCGAGCTCAGTCCCGGCGCGCATCACGTCTCGGAACAGGCCCCCGGACCTCAGGGCGAGCCTCCCGCGCCTCGTGTTGCAGATCTCGGCGACATCAGCGGCTGCCGAGGCCGCGGCGGAGGCGCGCGAGCGGCGGGCCGCGGCGGCGGCGAACGAAGAAGAGGAGTTGTTGCTCGAAGGAGCTTTCGCCGCTGCCGCCGAAGCCAAAGCCGCTTCCGCTTCCGCCGCCAGCTTCGCCCCGGCGCGGAGGCCGTCCAGCGCGTAAAGCAGCCTGTCCTGGAGGTCGAAAGCCTCCCCGACGTCCTGGGCCTGGACCACGGAGGTGGTGACGGCTGCTGCGGCGGCAGTAGTGGCGGCAGTGGCGGCGGCAGCAGCGGCGGTAGCGGCGGAGGCCGAAGAAGGGCGGCGAGGAAGCGGAGGGAGGAGCATCGAAGTTTGCTGCCTCGTGCCTTCGTTTGCTTCTGCTGCTTCGCTGGGCTGCGCCGAAGAGGCCCTCGTCTTCCTCGTCGCAGCAGCAGCAGGCGGAGGAGGAGGAGGCATGGCAGCGGCGTCTGCCTTTTTCTTCCTCTCTCGCTCGCGCTCTCTCGTCGCTCGCTCTTTCTCTTTCTCCTGTTCTTGCTCCTGCTTCTGCTTCCTCGCCGCGGCGATGGCGGCCGCGGTGCTCGCGAGCAGAGCCCTAGACGCCGCGGCCGCCGCCTCCTCGCCGTCGGATCCCTCGTCCTCGTCTTCATCGGAAGAAGAAGAAGATTTGATGCCCTTTTTCTCGAGCGCGGCGGCTGCCCCCGCGGGCTCTCCCTCGGGCGGCGGCGGAGGGAGCGACGGCAGGGGGATCGGCGGAGGCGAAGGCGAAGGCAAAGGAGGAGCTTTCTCCTTCGCTGTCGCAGCGACAACAACAGGAGCGACGACGACGACAGCAGCAGCGGCGCTGCAGGGTGAGGGCCCGCTGCCGTTGCGGCGCGGCTTCCTCGAGTAGACTGCCGTGGCGGTGGCCGGGCGCGAGGAGGGAGGAGGCGGAGAGAACGACGGCGGAGAGAGAGACGGCGGCGGCGCTTTGCTCACTGCCGTTGCTGCTCTCTTCCTCGTCGTTCTCGCCGTCGTCTTCTTCGCTGCCTCCGCTGCTGCTGCTGCTGCTTTTTTCGGGGCGTCGGCGTCTGCGGGAGGGGACAGAGAAGAAGAAGGAGCGGCAGCGGTGGCCTCCGCTTCCTCCTCCTTCTTCTTAGTCTTCTCCTTTGCCGCTGCTCTCGGCTTTCTCTTTGTCGTCGTCGTCGTCGTCGTCGCTGCCGCTGCCGGAGGAGCTTCGTCGCCGCTCTTTTTCTTCTCCTTCTCGGCTGTCACTGCTACTGCTCTGGGCGTGATCCTCTTTCTCTGGGTCGCAGCAGCATTAGGAGCATCGGCAGCAGCAGCAGCAGCGGGCGCCAGGGGAGCGGGAGGAGGCTCCTTCCTCTTTTTCGCCGTCGTCGTCGTCGTCGGCGGCGGCGGCGGCGGCGCTGCTGCTGCCGCGGCAGGAGTCGCCGCCTTCTTCTGCTGCTTCTGCTGCTTCTTCTCGGCCGCCAAGCCTTCTTGCTCTCCTCCTGCTCCTCCTGAGTCCTGGCCCTTTTTCTGCTTTTGAGTGGAAGTTGGGAACTTGGTAGAGAGAAGAGGAAGGGGGAGGAAAGCGGATGAGCGAAAAAGAGAGGTCGAGAAGGTCGAGGTCGAGGTCGTCGGAAAAGAAAAGGAAAGAAAAACTCACCTTCATCTTCCTCGCCGACTCCAGCAGCCCAGACAGGAACCTGGGGCTGCCCGCGGCGTTGGCCGGGGACAGAGACGCGGCTTCTTCCTCTTCGTCGAAGGCGTAGGGGTCCTTCTCCTTGACGGCGGCGGCGGGAGGCTTGTTTGATTCTTGAACGTCGCCGATCGAAGGAGCGTCGTCATCATCGATGCTTGCTGCTCCTCCCTTGTCCATCTTTTTCTTCTTCGCCTCTTCTCCTCTCGCCTCTTTGTCCTCGCCCCTGCTGGCCGCCCTGCCGCCCGAAGCTCTGCGCGTAGGGGCCGCGGCCTTCTTCTTCTTGGTCTCGTCGGGGGCCGGAGGAGAAGCAGCAGCGTCCACGGGGAGGCGCCGCTTCGCCGCCGGCATCGCTCGCTTGCTTGTTTTTTTTTTCTTCTTCCTTCCTTCGAGGAGAGAGAGGTCGAGGAGAAAGCGAGAGTGAGAGGAAAAAAGCAGGGAAAAAAAAGTTGACGAAAAAAATTCAGGCTTCATCTTCAGTTCTTTTGGTCGCTTCTTCGCAAAAGCAGTAAAGTCACTTTCGACGCCTCAGAACCTCACACACAACACAACTCTCAAGATGTCCCAGACCGCTGACCTCGCGTGCACCTACGCCGCGCTCATCCTCGACGACGGAGGCGCCGACGTCTCTGTGAGTTTTTTGAAAGAGGAGGAAGAGGAGAATGGGCGCGAGAAGAAAGGGAAAAAAAGGCGGCTGCCGATCGATCGTCGATGGCTCCCTCTGTCTCTCCTTTCTCCGCTCCGCTTCCACGCTGCAAAATGTGCCGTGCTTCCTGTCTCTTTTTCGACAGAGCGGCCTATGGCGACTGTGAAGCCTTGATCGCGGTGGAGAAAGAGAGCAAAGCCTCGCGTGTGCGCGGGAGATCAAGGGGGGTCATCATCGATGAGCAAAACAGAGAGCCGCCGCCGCCGGTCGCCGGCGATCGAAGAGGCTGATGATTGCCCCTCCCTTTCGCGACCCGCTTTCTCTCTCGAAGAGCTGCTGATTTCTGGTCTGTTCACACGGATCTAGCATCGAGACCACGCTGTGCACTCTGGGCGTTGCGCTGGATCGCAATTCAGACCGGAAGGCTGAATCCGCTGTGGATGAGCTTGAGCAACTCGCGCGCGTTCAGACTCTTTGAAAGAAAGAAAGAAGAAAAACTCGCTCGCTCGCTCGCTCGCCCGCTCGACCTCACTCACTCTCTTTCATCTTTCTTCAACCTCAACAACAACCAACCCCCTACAGGCCGAGAACATCGCCGCGCTCGTCAAGGCCGCCGGCGTCACCGTCCCCCCCTACCTCCCCGGGATGTACGCCAAGGTCTTCGCCAAGAAGCCCATCTCCGAGCTGATCACTAACGTCGGCGCCGGAGGCGGCGGCGGCGGCGGTGGCGGCGGCGGCGGTGATGGCGGCGGTGGCGGCGGCGGCGGTGGCGCCGCGGCCGAGGAGAAGAAGGAGGAGAAGGAGGAGGAGGAGGAGGAGGGAGATGACGACATGGGCTTCTCGCTCTTCGACTAGAGAAAGAGGAAAGGTTTGAAACTCTTTGGGGCGTGCGAGAGAGAGAGAGAGAGAGTTTGAGAGGGAGAGTTTTGCTCAACAGCTCTTTTCTCTCTCTTTCTCTCTCTTTCTCTCTCTCTTTCTCTCTCCTGCGCTTCTTCTTCTTCTTCGCCCCCCCCCCCTTGTCTTCGCCCCTCGTTTCTTCTCTCTCTTCTGGAAGCAATTGCGGGCAGTGGAAGTGAAATTCTAAGTCCGTATTCGTTGCTGCTGGGAGAGAGAGACGAGGGTGAAATAAAAAAAGAAAAATCTTTTGGGGTGGGGAAAGAGTTTTTGTGTGTTTTTGTTTTTTCCTTTGTTCTTTGTAAGGCAATCTCAAGCACGCGGGACCTCTTCCCCATCCCCTGGTTTTTTCAAAAATGATAAGAATTAGAGTTCTGCTGAAAATATCTATCTCTACAAGTGACGAAGAAGAAGAAAAGAGAAGAAGAAAAAAATACAAAAAATGAAGAGGAAAAAAAATTTAGGCCATCGCCGCGCGGACCTGCTCCAGGATCAGGAACATAGCACAGTTCCACGAGCCCAGGCGCGCGAAGTTGGAGGTGAAGCCCTTGTAAAAGGCAGGGAGGCCGCCGTCCTTGGCGGTCTTGAAGAAGCAGTCGACGACGCCGGAGTAGAGGGCGGAGTTTGCTGGGAAAGTTTTTTCAGAGGTTTCGAGGTTTCCCGGAAAAAAGTGAGAAAAGAAAAAGAAAGACTTTTCGTCATTTTTTTTTCTTCTTCTTCTTGGAAAAAGGAAAAAGAATTATCCCCCGCTCAACCAGCCCTGCCGCGCGCTGAACTCATAAAAATCGCAAAATCGGCGGGGCAACTAAAAACGCGGGGTAAGATTATTGTTCGCTGTTGCGCGCGAGAGCCGAAAGCAGAGGGGGGACCAGAGGAGGCGAAGTCGAATAAGACGAAGATTTCGAAAAAATCGCGAGCCCGAGAGGCAGCAGTGCGGGCTCGGATGAACCGAGCGAGACCGCTGCCCGGGCCCGTCCCCCTTGCTGCCTCGCGCGCGTGTGTTTCTGTTTTTGTTTGTGTAAAAAGAAATAAAAAAAAGGCGCGGGGGGAGAAAGAGAAAGAGAAAAGAGAGAACCTTTGGATCCTTCGCGTAGTCTCTTTTCTTCTTTCCCTCTCTCTCCCCCCCGCGCCACCGACCTAGAAAACTCGACTACTCACCCATCATCCTGCTCTTCATGACGTCCACTGGACTCCCGCAAATCACCGCGAAGAACCCAGCCCCAAGCCCCGCCGCCAGGTGCACCGGCACCCCGTCCTTGACGCCCGGAACAGCTAAAATTTGTTGTTTGATGGCATCATAGCTCGCGAGCTCGGCGGCGTTGATGATGGCGTTTCGGGCGACGTTGGGTCCGAGCCCCGTCCACAGAGCTTTGACGCCCTCGGTCCTCACGATCGCAGAGTAGGCTCCGAGCGCGCTCGGGTACCTCCGGGCGGCACCGGGGGGCAGTTTCCCCTCTGCCTGCATCCTCACTTTGACGAGATCGGTCGGGGACGCGACGCAGATCGCAAGAGCGCCCGTGGCGAGGCCCGAGACGACTTTGAGGCCCAAGCCGTCGCCCGCGGCGCCCGTGGCGTCGGCGATCGCCCTCTTCAGGGGGTCGTACAGGCCGATGCGCAGCCCTGAATGAATGGTTTTATTTTGGGGGGGTTGTTTTGAGCGACTGGAAAAGGGTCAAGGTCGAGGTCGAGGTCGAGAGCAGCAAAGAGAAAAGAAAAAAAGAAGAAAAAACTCCCATTCCAATTCCACCATCATCTCACCTCCATAGAGCACCTGCCGGTGCATCGACGGCACCAGCCCCTTCCACAGGGCTCCCGCGCCCTCCTCCGCGGCCACCGTGCGAATCGTGCCGATCAGGCCGCTGTATTTCGGCCGAATCGGAGGAGCAGAAGAGGAAGCAGTCGCCGACGACGATGCCGCCGCCGCCGCGGTCTTTGCCGAGCTCGTCATCGTCGGCTGGATCTGCAGCCTCACCTTGGCCGTGTCCAGAGGCAGCGTGAGGAACTCGGCCGAGCAGGCCGCGATTGCCGAAGCCGCGAATGACTTGTGCAAGGGCAGCGGGGGGCCACTCGGAGGAGGACTCATTTTTTCGGTTTTTTTGTTCTTTTTTTTTTCCTTTTCGATCTGGATCGAGAGGGTCGAGAGAGAGCATTCGTTTTTTCTTCACTTTTTCTCTCTTTCTTTCTTTCTCTCTCTCTCTCTCTCTTCTCGCGCGCTTGGTGCTCGCGCTTCCAAGTGCAGCAGACAGTGGCACCAGAAGAGCCTCGAGAGCCTGCCATCGCTCCTGCTATTGCTGCAGCAGCAGCAGCAGCAGCAGCGGCAGCAGAGAGGCACTAGGAGAAGAGAAAGAAGAGAAAGAGAAAGAGGAAAAAAAAAAGAACCGATCGACGGAGTCTTCAGAATGGCAACCCGCATCGCCGTCACGCCGCTCTACGGCGCGCGCGACCGCGGCCCCAAGTGCACGCTGCTGGAGGTCGGCGACGCGCGCCTGCTCCTGGACTGCGGCTGGTCCGACGCGCTGCTGGACGACCGGCGGGACGCGAACGCCGACGCACCATCATCATTATCGGCAACAATTGCGACGGCCGTCGCTTCGTCGTCGACCTCGACCTCTTCCTCTTCTCTCGCCCGCGCCGTCAAGGCAGCCCGCACCGCCCATGCCCTCCTTCTCTCCCACGGCGACCTGGACCACCTGGGGGCCCTGGCGGCCGTCGCCAAGGCTTTACCGAAAACCAGCAAAGTCCTGGCGACCGTGCCGACGCACCGGCTGGGGCAGCTCGCTCTTTACGACAGCGCGCTGTCGCGGGAGAGGGCCGGGGCGTTCCCCCTGCCCGGGTGCGAGCTGGAGCTGATTGCTGAGTCAGCAGCAGCAGCTCCAGCGAAGGGGGCAGAGCCTGAAGAAGCAGAGGAAGTGGAGGAAAAAGCGCAGGAAGAAGGGGACGGCAACGACGGCGACGACGAGGGAGCGAAGAAAAAGCCGCTACGGCCAAAGACCCCGCCGTCGCTCCTCCCTCCCCGCGCCGCCGCCGCCGCCTCCACTGCCGCGCAGAGGCGCCGCGCCGCCGTCGAGGCCATCGACGCGGCGTTCTCTCGCGTGGTAGCGCTCAAGTTCAGGCAGAGCTTCCAGCTGGCGATTGGCGGCGAGGAGGAGGAAGAAGAGGAAGAGGAGGAGGAGGAGGAAACAGAGGAGATGGAGCAAGACGACGACGACGAAAACGAGCAAGGAAAGAAAAACAAAAAACCTCCTTGTTCTTCTTCTTCGCTTCCCCTCGAGTCAATCACCTTCACCCCGCACTGCGCCGGCCACACCCTCGGGGGCTGCCTCTGGGAGATAGTGCCACCGGGGGGAGACACTTTACTGTATGCTCCCGCCGTCAACCACCGCAGGGAGCGGCACCTCGACGCCGCCGCGCTCCCGAGCTTCGCCCGACCCGCGTTGCTTATCGCGGGAGCGGGAGTGCCGCCGCTTCCGCCTTCGTTCCAGGGCAAAGCTGGAGGAGGAGGAGGAGGAGGATATCAGCAGCAGGGAGGAGGAAACGCGGAGGCAGCAACTGCAGGAGGAGCTTTTTCTTCGACCTCAACTTCTTCCGCTCTCGCCCCGCGGGACCCTCCCCCGGCGGAGCGGGAAGCGGATCTCATCGATGCCTGCCTCCGCGCCCTCAGGAGAGAGGGCAGCGTCCTGATCCCTGCCCCCACGGCGGGAAGGGCCACCGAAGTCTTGCTGGCTTTGGACGCGGCATGGACCGCCAACCGCTACCCTTACCCCCTGGCCTTGGCCTCTGGCGTCGCCGTCTCCACTTTAGAATTCACTCGCAGTTTGGTCGAGTGGATGGGGGAAGGGATCACCTCCCAGGGAGGATCAGGAGGAGATCAAGGGGGCAATGCCCAGAACCGGTTTCAAAAGAACCACCAGCAGCAGCAGCAGGACCACGCGGCGTCGCTGCGAGCCGTCAGGCCCTGCCACTCGATCGCCGACGTCGCGCGCCTGCCCCGCGGGCCCAAGGTCGTCGTCGCGTCGCTGGCCTCGCTGGACGCCGGGGTGGCCAGGGAGCTGCTGGTGGAGTGGGCCGGGAACCCGAGCTTTGCTGTTGTGATGCCCGGGCAGCCTCCGAGGGGGTCGCTGGCGGAGAGGCTGGTCGAAGGTGAAGGAGTTTTTGGTTTTCTTTTTTTCCCCTCTTTCTTTTTTTCTTCGAGCGACGAGAAAACAAAAACTAACTTTTTTCCCTTCTCAAAAAAAAAATCTTTTTTCCAGGTTCCCTCCGCAACCAGGGCCGGCAGCAGTTCCTGACCAGCCAGGCCCAGGCCCTCCAGCAGCAGATGGCGGGGCTGCAGCAGCAGATGCAGATGCAGCAGCAGCAGCAGCAATTCCGAGGTCAAAACTACCAGCAGCAGCAGGGGCAGCAGCAGCAAAGCCAGCAGCAGTTTTACTTCTTGCAGCAGCAGCTCGGCCAGCTCCAGCAGCAGATGGCTCAGATCTCCGTCGATCTTTCCATCGCCCTGGCTCACCACGTCCCCTTGGAGGGCGAGGAGCTCGTGGCGTGGAAGGAGGCTGAGGAGAAGAGGGAGGAGAAAGAGGAAGGAGGTGGAGACGACGACAAGGCGAGTAAAAAGAAGAAGGACGCGAAAGCTCGCGCTTCCTCTCCTTCGGGGCCCACTCGCACTTCCGTCACCTCCATCGGAGGAGCTGCCGCAGCAGCAGCAGCGACCACGGGGCCCGGAGGTGAGCCGGCCGTCGTCGCCGACGCGGAGGCGCGGGAGATGGAGGTCGTCAGCAACGACGCCGCCCCCGGCGACGACGATGGAGAACAAGACCCGGCGACGGCGGCTGCAGTTCCCGCGAACGACGTTCTCATCGACGGCTTCTCCGTGCCCGAGGGCGCCGCGGCGCCGATGTTTCCCGCGGTAAGGAGGAGGAGAAAGAGAAGAAGAAGAAGAAGAAGAAGAAGAAGAAGAAGAAGAAGAAGAAGAAGAAGAAGAAGAAGAAGAAGAAGAAGAAGAGCGGAAGAAAGTCGAAGAAAGAAAAAAAAGAAAAAAAACAGAGTCTCAAAAAAAAAACTCGCAAAAAAAAAACTCTCTCTTAGGACGTCGACGACCCCGACGCCACGGGAGACAAAGAAAACTCCTCTCTCCTGGGCGGTCCTCGCGCCTGGGACGAGTACGGCGCCGAGGCCCGCGTCGGAGACGTCGCTGCTTCGGGCACGGAGGCCTCCGGAGCTGCGGACGCGGCCGACTTTGACCTCGACCTCCCGGGCGGCGGGGAAGCCGGCGAAGGATCTCTCGACGACCTCACCACCGACGCCAACGGCGCCCTCGCCGCCTCCCTCCTCGCCGGCGTGTCGAGCCTGGGAAGGGCCGCGATCGCCGCCGGGTTCACAGCTCCGGAGGGCAGCAGCAACAACGCCGCCGCGGTGGCGGCTGGAGCGTTCGGGGGGCGCTTCCCTCCTCCTCCGCCGCCGCCGCAAGCGCCTCAAGCAGCAGCAACAACCACCGCGGCCGCCGCGGCGCTCGCTCGCCTCTCGGCGCCGACCCGCCTCTCGACCTCCACCGCGCGCCTCCGCGTGCGCGCTTCCGTGCACGTCGCCGCCCTGGACGGCCTCGCGGACGCCAGGGCCCTGCGGAACATGATCGCGGCCGTGGCGCCGCGGCACCTTGTTCTTTTGGGCGCCCCCGCGGGAGACGAAGGAGAAGGAAACGAGAACAAAAATGGCGAGAAAACGACGGCGGCGACGGAAGAAACGGCCGCCAAGCCCCTCCGCGCCCTCGCCGACGCCGCCGCCTCGGACCTCGCCCGGGAGCGCGCCCGTGTCCACACCCCACGCGACGGGGAGACCGCCGACGCCTCAGAAGGGGCCGCGTCGAGGCGCGTCGCTCTGACGTCGGCGGCGCTCGCGTCTGTCAGCCTGCGGCCCGCGGGGGAGGTCGCTGTCGGGTGGCTTGATGGAGTGTATGCGGCTCCCGACGTGCCAGGTGGCGCCCTGAGGATCGTTCCCGCAGCCGTCGCAGCAGATGGAGCGGCTGAAAACGAAGCGGAGGCGGAAGCGGAGGAAGAGGAGAAGCGGCGGCAAAGGAGCAGCAAGGGCAAGAAGCTCGTCGTCCCCCTCTCTGCCGCCGAGGCTCTCTTGCCTCCTCCTCCTTCTGCTTCTTCGAATACCAATAACAACAACGAGGACGCAGGCGGCGCCTTCATCGGCGACGTCAGGCTCTCGGACCTCAGGCTGGCGCTCGGGGCTGCGGGAGTGCGGTCTGCGTTCTCGGGTGGCGCGCTCGTCTGCGGCCGCGCCAAGATCGTCGTCGCCCGGGCGACCGCCGCCGCTGGAATTGGAATTGGAGGAAGTTCAACCACTGCTGCCGCCGATGGGGAGATCCTGGTCGAGGGCCCGCTGTGCGAGGAGTACTACCGGGTGCGGGACGTGGTCTACGGGCAGTACACGGCGAGCTAGAAGGGAGGAAGAGGTCCTCAGGAGGTCGAAGAGATAATTTTTGGGGAAAAAACTTGAAAAATAATGAACCACAACGCTCGAAAGCTTCTATCTTACTTTCGGCTCCGCTTCCGTTCCTTCGCTTCCGATCCTTCGCTTCCGAACCTTCGCTTCCGACCTTCTACCTCGCTTTCTGCCTCAACGCGCACGCATGGCTCGCACGTCGTCGATGCCCCGTCGCGTTCTGGTAGCAGCAGCAGCGATCGCAGCCGCTCTGTTCCTCGCCAACTCTGCGATGATGCCCGTCGCGGCAGCGGCCGTGGAGAAGCCGACGACGACGTCGCTCGCCGAAGATGTTGCCTCTTCCTCTTCTGCTGCTGCTGCGCCCTCCGCCTCCGCCGCCTCCTCGGGCTGGGCGGCGCCGGCCTACTGCAAGGGAAACGAGTGCGCTCGGTGAGTTTCAGGGCGTTCTTGCGAGCGCAGGAAGAGGCTGAAGAAGGAAGAGAGAGAGGAAGAAGATTGGTCAATCGCAAATTGAGGCCTTGTCGTCGCTCTCGACCTCAAACCTCAAAACCTCCACACCTTCCGCTCCTCTCTCTCACACACCCCGTCCTCTCCCCGCAAACTCGCCACGCAAACTCATCCAAACAAAAACAGCTTCAAGACCCTGGAGGGCGGGAGCAACTCCCAGTTCGAAATCCGCGAGTACTCCCCTGCGACATGGTCGACGACCTCCTTCCCGGCCGGGACCAGCTGGTCCGAGGTCCGCTCGAAAGGGTTTGACCGCAACTTCAAGTACATCCAGGGGGCAGGGGTCGCGATGACCGCGCCTGTGGTAAGATTACTTTGCTTTTCATGCAGAGGCGTTCCCAGAGAGAGAGAGAGAGAGAGAGAGAGAGAGAGAGAGAGAGCGCGGCGGGGGAGCAAATACTAAGTCGTTAAAGCTCTCACTCACTTTTCTTCTTCAAAAAAAAAACAAAACAAAACTTTCTTCAACAGCTCACCCGCCTCTCCGGCGACGGCTCCACCTCGGTCTCCTTCCTGGTCCCTTCGCAATACGGCTCCACGCCCCCAAGCCCAAAACCCGGTTCTGACATCAAGATCGAGCAGTCCCCGGTGCGCAAGGTCGTGGTCCGTTCCTGGGTCGGCACCGATCCGAAACTCGAATCTCAGAAAGATATCGACGCCGCTTTCGCTCAGCTCGTCGCCGACGCGGACAGGGCTGGCCTGATCGTCGGGGCCCCTCCCAAGGAAGGGGGGCTCCAGGGGTGGACGGCGGGCTACGACTCGCCGATGACGGAGGAATCGAAGAGGAGGCACGAGGTGTGGCTTCCGCTGATCATGAGGAAGGAGGAAGTTGCTCCCGCGGAGAAGGCGGGAGGAGGAGGGTTGAAGGTTCCCGCTGCTGTTGCTGCTGCTTCTGTGAAGCCCTAGAAGAGGAGAGAGAGAGAGAGAGAAAGAGAGGGGCTTCTTCTTGGAGTTTTTTGTTTTTCGAGCGAGGGAAAGAGAGAAAAAACCCGAGTTCGTTCTCTTTCTTTCTTTCTCTTTCTTCTTTCTTTTGTAAAAACGCCCCCCACCACCGTTCTTCTTTCATATGAGTAGTCTTCTTCAACTCTTTATTTATTTCTTCGACGGCAGCAGCAGTAGCAGCGATGGAATTGTCTCTTCGTTCGAGTGAGATTTATTTATTCGAGAAAGAAGAAGAAAGAAAAAGAGAGAGCAAAGTTGATAGCCAAGAGCAACCAACCCTTAAAAGTCCAAGCGGAAGAACATTTCCTGTCATTTTTGACATTTTAATTCCAAAAACTGCCATCCGTCGCTGAATTCGTTCCGAGGAGTTTTCAAAGGGATCCTCTCTTCCGGGATGCATAGGGGATTCAAGCGTGGGACCGCGGGAGCACGCGAAAAGCGAGAAAAGGCCGGTCAGGGTTTGAGAGGGTCGAGGAGGAGCGCGCACTCTCCGTTCTTCATCTCACTCTTTCGTCGAAACTCTCAACTCCCATCTCGACTTTTGCTTTTTTTCAATCTCCGCCTTTCGTCGTCTCTCCACAGGTCCGTGACCAGTCTTCTACTTTCTCTCTCGCATAGCAGCCGAGATCGCTTCGATCGCGATCGCCCCCCAGCGACAAGAGGCAAATCAAAGTCGCATATGCTTCGCGAAACGCGGGCCCATAGTCTCTTTCTCTCTCTCTCTCTTCGAGCCGTCGTCGCCGGATAAGGAGAGCATTCGTTTTCAGTTCTCACCCCCTCTTTTCCCCCTTCCCTTCACCTCCCACTCCCTCCATAGCTTCTTACCAATCCGATGCTGGGCTCCCGAGCCCCCACGGGCCCCGCCGCTCACGCTGGTGCCCGGATCGGGACATCGGCGACGGCGATTCCCCTCCCGCGAGCCGCCGACTGCGCAATCGGCAGCGGCGTCTCTCTCCGTCTCCGTCGTCGTCGCTCGTCTCCTCCTTCCACTTCTAGCCGCTCTCCTTCTTCCTCGACCACCAGGACTAACGCCGCGGCCGCCCCCCCCCCCTCCGTCTCCAAGACCACCTACTCCGCGCCCACGGACGCGAACCCCAACGACTCGGACGACGAGGACCTGCTGCAGTACCCGGACAGGGCGCGCTGGGTGAGACGAGAGGGGAGAGAGAGGGAGTTTTTTCGATTTTGAGCTTTTTGCTTCGCTCGACCTCGACAACCGCGGAAAAAAAAAACTCATATTTTTTTGTTTTCTCTTCCCGCCTCTTCCAACCTTCCCCCTCCTCCCTCCCACACGCAGTACGTCGCCAAGTTCGCCGCAGAAGACCAGCCCGACTGGAACGCCGCCAGGCTCGTCGCAGTCGACGAGCTGCTTCCGGGCTCGGTGCGCCTCGTCACCCTGGAAGCAGAGGTCTCTCGCGAGCGCGTCCCGCTCCGCAACGCCTACTTGTCCCCGGGCCAGCGCGCGCGCGTGCGCGTCCTCGGGGGAGGGGAGTGCGCCGTGCCCGTGGCCTCCCCGCCGCCGCATCCCAAGCTAAACCACGTCGCCCTCGTGATGGCCCGCGGCGACATCAGCGCGAACGAAACGAAAACCACGAGGGAGCCCACCTCTGCGCTTGCCAAAATCCAACTGTGGGTCACCGAAGCCGAGGCCCCCGATCTGTGGACCGCCAAGCCCGGGGAAACTTTGCTCGAGCTCGGCCCCTTCAAAGGAACGGGAATCGACCTCAAGGAGATCGCCGGCGCCTTTGCCTTTCCCACTCTGGTTCTGTTCGTCTCGGGGGAAGGCGTCGCCGCCGCCCGCGCTCTGCTGGGTGCCGCCCCCGACGCCGGCGGTTTGGTCCTCAACCTCCGCCGCGACGTTGTTATCTACTACAAGGCCCCCAACGCGCGCTCGCTGGCCTTTGCCGACGAGCTCGAGGCCAAATGGGCGCAGCGCGCAGCCGCAGCGGGAGGGTTTGATGGGAGTTTAACCTCAGCTCCCAAGATCCGAGTGGTCACCGCGACTCGCGGCGAGTCCTTTGCTGAGATGTTCGACGACGACGACGAGCTCGAGTACGACCCGGCTCAGACCGCCGCGGTGCTTTTTACGGGGAACAGGACAGAAGAGGACGATATGTTCGGAGGTGGAGGAAACGGAGGCGGCAAGAAGAGCGAGAAGCAGGAGCAGGCGGAGGCCGACGAGGCCGATGCCTTGGAGGCCGCTGCGGCGGCTGAGATCGCGGTGGTGGTGCGAGGAGACGTGGACGCCGAGCCCGTGAGGCACACGGAGACGGCGAAGATTTGATGAGAGAGAATGAGAAAGACGAGAGACAGCGTTTTCTGTCTTTCGTCTTTGTCTTTTGTCGACCTCCTCTTCTTCTTTGTTTTCGTTTTTCGATTCTACTTCCGGTCCCCCCTTTTTTGGTTTGTTTTCGTGTAGAAGCATCTTTTTTTTCTTTCTGTTTGCATTATTTTTCCAAAAAAAGGCAAGAAGAGAGAAGTAGAAAGAAGAAACTCACTTGGCCTCTTCCATTTCCGCGTCGCCGTCCTTTCCTTCCTCTTTCTCTTTCTTCTTCTCTTTCTCTCCTTCCTCCTTCTCCGCCTCTTTCTCGCCTCCCCCCTTCTTGCCGCTCGCCGCCGCGGTGCGCTCCTTGGCGGCCTCCTCCTCGGCCTTGGCGATCTCCAGGGCCTGCTGCGCCGCTGCTGCGGCGGCGGCAGCGGCCTCGGCGTTGGCGCGGAGCTGGGCGAGGCTCGTCACCGTCCCCGGTCGAGCGGTCCCGAAGCGCTGCTGCTGCTGCTGTAGGGCCTGCGCCGGCGTCTGCTGCGCCGCCGCGGGAGCGGCAGCAGCAGCAGGAGTGGCAGTACCACCAGCAGCAGAAGGAGCAGCAGCAGCAGCAGCAGCGGGAGCAGCAGCGGGAACGGGCTTCGCCCACAGAGGCGGGGGCAAGGGTTCGTCGTGGCCCGCGGGCAGCGTCGCGAGATGCCGCTGCGACGGCGGGGGGAACCACAGCAGCCTGCCGCAGCGCCCGATCCGGGGCACGGACCCCTCTGGCAGCCCCGGGGGTGGCAGCTCGAGCAGAGCGAGGGGAGCGGGAGGAGGCCGTGGCGTTGGCGTGGCCTTTTTCTTCTTCTTCTTCTTGTTCTTTTTCTGCTTTTGGGGCTTGGAAGAAGAAGGTTTTGATTTCGCCGCCGCCGCCGCCGCTGCTTTCCCCTTCGTCGTCGCCGTCGCGCTCTTCTTCTTGTCCTCCTCCTCCTCGACCTCGGACTTCTCGCTGCTCTTCCCGCGCTTCAGCGCCCTGCGCGTCGCCCTACCGCCGGCAATCGAGACGTCTTCGGCGGCGTCTGTCGCATCGCAGCGAGTGACGTCCATCTCCTCCGCCTCGTCGCCGTCTTCGCTTCCTTCTTCGTCGTCGCTGCTTTCGTCGTCGTCGTCATCATCGTCGTCGTCGCCGCTCCCGTTTGCGGCCGCAGCCGCTGCCGCCGCCTCGGCTTCCGCTGCCTCGGCCGCCTTCGCAGCCAGCGCCTTCTTCACCGCCTCCAGCACTTTGGGGTTCGTCTCCAGCACGGGCTCCGCGAACAGCATGCGAGGCCCCGAAGGGGGCGGCCTCGGCGGCATCAGCGCGACAGCGTTGACGGATTGCCGCGCGGCCGACGCCCGCTTGCGCAGCCGCACGCGCCGCTGCTCGCTCGACTCGATAGGTGGCCCCGCGGTCCCGCCCCTGCGCCTCTGGGCCTCCGTGACTTCTTCGCGCTTCGGCTCCAGGCACGCGGGCCTCTTGAGCGGTCTGGAGCGCGCGGAGGCGGCCACGTCTGCCTCGACGGCGTCCCTCAGCGGGCCCGCGGGCTCGTGGCGCAAAGTCACCGCCAAAACCTGCAGCGCCGCCTCGGAGATGATCAGAGCCCGCTTCCTCGCCTCCCTCTTGGCCACTAATTCAAGCAGCTCCGAGGCCTTGCGCAGATTTGCAGAAAGAGCAAGGAGCCTCTCCCTGCCGTCGTCGCCACCTTCGCGCCTCCTCCGCGTCTGGGGGCGATTGGCGCGCTCTCGAGGCCTGAAGACGTGGAAGGGGTTGGTGTCCGCTGCAGGCGTCGGCGCCGCGAGGCGCCTCAAAAGAGGCCTCCCTCGCCTCGAGCGCTTGCGGCGCCAGTGGTCATACACTCGAGCAAGGATGCCCGGCCTGAGGCCAGAGGCCTGCGACAGGGCCGCGACGGCGTCCCTCTTTGGGAGGTGGTCGACCGTGGCAGCAGCTGCCGCGGAGGCCCTCTCTGCAGCCAGCGCGCCTGCCCCGGACAGAGCACCGTCGGTCGCGTCTGCATTCAACAGCTCCAGCCTCCACAGCAGCCTCTCGAGCGTCGCCCGCGCCATCCGCTCCTGCCCTCCACTGTTCAGGTTCCTCAGCCAGGCCTCGTCCTCGGTGTCGCAGTCGTACTCGACGAAGGAGGCGCCCAGCCCGCCACCGCAGCCGCCTCCGCTCGCGCCGCCGCCTCCGCCGCCGAGGCCCGCGCCGACGCCGCCGGCGACGACGCCAACGATGCCTCCGCCGACCCCCCCGACGCCGGCGCCGCCGCCTGCTCCTGCGTCGACGTGGCCACCTCCGGCACCTAATGACGTTGGGGATTTTGGATTGGATAAAAGAGGAAGAAAAGAAATGAGTTTTCTTTCTTCTTTTTCTCTGGAAAAAAAAAACCCCGACATCGACCCCCCCCCCCCGAAAAAAATTCCGAAAAAAAAGATCAACGCCTCCTCCCTCCTTACCTCCGCGGCTCCTGATGTACTCGGGCGACTCCCTGAATGTCGGCAGGTAATCCACGCGCCACGTGGGCACCTCCGCCACGGGGGGGATCGGGATCTCGGTCACCACGACGACCTTGTTTTCGTTGTTTTCTCCGCCGTTTTCTCCTCCGCCTCCACCACCTCCGCCTCCTCCGCCAGCTCCGTCGCCGCCGTCGCCCTTCTCCAGGACGACCGTCGTCTCCACCATCTTGATCTCCTCGTTCTCCGCGTCCAGGGCCGCGTGGTTGTGGGTGACGTCGCGGGAGGGCGCGCCGTCCTGCGGGTCCAGGTCGGCCAGGTCGCGGACGACGGGGAGCTGCGTGGAAGAGAGGTTGTTGAAAGAAAGGGAAAAAAGAGGTTGAGCGACGGCGGCGGCGGCGGCGATCCCCTTTTTTCATCATCGTCATCGTCATTCGCTCTCCGGTTTTTTCTCTCTCTTTTACTTCAATTCTCCGATCCCTTCACCAGCGACCCACTCACCTGCTTGTGCACGTCCAGCGGCCTGGGGCGGAAGGACGTGCGGGTCGCCATGGTTGTTTGAAAGAGGAAGAGAAAGAAAAGGAAAAAGAAGAAAAATCGACGGCGAAGTCAAAAAAACTTTTTTTTGCTCTGCTTGATGCGGAACGCTCTTCTCTCTGTTTTTTCTCTCACTCCACGAGCGCGCTCGCGTGAGTGCGAAGGAGACGGCCGCGCCGCTTGCTTGAAAGAGCAGAAGCAAGCAAGCGAGCAAGCGAGAGAAAGAGAGAGAGAGTTGTGAAGAAGAAGAAGAGGAGGTCGATCGACGGCGTTTTTTTTTGTTTTTCCGCCACTTCACAAAAACTCGAAAGAGCGAGCGTCGGGCATCAAAACTTCGATGTCGTCGACTCTCGACGACGCTGGTGCTGGAGGAGGAGGAGGAGGAGGAGGAGGGACGCTGGCTCCTCCTCCCGCATCACTCGCAGCGACCGCTCAGGCCACCGCCACGGTCACAATCAAAGCCAGCGGAGCTGCTGAAAAGGGAGGAGACGAGCGAGCCGGAGCAGCTGCCATCGATGACGCTGCCGACGACGACGTCGCCATCGTCGAGGCCGCATCCGCGCCCGCGCCTCCTCCTCCTCGTCCGCCTTCCCCGAAAGCCAAGCCTCCGCAAGGTAGGTAGAGAAAAGCGATGGCTTTCGGCCCTCAAGTGGTCAGATTGACAATCGAACCGAGAGAGAGGGAAGAAAAGGGAGCTCATCGTGAAACATACGAATTCGCTCTCAAAAATTTCGAAAAAAAAAACTTCAACCTCTTTTTTTCAACCTCAACAACAAACAGACCGCGACTTCTCGGCCTTCCCCCACCAGCCCTACCCGATCCAGACCGCCTTCATGCAGGCCCTGTACTCCGCGCTCGACGAGAAGAGGCTCGCGCTGTTCGAGAGCCCTACTGGCACGGGGAAGACGCTGAGTTTGGTTGTGGGGGCTCTGACCTGGCTCGAGGACAAAAGAAAGGCGGCCGAAGCTGCTGCCGAGGAGGAGGAGGAGGAAGAAGGAGCAGCAGCAACAACAACAACAGCAGCAGCAGCCGCAATGACGACGACGACGACGACGAACGCCGCTGCCGATTCTTCCTGCTGCGACCTGCAGGAGGTGGAGGCCCTCCCGCCCTGGCTCGCCGAGGCAGCGGCGGAGAGGGCCCGCGAGGCCAGGGGCGCCAGGGAGGCGCGCAGGCAGCGGAGGCTGCGGAAGGCGCGGGAGAGGCGGGACGCGGCCTTGGATGGCGTGTCGAGGGCGGAGTGGGCTGCCAGGGCGAGGAAGAAGGCGGCGAAGGAAGCAGCAGAGAGGGCGAGAGCTGGTTCCAATTCTGCGTTCTCCAATTCTGCGAGGGAGAGGAGAGGAGAAGGAGAGGAAGAGGAAGACGGCGACGAGCAGTTTCTGATCAACTCGGACAACGACGACGGCGACGAGAGCGGTGCCTTGCTCCCGAATCCCTCCTCTTCCTCTTCTTCCCGCCGGCGACGACGCCCCAGGGCCCTCTCCCCCTCGTTCTCTTCCTCCTCCGGCTCCGACGACGGAGATTCTTCGAACGAAGGCTCCGGAGACGAGAGCGAAAGCGAAAACTCTCCTTCTTCCCGCAGAATCCGCGTCGTCGTCGCCTCCCGCACGCACTCGCAGCTGTCTCAGTTCGTCGGGGAGCTCCGCCGCACGCGCTTCGCCGAGGAGGTCGCGGCCGTGGCTCTGGGCTCGAGGGCGCAGCTGTGCGTCAACGACAAGGTTTTGGGGACCGAGAACGGAGGCAGAGGGTTTTCGTCCTCGACCGTTGCCGAAAGGTGCCGCGACCTCCAAAAAAAGAGGAGCTCCTCCTCTTCGAAAAAGCAGAAAGAGGAGGAAGGAAAAGGCAAGAAGAAGAACGATACCACCAAATCAACCTGCGGCTGCCCCTTCCGCACCCCGGCGGACCCCGGAGCCAGAAGGGCCCTCCGCGACTCGCTGCTCTCGAGGCCGACGGACGTCGAAGAAGCCGCGGCAGCCGGCAAGAGTTTGGGGGCCTGCCCTTACTATTCCTCCCGCGCGGCCCTCCCGGACGCAGACGTGATCTTCGTCCCTTATGCGGGATTGCTCTCTGCCGATGCAAGGGAGGCTGTCGGGTTAAAGCTGAAAGGAGCGGTTGTTATTGTGGATGAGGCTCACAACCTCCCCTCGGCCGTCACGTCGGCCTACGCAGCGCGCGTCTCGGCGCGACACCTGGCGGTTTCGGTCAGAGCTCTGAAAAATTACCTGGAGCGGTTCGGGACGAGGCTGGCACCGAGCGGGAGGAGGGACGTGCAGATGCTGCTGGCCGTGGCGGAGAGCCTGGGGAGGTGGCTCGAGAGGGGAGGTGGAAGCGGAAGCGGTGGGAGTTTGAGTTCGACGACGACGGACGACAACAACGCTCCTCTTCAACCTCAACCTCGACCTCGACCTCCTCAGCAGCGGGCCCTGACGATCGACGCCTTCGTCTCCTCCACGGGGCTCGACAACATCAACACTTTCAGGCTGATGCAGTCCCTTAAAGAAAAACACGTCGTCGCCAAGGTGGCGGGGGCCGCGGACGCGGCTGCCGCGAGGGAGAGGAGGAAGGCGGCGGCGGAGGCGAAAGCAGCGGAGGTAGAAGGAAGCGTTCGCCCCTCCGGCCGGAGAGGAAAGAAAGGGAGCAACGCCTTCCCTCGCTTCCCTCCTCCTCGACGCGACCTCAATGACGACGGTGAGAACAGCTCTAACAGCGAGCCCTCTGCGACCGCGGCGCTGCACGCTCTGGTGGCGTTCTCTGCGGCGCTGACGACGGCCGACGCCGACGGCCGCGTCGTCGTCGAAAAGAGTTTTTCAACCGCCGCTTCTTCTTCTTCTTCGACCTCCTCTTCTTCTCCTCCCGATGCCGCCCTGCGCTTCGTGCTGCTCAACACCGGAGCGCGCTTCGGGGCCGTGCTGGCCCAGGCCAGGGCCGTGGTGCTGGCGTCGGGGACGCTGGAGCCCTCGGCGTCGCTGGCGGCGCAGCTGTTCCCTCCTCCCCCTCCTCCCGCCGTCGCTCCTCCTCTGATGAAAAGTTCGACGACGACGACGACGGCGAAAGTTTCGACGACGACGACGACGACGACGAAAGCGCCGCTTCTTCCTCTTCCTCAACCCCCACCCCCACCTCTCGTCTCCTCCTCTTCCCCTCTCGCCACGGCAGCGCGCTTCTCCTGCGGCCACGTCCTCCCTCCAGAAAGGCTCCTCGCCCTCTCTCTGGGGACGGGACCCACGGGAAGGACCCTCGACCTCAGGGCCTCGGCCCGCGGCTCCGCGGCTTCGATCGACGAGATCGGCTCCTTGATCGCCAACGTCTGTGCCGTCGTCCCCGGTGGCGTGGTGGCGTTCTTCCCCTCCTTCGCCTTCCTTAGGCAGGCGACGGAGAGGTGGAAGGAGACGGGGGCGATGAGGAGGATGGAAGCTAAGAAGAAAGTCTTCGTGGAGCCGAGGGCGGCGAGCGAGGTGGCGCCGACGCTCGCCGCCTTCGGGAGAGCCGCGAGAGGCTTGAGTGAGATAGAGGAAGAGGGAGAGGGAGAAGGAGATAGCAGCGACGACGACGACGACGACGACGAGGAAGACGACGAGGAGAAGAAGAAGACTTTTTCTTCTTCTTCTTCCTTCTTCGCTCCCGTCGTCGCCGTCGCCGCTCCGACGAAGAGACCCCCAGCTCTCCCTCCTTCTTCCATCTCCACCACTTCCACCACTTCCACCGGCGCCCTCCTCCTCTCCGTTATCGGGGCCAAGCTCTCCGAAGGGATCAACTTCGGCGACTCCCTGGGTCGAGCAGTGGTGGTCTTGGGGATCCCTTACCCTGCGCCGGACGACGCAGAGCTCGTCGAGAGGATGCAGTTTCTGGAGAAGAGATCCAAGGGAGCCGGTCGAGCTCTGTACGAGGACTCGGCTGCTGTCGCCGTCAACCAGTGCGTCGGGAGGGTGGTGAGGCACGCCGGGGACTGGGCTGCGGTGATCCTTGCTGACGTGCGGTACACGAGGAGGAGCAGCAGCGGTGGCGGAGGAGGTGGTGGAGGCGGTGTCGTTTCCTCCTCGACGATGACTTCGACGACGACTTCGACCTCTTCCTCCGCTCCGGCCTCCGTGCCCCCCGCGGAGAGGCTGCCCGGGTGGATGAAGCCCTCGCTGCGGGTCGCCTCCAGCTACGGCGAGGCGCACTCGGCACTGGCCCGCTTCTGCAGGGAGATGGCGCGGAGGGACGAGGAAGAGGAGAAGAGAAAGGGGTAAGTGAAGAGAAAGAAAGATAGAGAGAGAGAGAGAAAGACGAAGGAAAGAGCTCTTTTTTGTTCTTCTCTCTCTTCTGTCTTTCCCAATTTTCCGTTCTTTTCTTTGTTAGTATTGTAACATCAGCCTTGACTTTGTATATATGAGTAGCGGAGGAGAAGAAGAGCGAGAAGACTGAGAAGAGTGAGAAAAGAGAGAGAGAGAGAGAGAGAAGAGGTCGAGCTAGTTCCCCCCCCACATTTTTTCGATCTGCTCTTTCTCAACGCTCTCTCGTCTCAAACTTCGGCAACCATTCCAATGCCACGACAACCCTCTGCATAGCGTGCGTCATTGGGCTCTTAATCAGCTGCTGAAGAAAGAGGCGGCTCGAAAAGAAGAGAGAGGGCTCGGGTGGGGAAAACGATGCTTCTTCTTCTAAGGAGAGGCGCCGGCGATCGGCGTCGTCGATTGATTCTCCCTTCGTTCTCTTCATTCTCTTCCTCTTCCGCGGACTCTTCTCCTGCTTCCTCCTCGGATCTCCTCGATGAACCGCAGGCAGTCATCATCGCACTGGGAGGGAACATGGTGAGATTGATTTGAAGCTTGAATCCACGCATGCAAATGTTTCGATCGATGATGCTCTTTGAAGAGAATCGACGACGCTCACCAAAAAACTTCTCTTCTCAACATCTTCGCTCTCAGGGGGACGTCCCCTCCGCCATGGCCTCGGCCCTCGCCCGCCTGCCCTTCCGCGGCGGCGGGAAAGGAAAAAAAACAGCAACAAAAAATAAAACCGAGCAGCCGAGCTCTTTCGTGCTCGCGACCTCGAGGCTGTTTGTCTCGACTCCCGCTTACGTCGAGGACCAGCCCCCGTTCGCCAACGCCGCCGCCGCCGTCGTCACGCGCCTGCGGCCCCTCGAGCTGCTGCGCGCACTCAAGAGCCTGGAGCGCGAGGCGGGCAGGGGCAAAGAGAGGGCCGCTGCCCTGAGGTTTGGGCCGAGGCCTCTCGACCTGGACGTGGTGTTTTACGGCGGGCTCCACGGGAGCTTTTTAGAAAGCGAAGAAGGCGACAAAGGCGAGAACGACGACGACGACGACGAAGACCTCGACCTCGCTTCCGTCTCCGCCGCCGTGGCGCAGGGCCTCGAGCTGCCACACCCCCGCTGGCGCGAGCGCGCGTTCGTAATGGCCCCCGTGTGCGATCTGGTCGGCGGCGTCGAGGAGCGAGAGAGCGAAGGCGAAGGGCGGCGGAGGCGCTTCGGCGCGGCGCTGGAGCTTTTCGGGTTTCCTCCGAGCGACAAAGACGAGCAAAAGCAACAACAACGCCGCCGCCGCCCTTGTTCTCTTCGCCCCCCGGGCCTTCCCTTCCCCCTGCCTTCGCGGGACTCGGCAGAGGCCGTCGCGGCTTCTCTGTTCGAGGCCGCGCAGCGCTGGAGAGATTTAACTCTTTCTTCAAATTTTTCTTCTCCTTCGCCGGAAGCAGACTGCCGCCTCGGAAGCGGCGGAGACGAAGAAGAAGACCGAGCCGGCGCTTCTTCTTCCTCTTCCTCTTGCTGGCCCGTCTTACCTCTTCCTCACGGCTTCGGCGGGTGGAGGGCCCAGTCGCGAACGCCGCGGATCATGGCGGTACTCAACCTCACGCCGGACTCGTTCAGCGACGGCGGGAAGCTGCTGACGAAAACGACGGGGGAGGCGAAGAAGGGAGGGAGGAAGATCGGCAGCGGCAGCGTCGAAAACGAAAAAAAAGAAAGAAGCGCCGCCTTCGAAAGAAGCGAGAGCGACTTCCCCGATGACCGGCCCCCGGACCTCCCCGCCGTCCTCGCCGCCGCCCACGCCGCCGTCTCCGCGGGAGCAGACCTGCTCGACGTCGGCGGGCAGTCGACCCGCCCCGGGGCGCGGAAGGTCCCGGAGGAGGTCGAGGCCGCGAGGGTGCTCCCCGTCGTCCGCGCGCTGGCCGCCGACCAAAGGTTGAAAGATGCGAAGGTCCCGATCTCGGTCGATACCTTTTACGCTTCCGTGGCCGAGCGGGCTCTGAGGGCCGGGGCCCACATCATCAACGACGTGACGGGAGGGAAAGGGGACGACGACGGCGAGGGAGGGAAGATGGCGCGCGCGGTGGCGAGGGGCAAAGGTGTTCTGATCCTGACGCATAACCGCGGGGGAGGCAGCATGAAAGTCGAGAAGAAAAGTTCTTCTTCTTCTTCTTTCGACCCCACGGGAGGGTCAGCGGACTCCGACTACGGCAGCTACGGCGGCGACGTCGCAGTGGGAGTCGCGGCCGAGCTCGCAGAGGCCGTGGAGAGCGCCTCTACGGCGACGGAAAGGGGGAAGGAAGAAGAAGAGAGCGACGACGACGAAACTTCTCTCTTACTTCCTTGGTCTCTGGCCCTCGACCCGGGGCTCGGCTTCTCCAAGACCCGCGCTCAGAACTTGTCTCTGCTAGCCCGCACCGAAGACATCAGGAGGGCCCTCCCGCCGCAGCTGAGGACGATGCCCGTGCTGGTGGGGGCCTCGCGGAAGGGGTTCCTGGGGGAGGCCGTTTCCGGAGGAGGGAGCGAGGAGAAGGAGGAGAAGAAGAAGAGCAGCGGCGAAGAAGAAACTGAAGAAAGTTCGAATCTTCTTCACCCTCGTGACGCCGCAACCTTCGCCTCCTCCGCGATCGCCGCGGCGCACGGCGCCGACCTGCTGAGGGTCCACGAGATCCCGAGGAACAAGGAGTCCGCGGGCTTGGGGGCCAGCGTGCGCTGGGCGAGAGGAGAAGAAGGGAAGGTGGAGAGAGATTAATTGAATTGATTTTGAATCGAGAAAAGAAGTTTAACTAGTGAAAAGAAAAGAATGCCCTCAAACTGAAACGAGATTTCTTTCGGAAGAGCGCCGCGCTGAGTGAGCAGTAGTTGCTTCTCGGGTGTCCCAGGGGGATTTTGAGAAAAGCGAGGCGGAGGTGGTGGTGGTCGAGGTTGAAGAAAAAAAAGTAAAAAAGAAAAAAGCCAACGAACCTCGAGCCCACAAAACTATCTTCGAACTTCAGATCGACAAAAATAAACATAAAAAACGACACCGCGATGAAGGTCCTTTACTCCCTCTTCTTGCTCTTTTCGACGCTGGTGAGTGGAAAATAGGAGTTTCTCGGACTTGAGCGTGGGCGGAGAGCGTGATCGGAGCTTTGCTTCACGCGCGCGCGAGAGAGATAGGAAACGAAAAAGGGCGACGGGAGCATTCGTTTTTCGTCCCTTTGCATCATCATCATCGAACATCCATGTGCGATCGCCAGCGGCCGCTCCCCAACCCCGGCACCATTTCGCCCCCCCTCCCACGCCAGTGCCTCATTCGACGAGCTCTTATCGCTCACTCTAAAACAATCCCATGCCGAAACGCGAAACGACCCCCGAAATCGAACATCAATCATTCAACAAAACAGATGCTTGCTGCGCCGTCAGCAAGTCGGCGACTCGCAGCCGAAGCGCCCTCCTCCTCGTCCTCGAGCTTTTCGACCTCGCCTACCCTCTTTGCCTCCCCGGACCCGACCGCGCCCTTCCCGGGAGGAGGCGCGTGGTACGAGGCCCGCGCCTCGAAGAGGGCGTCGCGCCGCTGCTCCGACCCAGCCGTCAGCCTCGTCCACGGCTCCGACGGCTCATCGCGGCAGGATCTGGTCGCGCTCGGCAGCCTCGCCGCCCTGCGCGCCGTCGCCAAGGCCCCCGAGGGAGGCGACAAAAAGAGCTCGACCATTGAGGACTTCGCGTCCAAGCCGCTGACGCTTGTCTCGGTGGACTCGCCGCGCCTGTGCCTCACCGCTCCCAACGTCGCGGCGTCGACGGCCGAGAAGAACAGAGAGGAAGGGGTCGACGTTGCCGGTGAGTAAAGAAGAAGGAGTAGGAGAAGAAGAAGATTTTCTGTTTTTCTTTTTTTGAAAAGAAAACTTTTTCGCGTTTTTTTCTTCTTCTTTCGTTTTCTCACGCTTTTCTCTTCCTCTCTTCCTCCACTATCAATCAACACCAGTGTCTGCCTGCAACGTCCCAGGTGCGGCCACGCCCAGCGGCGCCACCGTCTTCTCTGTCGAGAACGCGCCCGCGAGCTCCAACAGCGAGGTCGCTCCTCCTCCTTCTCCGCCTTCTTCTTCTTCCGCTGCTGCTTCCCCGTCCTCCGCCTCCTCCGCTGCCGCTGCCGCTGCCGATGCCGCTCCTTCTTCTTCTTCCGCCCCGGCGCTCCGCTTCCGCTCCCTGCCGCGCCGCTCCATAGAGAACGCGCCCGTCACGACCGCCGGCGCGCACAGCGGCGCCGCCCCGCTCGTCGACCTGAGGCCGGCGAGCGCGAGAGGGACGGCAGCGAAACCCGCGGGGGCCGCCGCCAAAAACGCCAACGACGAGGAGGAGGAGCAGCAGGAGCCTTCCCGCTGCCTCGTCGCTAGCGGCGGCCGCGTCCGCCTGAGCCGCTGCCCGCCGGCCTCCTCGCCGAGCTTCGCGGCGTCGACGTGGAGGGTCGCGCCGGCGAACGTGACGGTGACGTCGCTGGTCATCGACGACGACTTCGGCGACGCGACCGCGAACCCGTCGCGCAAGCCGCGCGGCGCCCCTCGCTACGCGTGGAAGACGACGACGGGGTTCCTTCTGGTGAATTCCGCGTCCGGCGACTGCGTGAGCGCCTCCGGGGAGATCGCCGCGTGCGACCCGAGGGCGGATGGGATGCTGTTCTCGCTGTGCAGCGGCCCGGGCCAGTGCGCGCAGTTTCTGAGGCCCGAGTGCTAGAGGAGAGAGACGGGGGGGGGGGTGAGAAGGTATGGGGAGAAAATAAAAATTGGAGGGACCAAAAAAAAAAAAAAAAAAAAAAAACAGCACCACTTTTTACAAGTTCTCT
>Ga0114918_10000132_pt1 | contig 59403 bp, 51 predicted proteins | sample LantaG_FD_87015 | JGI IMG/M metagenome (GOLD analysis project Ga0114918, IMG submission 87015) | Deep subsurface microbial communities from Baltic Sea to uncover new lineages of life (NeLLi) - Landsort_02402 metaG | ecosystem: Environmental > Aquatic > Marine > Oceanic > Sediment | place... | reverse complement strand
TCAGAAAAGGTCCCAATTGATATATCGCCGACCTTTGCTGCAATCTGCTCGTTGGAGGGTAAATCCTGGGCTAACGAGGCGGAAAAATCGCTTTTATCACAAATGGTTCTTTGGCGTCAACGAGCCTTAAAATAGCGCTTGCTTTGATTAGCTCCCGCCGCGGAGCCGTTACCAAAAGCGTATTGGCGCCGGGAAGCTGGGAGACCGTGCCGAGTTTAGTCTGGGCCAAATACTCTTTGCCCTTCTGGGCCGATATGTGTCGTAAGGAAAAAACCCGGTACAGCGCCAGTCCGGAATCGGCCGTCTCCTCAGCAGCCAAAAGATAACTGCCGGCAAACAGGACAAATACAGCTGCAACATAAACGAGGTGCCCTGCTCTGCGGGAACCCAAATGTGAGCTGTTGCTTGGTTTCTCTGTCATAAACTTACTCCTCCTGCGAAACTCTTGACCTAAAATCCCCCGTCTCGTCAGGGCCCCGGATAAAAACGCAATTTTCGCATTTATCAGGCATCTTAGCCAAAAGCCGCAAAAAATAACCTCATCCTCAAAAACCGTTACATAAATTTTCGCTTAAATCCTAAACGTCCGGTATTATCGGCGTCCTCAAATATGATAAAGGTATTTGGGACCCCCCTCGAATACCGGATATCTAATCAGACAAAGAAAAAACCCAAAAGTTCCCCAATTTCAGCCAAAAATACGCATATCTGTGCTGTCGGTAAACCAAAAAAACAGCAAGACCCAACAAGAACAAAAATGCTAAAAACAGTTGAACTTAAAGTTCCGCGGCTTTTCGATTTTCGAATTTTCACGGAAGGCTTGGTATGGCTTAAATCAGGTGGGACGTTGTGTGGGAAAGTTGAAATTCTATCTTCAGGGTGAAATTCAGGACAAACGACCAATGCCTAAATTCTCTGACACCTGACATCCATCTTTTTGTTACTCATCACCAATTGAGCTTGTGCTCACACTTAATTGCTGGTGGGCTTTTTCTTGGTTTGTTCTCTTCTTGGTCTTGACGTGGTTTTGGTACTGGACTTCGCCGGCGTCTTTGGTTTTCTTCTCTTCCACGATTCTCTTGCTGCTTCCTCAGTTTTTCGGCTCTTCGGTCGATTCGGGTCCTGCTCAACGCCCCCGGGGCCTCCTTTCAATTCCTGACCCAGGTGGCCAAGTTTTTTCGCCTCTTTTCCACTGATACGCATATCTTCGAAGTCGGAAACAGGTTTTTCCACCCCGGCACCAGGCTCCGAATCGGTTTTGTCGGGTTCAATCGGCCCTTCGCCGGTCCCCATTGCTGCCAGCTCGGCAAAGATTCTCTCAGCGAATGCCGCCTGTTCTTCAGGGCTCATCTGCTCCAGTTCACTTGTACCGTCGCTGGCGTCTGTGACGGACTCAGCCTCGCTGGGACCCAAAGCAGAGGTGAATTTGGGACGGGTCTGGCCGCCCATCTCCAAGGAAACAGGGGACGATCCTGCGACAAGACTTCTTTGTAGCGGCCTGGACTCAGGTGCAAGCTCGAAAGTCCCTTTAGCGCCTTTGACAACCACTAAGCCGTCTTTTATCTGCTCAATAGTCAAATGGCTCACCACAGTGGATTCTCTGACCCAATGTCGGCCCTTGCCCGGCTCGTCAATCAACACCAGCGAAGACTCCGGATGCGACGCGTAAAAACTGATGGCAATAACCTTAAATTTGGGCGTTAGGGGTCGAGGTGAGGGCGGGGGTACAATATCCCCCTTATCAGGCTTTCTCGCCGTCGTCCTTGTCGTCTGCTTAACGGGCTTAGGCGGATTCAGATATAACCCAAAGGCCTGCGCCTGCTTTACAAGCGGCGAGATTTGGCCTTCGCCCCCCTTATCCCTATCGCCCTTGGCCTTGCGGAACTCTTCTACTACGCTGGGCAGGCTTAGAAACTTCTTGGTATCTTGGTTGCTGCGCAAGCCAAAAATCGCAGGAAAAACAAACAGCCCCGCCGCCAAAACCGCAGCTATTATGCTCGTTATTCGCAATGTCTTTATCATATCAGTCTTCCGAATCTCCTTTGTTTTTGACATTGCCAGGGGCATTTGGTTCCATCCAATGAATTATTTTCTGTAGATAAAGCTCTTCGTTCCCCGCATACTCGCCGCTTGTCTCAGGTGTATGGCAATCGGCACAGCCCGACTTCGGCTTGGTGGTCTTTACCTTTCCCCCACTTCTGATATGTTCCGAGCCTGGACCGTGGCAGCTCTCACAGCCGACATTTTTCAAATGGCCGGTTTTTTTCTCCGAAACAAAACCGCCCTGATATTCCATACCAACAACGTGACAGACAACACACTCGGGGTCGAACTGAGAGCCGACATTCTCAAGCGTCGCATAAGCATGCGCGTGAGGATTTTTGCTCCATATATCATATTCATCTTCGTGTTCGTGACAACCCTTACAGGATTCCGAGCCGGTATATTCCAAACCATTCGTCAAAGGAAAACGTGGATGTTCATCCAGAAGATTCGCGTCTTTGACCCACCGCTTGTAGTCCTCGTACAATTCAATAAGAGATTTTTCCTGCCGCAAATTTTCGTTCACGTCTACGGGCAAAAAACTAAGATTTAGTTTGTCCCTGGCTTCGTCGGCTCTTATTTGTAACTTGCCCACATACCTGCCGTACCGTCCCACCGAGATAATCAAAGGTCTTTTATTCGGTTCGCTAATTATCATCGCTTCATCGGATTCGGCAGGACAAACCAAACAGTCCACAATTCCCCTTTTTGCAATAGGAGCAATAATTTTATCATTGCAATCATTTAGTATCAGGATGTCAACCGTTTGCAGACCCGGCTGGGGAGTAAAAAGCTTTTCAACCTGCTCGATTGACGCCGACTCTGCGTCAAAGCTTGCAACCGTGACGGCAACGGGGTCACCCTTAAGCGACAGTTTCTTTGTGAATTTTGCCGGCACATTCACATCAGCCCCACTATGGGAAGTTATAATATTAAAAATCGATTTTATACTATCCAATAATCCGAGGTTTTGGGCTATTTCGATGTCCTCCTCGGTGAGATTGACTAAATCGTAATCGAGCAGGTTAAAAGCCTGAATTATTATTTTGAACTTGATAATATCCTGCTCACTCATCTTTTCCACAAATGAGCCTGTATCTACAATCAGCCGTTTTGCTGCTGGGACACTGTTAAGGACGGCCGAGCGCCTGTCGAAACCCCCGAGTTGTCCGCCTGAACAGCCACAGGGCTGCAATGCCCCAAGTTCGTTGCCGGTCAGAAAAACTGTAAGCACATCGGTCTTGTGAACAGATTTCTCCTGCGGTTTCGTTGACATCGCAAATACGCACAAGGCCCCTGCCGTCAAGACACAAATCCAGGTTACTAAACGCATCATAGCTTGGTCCGCTTTTATCAGCTCAAAGACTATTTTTATTCTTTTGCATAGAACCCGCTGCAGTCAACTCTCAGCTTCTTGCCGCCTTTTATATTTATATGGAATACGTCTGAGAACCTTTTCTTACTTTTGTCAGCAGGCGGCGTTATCTCCAGCTCAAACTTGTAACGTTTGCCAACCCTTTCCCGGCTCAAAACCTTTATGATACCTTTTTCTGACGACACCGACTCAACTTCGAAATCCTCACCGTAGTTGTTAAGCAGCCAGACTACCTTTGGTATCGCCTTTTCAGGTTCGACATCGAAAAGGATAATCGAGGGCGGGTCAATTTTGAACCTCGACAGCACCTCAAAGGGAATAGTGACCGTATCACATCCCGGATGAGTCAGCTTAATACTAATATTCCCCCTTAAATGCGTTCGCAGTCTCTTAGCATTAATCTTGGGCCGAATAACATGACTCGTTGCTTCCAATGAAGAATCGTAATCAGCGGTTATGCCATAGGTAGTCGCTTTAAAGCTCTTTATGGCAAACGATTGGCCATCAAGACTGGTGACCCTAATTTCCGGACAGCCGGCACCCTCATCATCAAGCGAAAGCTTCAGTTGCTTCGGCTCGTAAGCGACTTTCGGCGCAACTTTTGCCTTTATGGTCAGTTTAACCCCGTCCTTTGTCTTATCATTGGCGGGCACAAATATCGATTTCTTTACTGAGCCGCGCTGCCTGCTCAAACCCAACCTTACTGTCACGGTTCCGCTTTCCCCCGGCACATATCCTCCTTCTTTCTTGTCTAACCAGGCCCTGACGCCGCAGCAGGTATGGATTTCCCCGATTTTCAACAAGCTGTCGCCGGTGTTAGTAAATTTAAACTCACAAACGTTCTTTGTCCCCGGACCGACTGCGCCAAAGTCATGAACCACTTTCTCAAACGTAATTCTTGGCCCCTTTTGCCCGACCTCAGGGATAGGCTCAGGTTCTACCGGACTAATCGGCAGCTTTGGCTCTGTCACGACAGTTTCCGGCTCTGGTGCGCCTCCGGTCTGCTCTTGGCAGCCAACCTGCAAAAGCAAAATACAACCGACAACAAAAACAGTTAAAAAATACCGTTTCATATTCCCATCTCCAAATCAAGTGTAACGTCTATTTTTCGGCCAATTAACGGCCTTATAGTTTAGCAAAAAACACACCCTGAAGCAAGGAATTTCCGATTAGGGTTGCAACGACAAGACTTACGTTGAGTTTACGGATTACGCTGCCTGTCGCCTGGGAATGAGACAGAAAGGAATAAGCTATATTAGTAACCGCGGTAAGTAGATGCAATTCGGCAGGGAAGCTATTTTCGGCCCATATCGGTTTGTGGACAGCAAGTGGTTCCTCGCAGCCTCCTCGCTTTTATAGGCTTTATCAGCTCAAGGGTTCTCTTTATCCTTTGTATAGAACCCGCTGCAATTAATTTTAAGTTTCTTGCCGCCTTTTATATTTATATGGAATACGTCTGAGAACCTTTTCTTACTTTTGTCAGCAGGCGGCGTTATCTTCAGCTCAAACTTGTAACGTTTGCCAACCCTTTCCTGGCTCAAAACCTTTATGATACCCTTTTCTGACGACACCGACTCAACTTCGAAATCCTCACCGTAGTTGTTAAGCAGCCAGACTACCTTTGGTATCGCCTTTTCAGGTTCGGCATCGAAAAGGATAATCGAGGGCGGCTGGAGCTTGAACTGTGGCAGCACATCAAAGGGAATAGTAATCCTATCACATCCCGGATGAGTTAGCCCGATAGTGATACTTCCCTTCGAACGGTTTCGCAGTTTCTCAGTATTAATCTTAGGCTGAATAACATGACTCGTTGCTTCCAATGAAGCATCGTAATCAGCGGTTATGCCGCTGGTAGTCGCTTTAAAGCTCTTTATGGCAAATGGCTGACCGTCAAGACTGGTAAGTCTAATTTCCGGACAGCCGGCATTTTCATCCTTAAGCAAAAGTTTCAGTTCCTCCGGCTCGTAAGCAACTTTCAGCACAACTGTGGCCTCTATGGTCAGTTTAACCTGAGGTCTTGCCTTATCGTTACTGCTTACATACACAGGTTGTTTTGAGACACCTTGGCGTTCTGGAACGCGGAACTTGGTGATTTTGACCAATCCGGACTCACCCGGGGCATATTCTTGCTTGCTTAAATTGGCAATGGTGCAGCTACACGAGGATGTAGGTTTCTTGATTTTCAACACACTGTCTCCGGTGTTTGTGAATTTGAATTCACAGCTATGTTTCGACCCCGGACTAACTTTGCCGAAGTCATGAGCTACTTTTTCAAAGGTAATTCTTGGCCCCGTCTTCTCGGGCTCAGGAATGCGTTTAGGTGGGACTAAACTGTCGGCGGCTGGGGCTCCGGCACCGGAGGTTTGGGCTCTGTCGCTGGAGGTTTGGGCTCTGTCACCGGAGGTTTGGGCTCCGGTGGCGGGCCTGCCTGCCTTTGACAGCCAACCTGCGAAAACAAAATACAACCAATTACAAAAACAGTTAAAAGCAACTCATACCGTTTCATCTTCCCGTCTCCAAATAAAATCGCTATGTCCGATTTTCGACTAATTACAAACCTTTAGTTTAGCAAAAAGTACGCCCTAAAGCAAGGAATTTCTGCTTGGGATTGCGACGACATCGCAACTGCTGAGCTTGCGGATTACGCTGTTCGTTGCCGGCAATAGAACTGTAAGCAATAACCTGTATTGGCAACCGCCAACCCAGCCCTTGACGAATAGTTAAAGCAAACACACTTTCTCCTCGCCTCAAAACACGCAAGTCTTTTATTTATAGACTATTACGGCCACACGATGCACCCATTCTTCACGCTCACCCATAACGAAAATCAATTTCAATTTACCGGTCAAGAACAAATAGCCAAAAAATCACTCACACCTTAATGAGGTTTTTAGCTGACTATATGCAGCTTTACTGTCGATATTTTAATCATTACTAACTATAATGTGACCAAGCTGATTTGTTCGCAGTAAATTATGAATGGTCAAAGTCACGACGCATCGGCGCGACGACTATTGTTACAAAAGCAGAACAATATCGGGACGACCTGTGAAAAAAGACGATAATCAGAATCAATCAAGCAATATTGTTGGCTTTTGGTTTTGTGCGGGACTGCTTGCTGTATTGCTCGCTTCCATATTAGCTCGTGATATAACACGCCCGTTCTACGGCCTGCACAGTTGGGCCGACGCTCACAGCTCCTGGGCTGCCAGGGTCCATCTTAAATACGGCCTCGGCTATACAAAGGGCTTTTCGGTCAGAACTGTGGGGTATCCACCAGTCGAAAATCCTTACCGGTATCTTGACCATCCACAGCTTTCATCTCTGCTAAACGCAGCTGCTATGGCTGTCCTGGGTGTTCATACCTGGTCCCTAAGAGCGATTAATCTAACAACAACAATAATTACGCTATTGCTTTTTCTTAAGATTTTGAGGGGCTTGCTGGATGACAGGACAGCGTTACTTGCAGGTCTTTTCTTCTGCTTGTTTCCTGTTATCGGCTACTTTGGCGTCCCTATGTGGCTCTATCCGCTCACCTTCCTTGCCATCTTGTGCTATCTCAAGCTAATCAAGGAAATTGAAAACGAGCCAAAGCATAAGACGCTCTATAGTTTTGGATTGGCTTTCGGGCTCTTCTTTGCATTGCAGGTAAGCTGGGAGGGGTTCTTCTTCGCGATGGCTATTGGCGTACACTACGTCTGCCGCTGTATTCATCGCCGAACTTTCCCGGAAAAGTCGCTGTTGGCAATTTTGGTTATTGCACCGCTGGGCAGTCTGGCTTTAAACTTTATTATCATGGCGGCAGGGCACGGGTGGGATTTCCAAAAGATAATCGACCTCTATAAGTGGCGGGCCGGCTCAGGTGAAATGCAAAAACATGACTGGGGCGACTGGTTCGCAAAGTTCTGGGAATTTGCGCAAACGAATTTTACGATGCCGATTCTGATTACCACAATTGTCTATCTCACGATTGGCCAGTTATTTGTATTTATGGAACCAAAGCCTGAAAAAGAACACAAACGCAGGCCAAGACAATTTCCGCAGTTTTTCCTCTTTCTTATGCCGCCGGTATTACAACTGTTTATCTTGAAAGGCTGCCTCTGGAAACATCAGACCTGGGAGAGGCCGTTTTGTTTCTTCATTGCAATAGCGGCCGCACAAGGCGTTATGTTGCTCGGCGACGTGCTCAAAAAAATCAATAAAAAAGCAGCCTATACTGCGATGACGGTCATGGTGGCTGTGATTTCTATCTTCTGTATAAAGGGAGTCAGCTACTACTACGGCATCAGGTGGCATCCGCTGGCGAAAATAAAGATGTTCGAGATGCTGAATAAAAAAATACCACAGGACAAGGCACTTTTGAGTTTTGAGCCTTTTGTTGTTGACCAGCACTCTGCAAAGGGCGCATTTTACCGGCCTGAGATTGCCTGGCATCTGGACAGGGACATCGTGCAGGCAAGGTCTTTTACAGAAATCCAGAAGTATGCCCAGACCGGTAGGTATCCATACTACCTTGTCCCGGTGGTAGACCGATTGGCGCCTCTGACAAGCCAGTTGCGAAAATACTACAAATTCGATTATGTGCCCGGAGACCCCAGCCAGACAAAATATGGCAAATTTTACAGAGCCGGTATGTACCCCTATATGATATTTGACCTGAGAACCAAAGCCGGTGGCTAATAACAGGTCTCGGCCGATTCCAGCCAGTACTCAGCCATCGTACTAAAATCGAGGATGTTAACTATACCGTCTTCATTGACGTCCGACTTCTTAGCCGCCAGGGACCTTGGTACTTTGCCAACAATACGGACGCAATCTGCTCCCTCTATGGGTGTCCCATCGGACAGCACGCCGGTAAGGGGCAGCACCAACACGTCACCATCAACAGGTTCGCCGTAGAGGTTTATAAGTGCCTCAACAATCTCCGGCGTTTTGAACTTGAGCGTAAGGTCTATGTAGCCGTCGGGACCTCCGGGACCTTCCTCAGCGCATTCACACTCGTTTCCATCTGGCACCGGCTCTGCCACATCCTCATAGGCGCTGCGTATTGGGTCAACGCCGGCTAAGAGAATAGAAACTGCGTCAATGCTGTTTACATCAAAGTCGTCCGTGCCCAGGATGGCCACAGGGAGCACTCCTTTGCTGGTAACATTGAGTGGATTAGGACAGCTTCCGGGCTTGATGTCTACAGCCACCGCCAAAGGTGGCAGATAAAGTTCCAGAATTTCCTCAGCAGATAAAGCCCGGTCGTAAATGCGGACATCGTCAATTTTCCCTTCGAAATAAAGATCGTGATAATGGCTAGTTGCAATGGTTGCGTTGCCGCTGGAATAGGCTAAGCTTCCTCCACTCCCACTATATGTGCCGCCATCATCTACACCGTTTATGTATATGCTCATATCTGTTGCACCTCTCGCGACTCCTACGACGTGGTACCAAACGTCTGGACTTAGGGCTGTTGTCCCATACTTGCCTCTTCGATAGCTGGAACTACCCCAACCAGTGCCATCGCCGAAGGCGACTGTCTGGTGGTTTTCGACATTGATGTCCATCCACAGTCCATAATATGCGGACGAAGAATCATCCAAACCGATAATAGTCCTACCACTCTGCGAAAAGCTAACCCAAGCGCAAAGAGTTACTGGAAGAGGAGGTTTTAAGTTGCTGTCATTGCCCAAATCAACATAATCGTCCACACCATCAAAGTCTAAGGCGCCGTCAATGATGCCACTCGTCCATTGTGCTCCATAGATAGTTCCATCATTGTCGCCTGCTGAATCGTATGCTATTGTTCCGCTGCCTTCGTCAAATTTCCAATGAGCAATTGGCCCCGCTCCTTCAAGGTAAAGGTCCCAAATTTCTTCAGCGGATAATGCCCTGTCATAAACGCGGACATCGTCGATTTTGCCGTATAAATTGCTATGACCAGTAAAGTTAGTTCCAATATGCAGATTCGCCGAGTTCGCAAGACTTCGCGATGGTTCATTATTGGAATCTACCTCTACACCGTCGATGTACAGATGGATTTCCCCACTGGATTGACTCCTTACACCTACAGCGTAATGCCAACTTCCATCATTGTATCCCCCATCATCCAAAGCAGCGATTTCCCCCGTACCCCAAGTTACAAATGCGATGCGTCCGGGTACGAAGCCCGAATTTCCGAATAGTGCGTAGCCGGACTGGTTGCTATTGCTGTATTTTTGCAGAATCGGTTCCCCGGAAGTCTCGCCCGCCTCAATCCTGAACCAGGCCGCCACAGAAAAGTTCTCTCCGGATGCAAAGTCCAAACTCGAATCATCAGGAACACTCATGTAGTCATCCACCCCATCAAAGTCCAATCCGAGGTCAATTCGGCCCGTCGTCCAAACTGGGCCGTTGACCAGTGTTCCGTCATTGTAACCGGCCGAATCGTACGCTGTAGTTCCTGCGCCTTCATCAAGCATCCAGTGACTAATCAAACCTTCGGTCGGCGCATCACCAAGCACTAATGCAGATACAAAACAGATGTGCAGAACTACCGCAAACAATAAACTAATTCTTACCTTTTCCATTTCTCTAACCTCCAAAAATGGTATAATTCGACCTTTTCGTTAAGAACGCTCGGAGGGCCTCCAAAGCTCCTCCATAATTTCAGACTAACAAATCTGTCCGATAATGTCAACTATCTCCTCGGTTTTTTTGCATTCTACCCCCATTTTCCCCCAAAAAATTGAGCAAAAAGGCTTTTTTACAAAAAACTCTCGTTCTCAATCCCAAAGTAGGCCCGATAAGTAAAAACCTTCTTCTTAAAATGTCGAGGACGGGCAACGAACCTGCACCACGGTGGCAAAAATCTCTTGGAAATCCATCGTGTTTATGTTAAGATTATAAGATGATAAGTAACTACAAACGGTTAGGAGATAATACGGTCATCAATTTTAAATGTGGAAGAATTCTTTCCTTACGGTTCCAGTTTATTGAGCCCTCAGGAAAGGTAAAATAAACAGCTTCCCGAAGAATTAATCCAGGATAACCCAGGGGTATCGCTATGAAGATAAATGTGGCTGTTGCCGGTGTTGGCGTTATGGGACAAAATCATGCCAGGGTCTATTCTGAGTTCAAAGAGGCAAATCTGGTTGCGGTTGCTGACGTAAACCAGGAAACCGGAGAGTCCGTTGCCAACCGCTTTGGGTGCAAATTTTACAACAGCTTTGAATCACTGCTTGATAACGAACCCATCGATGCTGTATCAATCGTTGTCCCTACAAGTTACCACCGGGACATTGCGCTTCTTGCCCTGAAACGTGGCATTGCCGCCCTGGTTGAAAAACCCCTCGCAGATACCAGAGATGCCGCTTTAGATATCATAAACGCTGCGCAAGCCCGGAATACACAATTAATGGTAGGACACATAGAGCGTTTCAACCCGGCTGCTGCAAAACTGAAGGAAATAGTTTCACAAGGACAATTAGGCGAAATTATGTCTATAATGACTCGGCGGGTGGGAATAGCACCTCCGCGTATCAAAGATGCTGGTGTGATAATTGACCTGGCCGTTCACGATATAGATATTTGCAATTATCTGTTGGACAGCCGGCCGGATAACATATTTGCATCCGGCGGAAGCGCATTAATCAACAGCCGGGAAGACTATGCACACATCTTTTTGCAATATGGAAAGGCAAGCGCAATCATCCAGGTTAATTGGATAACACCTGTAAAGGTTAGGATTCTCAATGTGACCGGAACAAGGGGATACGCTGAGCTGGATTATATAAACCAGCGACTTACGCTGCACCAGGCAAACATAAACACTACTTTCGACAATTTTGGAGACTTCATTGTGAAGTTTGGAAAACCCGTGACAATAGAAGCTGAAGTACGAAAACAGGAGCCGCTTAAACTGGAAATCGAACATTTTATAGATTGTGTGCAAAACGGTAGAAAACCATTAGTAAGTGGCGAAGAAGGACTGGCAGCCTTGGAAATCGCCTTGAAAGCAGAAGAAATGTGTAAAACTCATATCAATTCGTCGTCAAACAAATAAAAAATGGGAGTTAAATATGAAAAGAATTCTAATTACAGGAGCTGGCGGGGCACCAGGTAATAACTTCATTCGATCATTAAGAGATGCGCCTGAGGATTTATATATTGTTGGTACAGATATAGATCGCTATCATTTAGAATGGCCGAACGTCGATAAAGCTTACTTGGTACCTATATGTACTGAGCCTGATTACATTGAAGTTATCAATCAGATTATTGAAAAAGAAAGTATTGATTTTATACATCCCCAACCAGATGTAGAGGTAAGAGTTCTTTCTGAAAAAAGAGAAGAAATTAATACAGCATACTTCTTGCCTAACAAGCAGACAATTAGAACTTTACAAAATAAGCTAGAATCTGCTCGAATGTGGAAATCCAAGGGGCTTCATACTCGTCCGACTTTTGTTGTAAATACTCCTGAGGATATCAAAGAAGCTGCTGAGAAGTTAGGCTTATCTTTATGGATGCGTGCTACCAAAGGAGCAGGCGCGCGAGGGAGCACCTTGGTTACCAACATCGATACAGGAATTCATTGGCTTAAATATTGGAGATCGCGGAATAGTGACTGGAAATTTATTGTTCAAACTTATCTTCCAGGAAGGGATTATGCGTTCCAGTCGATATGGAAGGATGGTGAGCTAATCACCTCACAAGCACGGGAGAGGTTAGAATATATATATCCCTATCTAGCACCATCAGGGAGAACAGGAACACCTATCGTAGCAGTGACAGTACATAGGGATGAGCTCAATGAAGTAGCGACCAAATGTATCCGAGCCGTTGACCCTAAAGCAAGCGGCATCTTTTGTGTCGATTTGAGAGAGAATGAAGATGGTAACCTAATACCGACTGAAGTGAATGCCGGGCGTTTTTTCACGACAAGTTATTTCTTTACAAAAGCAGGCATTAACATGCCCTACTACTACGTCAAGTTAGGACTCGGCGAGTCAAACCCTGATTTACCCCAATATAATAGTGTTCCGGCTGGTTTATATTGGATTAGGCATATAGATTGTCCTGCGGTATTAGTAAAGGAAGGCGAATTTAGGTGTATGGATTTGAGAAAGATTTAGCTTGTGCAGAGCTTGTCATATTTGATTTGGATGGTACGATTGTTGAATTCGCAACTGACTGGAACGAATTAAAACGGGAATTGCATAGATTTGTTTCTCAGACATACGGAGCAAATATCTCGTTTAACTATCTCAGTGTGGGGCTGGATGCACTTGAAACTTCATTTGGACGAAGAGCTTTGGATAAAGCATATTCTATTATCCGTAAATATGAAGCCCAGGGAGCAGACGAAGCTATCCTGTGTAAGCCGATAGATAATCTAATCGAAAGTTTATATAAATCGGGAAAGAAACTTGCTGTATTTTCAGCAAATCAACATGTGACAGTTTGTTCGGTTTTGCGGAAATTCTATCTCGATAGCTATTTTCAAATGATAGTTGGTGCTGATGATGTGATTAACCGAAAACCACATCCTGAAGGATTGTTAATGATTCTCCAGCATTTCCTAATCCCTTGTAATCAAGCAATCTATATTGGGAATAGGGAAGATGATTTGAAAAGTGGGGGCCAAGCAGGTATTACAACTTATCTTATCCCGGATTTCCCGGTTAAGCCGTGACATCGAACGAGAATTGTAATAGTATAGAGCTTATGGATGCCATTCAAGCCGGTTTTGATTATCCTAAGTGGGAGAACCCAATGGGTGAAAGACGCAAGGATGCTCTAAGAGTGAATTTCGACCGCAAATTAAAGCTTGAACTTTCAAGACGGACTTATATTCTATTAGAAATAAGGCCCAACGGCGTAGTTGAGCAGGTATATATGCGAAATCCCAGCTTATTCAAGATTTGATTCTTTTGGTAAATAAAATAACATAGGGAAAGTGGAGAGAAAATGACATTAACTGGCAAACAAGTACTTATAACGGGTGGAGCAGGTTTTATCGGATCTCATATTGTTGATGCTTATTTGGACGAGCCTGTTGCCAAAGTCATTGTATTCGACGATTTTTCCTCTGGAACGCAGGATAATCTGGCTCATATCGACGACAACCGTCTTGTTGTGGTGGCCGGAAACATTCTGAACAAGAGTGAAATTGATGAGTGTTTTAAGCAGCATAAGATTGATATTGTAAATCATCTGGCTGCTGAACTGGAAGTGTATCGGGGCATTGAGAATGTGCAGTGGGAGGCGGAGATTAATATATTTGGGACTATCAACGTTCTTCAGGCATGTCTTCAATATGGCGTGAAAAAGGTATTATATGCTTCTTCTGGAGGCATATATGGACAGGCGAAAAGTATTCCGCAGAAGGAAAATCATCCATGGGACCCTCATTGGCCATACGGTGTTAGCAAGTTAGCCGCCGAGAGGTATTGTCGCCAGTTTTATCAACTCCATGGATTGCCTACGGTTGCATTTCGATATGCGATTATCTACGGCCCTCGGGAGTGGTACGGTCGAGTTTTGACTATGTTCTTGAGACGGGTTTTTATTGAAAATAAGCCACCAGTGGTCTTTGGTGATGGCAAGCAACGGCGCGATTATCTCTATGTGACTGATGTCGCCCGGGCACATATATTAGCAACGAAGAATGATTCTGCTGCCGGACACGTTTTTAACTTGGGATCGGCTCACGGGATTTCTATCGGTCAACTTGCCGAAAAAATTGTTGGGAAGTCCGGGCGGGAATTAAAAGTCATCTACGATGACCCACCGGAAGGTCAAGCTTCCCAACACCAACCTGGGCGGGTCCGATTGGTGGGCGAACTGCAGGATTTCATACTCGATTATCAACAAGCCGAAAAACATCTTGGCTGGAAGCCCACTGTGGATTTCGATGAAGGACTGGATCAACAAATTGCTTGGCTCCTGGAAAATCCAAAGCGATGGAACACCAAACCGAAGGTCTAAGAGAAGTCATAGTATGGACGAATACGAATCGATTGAACGCGCAGCGAAATATTATGATTCCAGCATTTCATTCGATCGTTATTATATCGAATACGAAGCAAAGTTGATTGCTGAGTACGACAAGGGGCCTAAAGTTTTGGAAATGGGTTGTGCATCTGGAGTAATGACTCAGTTCTTGGTTGATATATACCCCGACGTAAGCGTAGTAGATGCAAGCATCCAGTATTTCGAGAGAATCCGTTCACGCTTCGGGACTCGGGTGCGAGCATTTCATTCCCTTTTTGAGGAGTTTGAACCTAATGAAAACTATAATACGATAATATTAGCACGTGCTCTTGAGCACGTGAAAGATCCTGTTGTTATACTGCGGCATGCATCGGCCTGGTTAGTACCGGGGGGCAAAATCCATGTTATAGTACCTAATGCCGAGTCACTTCACCGACGCGTGGGCAAATCCATGGGAATAATCTCGGAACTAACGGACCTAACGGCACAGGATAAGGTGGTTGGACATCGTAGAGTCTATACCGCTGAGTCTCTGAGAAAAACTGTAGAACAGAGTGGGCTAAGTATAGTGCATGAGAAGGGCGTCTACTTGAAGCCGTTCCCGAATGCTCAGATGGAGGGTTGGTCCCGCGAATTAATCAACGCATTTTTTGAATTAGGTAAAGAATTGCCTAACTACTGTGCGGAAATATATGCGATATTGTCATTGGATAACTGAAAGACTTGTTCCAAATGTTAGGTAGCTTTTAGTGATAACCAATACATTTTTTATCAGAACAGAGTGAATTGATGACACAGCTCAAAGATAGAAAATTTATGGTACATGTCGTTATAGGGACTAAGGCTCAACTCATAAAAATGTTCCCTGTTATCCGGGAATTAGAGAGACGAAACCTGCCATACAATTTCATCGACACGGGGCAGCATCCCCTTATTACGAAGGATTTAAGAAAAACCTTCGGTTTACGAGAGCCGGATATTTATTTAGGCGGGAAAGACAAAAATATTACAGGAATTCTGCAGGGATTGATATGGAACGTAAAAATTATCTTGAAATCGATATTTCAGAGCAGAAAGATTTTCAAGAATTCTAAAGGGGTATGCCTTGTTCATGGAGATACTGTTTCTACCCTGCAGGGCTTGATTATGGCGAAAGTTGCTAACGTGAAAGTCGGACACGTAGAGGCAGGGGAGAGAACGCACAATTTATTTAAGCCTTTCCCTGAAGAAATAATCCGAATTATCGTGGACAGGTTCGCAGATTATGACTTTGCTTCCGCAGAGGTCTCACGCAAAAATCTTCTGAACGAGGGGATTAAGGGGGAAATCATAAATGTCGGGTACAATACTATCATGGATGCCGTCCGAATAGCGGCTTCACAAGAAAATATCAAAATCGACGTTCCCAACACTTATGTCCTGGTTTCCATTCATCGCTTTGAGACAATTCAATCAAAAGGACGGATGAAAATCATAGTGGGCGCACTTGAAAAGATTTCAAAACAATTTGAGATAGTATGGGGATTGCATGAGCCAACACGCAGGCAACTGATAAAATTCAATCTTTTAAAAGCTCTCGAAAACAACACAAAGATTCATTTGCGCGGGCTTTGGGATTATTTCTCATTCATTAAAGCAATCAAAATGTCGGAATTTCTAATTACTGATGGAGGAGGTCCCCATGAGGAAAGTTGCTTTTTGAATGTCCCCTGTATGTTGATGCGTTCTGAAACAGCACGTGAACTTCATCTCTATCCCAACGTTTACCTCACGAAATTTGAACCGGACCGAATTGACTTTTTCGTTGAAAATTATAAGCAGTTTAGAAGGGGCAATGAAAAGGAACAGCTCAATCCCGCAAAAGTAATCATCGACTTTCTGGAGCAAAAGTTACAAAATTAGCTTTATCCGGTTGCTGCAGGCCGAATATAAAAATTGGAAAAGAAAAGCATAATCCTGGGGTCGTATGGGAAATCCGGGACTATTGGTCTGTGGAGTTTTCCTGTTGCTCTTTGAAATCAGCAGGTGACTTACGCCACAGCGACAGAGCACAGCCGCCGCCCACGACAAATATATAACTCATCGCTATTACCCTATCGACCACCGCCGCCAGCACCCCCACTTCCAATGGTACACCAAGAGCTACCGCACCAATGCCAAGCACAAGCTCCCTGATGCCCAATGAACCCGGAGTTAGCGAGATGAACAGAACGACAAAACCTAAAGCCCCCAAAATAAAATAGCCTGCTGGGTGAATGTCCTTACCCATACTATGGTAAACAATTGCCAGACGGCAGGCGGTAATCAAAAAATTCACGGCCAAAAGAGCGGCTGCGGCAAAAATTGTTTTCTTGTCCTTAGCCATTTGTCTCCGGCCGGTGAGAAAATTGCGCAGCACTGTACTCAACCTTCCTTTACCTTTTGGTTCCGGCAGCGGCACGAATAAGAAAATTACCGAGCATGTTATCGTGCCGGCAAATACGCCGGCCAATATCTTGCTTTCATACGACGCCAGACCGTAAACCGAAACAAGGATAGCCAAACCCAGCGCCGTTGATGTGGCAGCCATCAAAAAAGTGATATACAAAAAGAAGCTTGCAAAGTGAGAGTATGCAAGACCGTAGTGGCGCTTCAGGTAATTTGCTCTGAAAAGCGTGCCGAATTTCATCGGAACATAATTGAGCAGCATAGCGGCGTTGTTCAACCACACCATATCCCAAAACTCGGTCTTCGTTTTCAGGGCTGAAACCAGACACTGAACGACACGAGCCGCGACAAGCGTGGACAGAAAGCACAACAAATACATTATAAGAAGCTGTTCCGCCCTTAACCTGAGCAAAACCTTCAACTGCTGCCAGTGGCCGACCAGAAACCACAACAGAAAAAATAGTATCACCAGCCCCAGAATGTTTTTAAGCCATTTTCCCATCTGTCTGCTTCAGTGCGACAAACTAAGTCTATGACGGTTAAATGTTGGCTTCATACCTTCAAAATACGGGAGCTTTTCTCTCCGGCAGGATGTTGGTTAAGCCAAACCGGCAGACTATTTCTGCATAACTTCCTCGTAAAGTTTAAGATATCTGCGGGCAGATAATTCAATGTTAAACTTTTCCACGACCAGCACTCTTGCGTTTGCCCCGAACAAACGCATCTTTTTACTGCTTGAGAGCAATGAGACAATTTCGTCGGATAGTTGCTTCGGATTATTTTTTTCGACCATAATATTGCATTGTTCCCCGAACAATTCATTCAACGGAGGAACATCTGAAAAAATCACCGGCTTTCCAAGCGCCATCCCCTCCAAAGCTATCAGCGGATAGTCCATTTTAAAACTCATCAAGGCCGGTGGAAAAACAACTACGTCCGCAGCCCTGATTAAGTCTTTTGTGTTTGAAATTCTGCCAAAAAATACTGCGTTTTCCGTCAGCCCTTTTTCCCGTATCCTCGACTTCATCTTTTCTAAATTCTGCGCTTCAATTTTTGTCTCTAAAGACCGGCACGCAAAAACAAATTTAACTTTCGCAAAGCGCTTAACAACATCCTCCATCGAATCTGTGACAACTTCAATCCCCTTGCCGGGATGCAAATCTCCTGCGAAGAGAATCACCGGCGAACCCTCCAGGCCAAACGATTTTTTAGCTGTCACCACGTTAAACGGCTTGCTCAGCTCGGTGGCATTTACCCCAAAAGGAATCCATTCCGTTGGGATACCCTCTTCAGCGAGTCTCTTCTGCATAAACTCTGACCCCGCCACCACCGCGTCAGCAAAAACTGCCTTCTTTAATCGCTCACCTTCAACAGGCACCGATACTACTGTTTGAACGGTCTTTTTCCTGTTAAATTTCAGAATAATTCTTGCAATCATAGCAACCAGGGCTGTGGGCTTAAAGAAAAAGTGATAGATGTCAATGTCGTCTTTTTTCATAAGTCTGCGAAAGAGTCTCAATTTTTGCCCTAATGAGATACCCGAAACAGGACCGCCTTTGGTATAAACTCTTTCCCAAACGATGTTCTCGGCATCATACGAAAAGCCCGCTGTGGTAAGCAGGTGAATCGAGTGGCCCTGCAGTCTCTTGGCAAGTTCAAAAACAGTATTCTTGCTGCCTTCGTCCCAGGGAGGGGCTATTGGTCTCGTGACAAAGAGGATTTTCATTTGTTCTGCCCTAAATGTGCTGCAACTTCTTTCTGGACCTGCTTTGATGTGGAATCCAGACTCTTGCTCTCAATTTTAACAGCTCTGATTCGTTCGAAAAGGCGCATATAGTGCAACTGCTTTTTCTCATAAAAATCCGGAGAAAAATCGAGGTCACGAGTCATGGCAACCTCCGCAGGCACAATCATTAAGAAGGCTATATCCGGTGTCGGAGCAACAGTAAGTAGAACCTTTTCAAATAGATTAGTGGAAATACCGAGATAGTTAAGATGTACTATCAAATCGAAAAAATAACGGTCGCATACAAGAGTAGTTCTGGACGCCTTTGCATGGAGATGTACAACCCAAAACAGGAGCACGTCGAAAAAAAGTGTTGCCTTTCTAAAAAACGCAAATACGGCCCCTGAAGAAGATGCAGCCCTTTGGGCGCTCTTACCGGAAGCTTTACTCAATAAGTTGCCAATCCTCCTTGAAATAGCTAAATCGGCTACCCTTAGGCACCTCGCTTTAAGCCCTCGGGTCTTTAGAAATTCCACAACCTCAAGTGCGAAGGTTGTTTTTCCACAACCGTCAATCCCGCTGAAGGAAATCAACATATAAGGTCTCCAGCCGTTTTCGGGAATTTGAAATTCTCTTGTAAAGACAGTAGTCCACGACCGTGTAGGAAAATAGCTGCCTCGCAAACTGACGAAATCTGAATTTCACAATATCGAGGAAAAGTTTCTTAAAAGAACTGGAAAAAGTCTTATTCAAAACGAACGGGAAAATAATTCCATCCGGTATGTAAATTTCTTTGTCCCTTAAAATGCTGCTGGGCAAAAGCGGCTTGTCTGATATTTTTTTATGCAACGCTTCGATTTGCAGAGAAAACCAAAGCAAGCCGCTTTTCCAGTTGAGCTCGTCCGCCATTTGTAATAATTCATCCCAATCCATCTGCCCTGATTCGACAAGGGTTATGATATTCATAAAATCCGACATATAGACGCATTTATTCTCAAACAGGGCATGAGCGGCGGTTATCAAAAAATCATAAGTCGGCGAGGGAACGCTGATAGTTGTTCCGTCAATCTCTTTATCCACCTTGGATTTCCAAACAGCCTTTGATTGAACATACTTTACTCCGTCCCAGGAGAATTTCGAATGCAAGTGGATAAAACATCTGTTGTCTTTCACTGAGAAGAACCTCTTAAATGGCTCTCTCAGATAGCTTCTATTCTTTAGCATAGCGAAATTATTTTCTTCCAAGACCTTTTTGCACCTTGAAAAATCCCCCTGGGCCGCAACACAATCAACGTCATCATCGGTATAGGCAAATGGAAAAAACGATTTCATCAGAATCACCGGACAGTTGTTTTTATCAAAAGCCTTCTGGGCCTTTTTTGTGAGCGAAACCAGTTCTAAAAACAGCTTTCTTTCATCTTCAAGAATTTGATTAACTTTGGCAGCAGCGCTCTGAGATAAGTATTTTCTCCCATCAAGCTTTGAGGCGAGGGCAAAAAGCAAGTGGTTTGTTTCCGCATATTGTAAAATAAAGCCCAGACGGGAGTCGCCTGAATATTCCTCGAATCCATCAGGAGGGGTGTCTTCGCCCAGCAGCAAATCCAAAATCGCTTTTTCAAAATCAGCCAAATTCAGACCCTCTTAAAAACATCCTTAACAAGAGCAGTGTTTTAGTATAGCAACCTCCGATAAGAATGGCAAACAAAACCAACTGTCAATGCCTTAATCAGTCCCGAAAAATCCAAAAGTAGTGAATCCCCCCGCGACATTAGGGTGTAAGCGTCTGCCGCCATATTTTACGATTTAAGTCACCTACTCGACACACGCGCTATCGAAAGGGTTGGCGCATCTGAGCCATTGCTCGGCGAGCAGGGAGAATCCAAAGATGGCAAATTTTTAAGAGCCGGTATGATGCCCTACGTGATTTTTGATTTAAGCAGCAAGGGCCCCGGTCCCTGATTAACCACTCCCCCCATTGCCGCTACCCTCTTGTAGTTGTTCTTTGAAGTCGGCGGGGGATTTACGCCAGAGCCATATTGTACAAATTCCGCCCGCAACAAATACGTAACTGATTATTACTGCTCGCTACACGCGCACTGGTTAGGGAAAGCAGGAACCAGAGACAATACATCACAAAAAGCCACCCCGGGCTCAACTTTAACATCGCCTTTAGCTCTGCCCAGTGCCTGGCCAGATACCACAGCAGAAAACCCAGTATTATCAGCGCCAGAATGTTCTTAAACCATTTACTCATAATTAGTCTCTTTCAAACTCAGCTCCTGTCACGTTCGGTATAATAATTACCTTAGCATCTCGATCCCCGGCATGTTACCAGCTGGCAAACCAAACAACCACCTCCAGCGAATACTATGTCTTCTCGTAGATAAAGAAATCGGAACATGTCCCTGTCCGGCTATCGATCTCGGCAAACGGATATTTGTTCTCGATTCTTTGTGCGAGTTTCCATTCAGGCAAATTCGCTTTCACCCACTCAGAAAAACACCGGTGCTTAACATGAGGTGACTGTAGAGGATGATTAACAGCACTGTTGCTTGAGTAAACAATAACGAATTTCTCGGCGGCGGAAAACAAATGCTTAATATAAAGCTCAAATATCCTGTCGTCGACCAAATGGTAAATCACATCTAATGACAAAGCTAATTCTGCCTTAAACGCAGAACGCGTTTCCACAGAACAATCGGGGTCGTACAGAAAAAACCGTTTTGTTTTATCGTCTCCAAAACGCTCTTTACACATCTCTATGGCGGTCTTGGAAACATCCAACCCGACATAAGCAGGATAATCAGCTAAGGCTATTTGATTACCGTCACCACAGCCGAATTCTATGACCGAAGAAATCCCATTATCTCTCACAAAAGAATTCAGAACCTGCGCCTTGAATTCCGCCAGCTTGCCGTATGAGCCTGCTCCCGATGTCCCGCCCCTGGCGTATCTCGACTCCCAATACTCTTGAGAGCCTGAAAAAAAGACCTTCCTCAACAGAGCTACAGCACTCCTGGCCAAGAGCCCTACCAGTGGAATCTTATCAACTACGTTTTTCAACTTTCCCATCGTTCCGCCGTCCAATCGATCTCTTATACATCAGCTAAGGGTGCTGCTCCCTGTCCCGTCAAATTATCGCAACTAAGTGAGACGCTGACTTGAAGCAAACGCCGTCCGTATTCATTCTCTATCTCTTCTCAAACGTATGGCAAGTAAACGCCAGGTTTTTTATACCTAAACGCGGAAGCTTTCGTCTCTTAAAAGACGCAAGCAACGAGCTTACCAACGGATATTTCCAGGGCAAAACTGACCTGTCCCAATCTGAGACAAACAACGTTGTTACAATGTCCGGGCTGAATAATGTCTCTTCATCAAGCAGTTTGATGACACTATCCCGGTCGGTAGCGGATAAATAATTCTCCAGGGTTGTCAATAGGTTTTTTACTTCGTTTACTGGAATGTCACTGTGCCCATCGAGTGAAACGTCAAATGTAACAATCAGAATCCCGTTATCCTTCAAAATCCTGACAAACTCATTTACTATCTCATCGTAATTTTTAGTATGCTCTAAGACTGAAACACAATATACGACATCAAAAGAATTGTTCGCGAGCCCCGTGTCCCTGATATCTTTATGCAGAAACTCTACATCAGTGCCCATCCCCGCGTTTATGGCTTTTAAACATCTCTGGCAGCGCTGCATCGGTATCACAGCACGTCAGCGCTGCTGAGTTGATGGTTTGCTTGAGAAAGTACGGGAAAAAAGTGATGCCGGAACCGGCGTCAAGTATTTCTATCGGCCGCCCACTATGCACGGATGCATACTTCTCAATTTCTGAAAGAACAAACGGATACTCCCACTGTCTGCTCCACTGATGTAAAGGATCTAATACCCACTTTCGGCAATAAGTTGACAACAGCTCACTGTTCTGAGAAACGAAATTATTAGAGAATTTTTCTACACGTGAAAATAGCTCGCTTTGCAACAGGTCCTTGTAGTCGGAAATCTTGACTAATCCCTGAAGTAACTGCGCTTCCGTCATATCTATTACCCTTATAATGTGACCTCGTTAAATCCCATCTCAATCAAGGCCTCGCCAATCTGGGTCGACGGCTTGGGCCACTGGTCGGTTTCTGTGTGTGCAGGCAAGCCTGATCGGCGAGAAAATCTCGCAGCGCCATACTCAACCTTCCTTTACTTTTTGGTTCCTCCAGCGGCAATCGTTATGAACTCAGCGTCTCTTAAGAAGAAGCAGCCCTGTTTGTCTGTCCGATTTAGTATCATAATCTCTTAGTAGATGTTCGACGTTGTGCTTTTTACGAATACCTTCCCAGTCACCCCAGGTCACAATGCCGTATGTGTAATCACCCTTTAATATATCATCCCAGGTCCCATGAATAAAATGCTCTTCACCGTACCTTTGATTGAAAAATATATTAAACATCCAACATTGCCTGTAGTCAAGATTACCTAACATCCAGGAACGGTTGTGGACATCCTCTGAAATCAGCACTTTTATATCCTTGTCGAACTGAAAGTCATCCTTGAAAACTTTATACGGCAGGAACCTCCATTCGCTTTTTTTGGCCGTTGCCTCCATTCCATTCTCACTGAGGTCGAATCGAAACGGCTGCCAAACCAGCAGGAACAAACACGTAAACGAGATGAACAACACCGTCAGCCCCCGTTTTTTGACAAGCACACTCATCGCTAAAAGAATCGTTACGACCAGCGGGACTATGCCAACGGCATAAAAAACATTATCATTCGTCTTAAAACGTACCTTCAATACGTCCCACCGCATAAACTTGTAATATGCTGAAAGCCTGGGCGCAAAAGACATAAGCACATACACAACAAGAAAAGCTAATAATATCAGCCCCGCCGCGGCAACCACCTTGGGTATGGCCCGATTGGTTTTCCCTACTGACACAGTTCCGCTGACATCAAACCAGAAAAACTGAGCAGCCCAAACGCAAATCAGCGGTATAGCAGGCGAGAAATACCGCGGAAGGACCCAAAAAGCCGACCGTATATAACTAAGGAATACCATTAGAAAAAGGGGAACCAGCCACACCATCTTTTCCCGCAGGTTGAACTGCCGGCTAACCGACTTCCAGCCAATCATCAAATACAGCACAAAAGGAGCAAATAGAGCAACAAGCCATTCGTGCTTGCCCATTCCCACATACCACGACATAACCTCACGGTTTCTGCCAAGATGACCGAGGGTATCCGACGGACGATGAAGATTCTGGTTGAGCACCCCTTTCAAACTGGAGGGCCTAACTGAGAAAAAAGCGTCTCCTATAAAGACCCCGTCGAGCATCATAAATACTGCGCAGCCTGCGAGCACGCCAAGACAGACCCAGCCGATATCGCGGACAAACCTGCCGACGCTGCGAGCTCCTGACTTATCTTCGCCTAATCCCAGAAACAAAACCGCCATACAGATGCCGGTTTCTTTTGATTTCATCGCCCAGAAAAATATCAGGCCCAGCGACATAATGACCCAATGCCGGTGCTTGTGCCGCCCATCCAGAAATGCCAGGTACACGAAGGCCCCCAGCGAAACAAACAGCATCGCGCTAAAGTCCGCCAGTGGGCAGCCCCACTCACGGACAACAATAAGCGGCTGAACCAAGAACAGTACCGCCGCTATTATGCCTACCACATAGCCCCTTTTGCCCACAAGTATCTTCGCGCACCAGTACACCAGAACGCCTGTGCCAAAAAACACAAAACACCAATACACCCTGCCCGCGGTTATACAATCACGAGTGATAAAAAAGAAAAACTTCAGCAGATATATATGTCCGTAACGATTCAGTATGTAGGTGTAGCCCGTCATGCGCATCGACTCATCCATATAAAGCAAATCATCCCAGTTGACAGCCGTTCCAATATGCCGAAAAGCCAAAAACGCTGCGATGGTGCCGACCAGCGGAGCTAAAATATAGTCGAGCTTGCCTAACCTGGAGTGATATTGTTCCAATTCCGGCTTAATCCCGGCCTCGGAATCTACAGGTTTCGAAGCAGGGCCTTTACCTGAAACTTTGTGCTTACGCTTTTTCACTCTGTCTTTACTCGCTCTTAAATATCACTGTTTTGCTCGCTCCTGTACTCCTGTTTGCGCAGGAAGAATAGCTGCTCGTCCTGCAAAATCCTCAGCCGGCTTATCATCCCTGCCAGAAGCGCGGTTATATAGCAGATAAGGGCAACAAAACCAAACCCGGCAGCAAGAAAAGCCACAAAGATATACGGTGAGAACGACCCGGTCTTGAGAAAATGCCACAAAATGAAACCCCCGCAGCCCAGTGCCAGGGCCAAAAATACAAGACTTATTCCGCCAAAGACGTGCAGCGGCCGGTAATCTCTATACGCCCTTAGAATTATCAGCAGACTGTTCCAGCCGTATTTCCATAGATTGCCCGCGACTCTGCTCTTGCCGACCTTGCGCACGCCAATCACCTTCACGGGCACCTCAACAATTCGCAGACCCCGAAAAGCCAGGTCAAGTATCACCTCATGCGTGTACGTGTGTCGGCCAAGCAAAGTTGCCCGCAGAGCAGCATCACGACTGTAAGCTCGGAAGCCGCACGAAACGTCGTTGAGGTTTAACTGGGCCAGCTTATTAAGAAGGTTGGCTGCTCTTCTGTTGCCCCACTTTTTTACCCACGGCATCCGCGGAACCAAAGCAGGGTCGGCAAATCGACTCGCCGTAACCATCTCAGCCTTCCCGTCGATAATTGGTGCAAGCAATTTTGGTATATCTTTGGGGTCGAACTGACCGTCAGCATCAATGTTAACTATTATATCCGCCCCCAGACCAAGGGCCGTCTGTAGTCCCTGTCCAAATGCAGCTCCAAGCCCTCTGTTGCGGCTAAAACTTACGACCTTTGCACCCGCTTCAGCCGCTGCTGCCGCTGTATCATCTGTGCTGCCGTCATTTACTACGACAACATCGATGTCACTCACTCCGGGAATGTCCCTGGGTATGGACTTGATTACCTGGCCCACCGTCGCAGCTTCATTAAACGCCGGAATTGTCACGACCACCGAAAGAGGTTTCTTTTGATGCATCTTTATGACCTCGAAAAAAACCTGACAAACTTTAATACCAAATGACTAACGCACAGGAAACCTGGTACACAAATCCTTAACTTTGCTTCTCATATCTTCTTTGAATGATTCCTCTATTTTGTATTCACTGCTCGATACTATTCCTACCTCTTTCAATACCGCATCTATCATCTCAGCAATCTTGCCCATCTCTTTACTACCCATTCCGTTTTTGGTAACAATAGGTGTGCCGAGTCTAAGACCGTTGCCAGCAATAGTCTTTTGCCTTTCGTAAGGCAGTTCAACTCTATCGACAATAAGGCCGCATTCTTCAAGGCAGCTGCGTGCTATCACACCGGTCAGCCCTTCTCTGGAATTCGCCACGTTCACCAGAATCATATGGTTGTCCGTCCCGCCGGTTAAAACATCATATCCTAAATCCAGCAAAGCCTTCGACAGTCTTTTTGCGTTCTCTATGATTTTGAACTGCCTCGCTTTGTATTCATCGCAAAGCGTTTCTTTGAAGAAAACCGCTTTCGCTGCGATGTTGTTCAGGTATGGCGTCCCCTGCAGTCCCGGAAACGTTGCTTTTTCGATAAGTTTCCACAATTGCCGTCTGTCGTCCGTCGTCTGTCGTCTGTCGTCTCTCGATCCCATAAGTATGAGACCGCCCCTCGGCCCGCCCGGCTTATACGTACTCGTAGTTGTAAAATGTGCGTAATCTATGGGCGAAGGATGTGCCCCGGCTATTACCAGGCCGGATATATGCGAGATGTCTGCCAAAAGATACGCTCCCACACCGTCCGCGATTTGTCTGAATTTCTCAAAGTCTATCGTTCTTGAATACACGCTCGCTCCGCAAATAATCAGCTTTGGCCTTACCCTGCCCGCGACTTCTCCAATTGAATCATAATCCAGAACGCAGCTTTCCTTATCGAGCACGTAATTCTCTATGTCAAAAAACTTCGCTGTAACAGATTCTTCGGAACCGTGAGAGAAATGTCCTCCCTGCTCCAGAGGCAGGCTCAATATCTTATCACCTTTTTCCAACAGCGCCGTAATAACAATCAGGTTTGCGGCGGTGCCGCAGTGCGGCTGCACATTCGCGTATTGTGCACCGAAGGCCTCCTTTGCCCTGTCAATAGCGAGCCTCTCTATCTCATCTACAACTTCGCAGCCGCTGTGCAGTCTCCCGCCGGCAAAACCCTCCGCCGTCTTGTTCTGAACAACCGAGCCCAGAGCCGCCAGAACCGCACGCGAGCACCGATTCTCCGCAGCAACAAGCTGCAAGCTGCTTTGCAGCCTCTCGTACTCTTTCGTTATTAGCTTGAAAACTTCTTCGTCTGCCTCTTTGAGGGCGCCGAATATACCTTCGTGATATTCTTCGCACCCAAGCTTATCCCCGGCCCGACGACACCTTTTCTCCTTCGCGAACTTCCCCGCAGGCCCACCGGCCGTAAACAATACCGCAAACCGTGTAACCAAAGCACCCAAAAGAACATACCCTAATATGACCTGCACGCTAAGCAATATATGTCCCCAAACACTTTGCGCGTTCGCATACATATCCCCGAATCCTAACGTCGTCTGCGTGACCACTGAAAAGTAAAGCGTTCGCAATGGCACAATCCACCGCGGTAACATCACCTTCTCACCACTCGGCAGTGTCTCTACAAACAGGTTTCTGACAATCCCAGGCTCACCTTTAACTCCCAAACCATATTTATCAACAGCCCCCCATGCGTAATAAATGATTGCAAAAGCAATCGCCAATCCAAAGAACCAACCTACAATCCGCCCTGTTGACCGCCCATAGTCGCTAATCGCCCAAAAGAGACGAACGGACCACCGCAACACTTGTGATACCTTATTCCTTTCCTCCTTCGGCTTGCTCTTATACCAGTCCTTCCACTTATACCAGGCTTCCCAGTTTGTTCGTCTGATGTTATATTCCAATACTTGCTTTAATTGCGGGTCTATGCGTAATCTCTCCAACCCGACACCATGGCAGTCCGTACGACGGTCAACTTCACACTTCCAAAGCAATGTGGCACCGTCAACTATGGCTCCTCTCAAACATGTCCCTTCGAGAAAGCTTTTCCACAGTTTAGCTCCTTGCAGATAGGCATCCATGAGATCAGCATCTTCCAAATGAGCTTCAGTAAACATCGCGTTCTCAAGATGCATCTCTCCATGAAAATCCGCTCGTACCCCCGTCTTGAGAAGCGCGCCTTTGAGATAAGCCCTTTCCAAATCAGCTCCTTCAAGCCAAACATCCTCATCCGAATGCTCTTTTCGCCACTCGTTCCACTTCTTTATCCCTTCATCATCCGTCGCACACACTTTTAAGAGCTTATACTGCCACTTATTACACCACAGACCTCTCTCGTCTTTCTCTCTCTTCGTTTTTTCTTCCTCCGAGCACTTCATTATCTTCTTATACTTCTCTTGACTGAACCGCCGCTCCTTTTTCTTATCAGATTTATCCATTTGTCTCTCCCCGCTACCCTCACTATTTTCCAAGCTTCTTCGCCTCATATACCCATGAAATTTCAGAGTTTGGTCCTCGTTCCACATCGTCAAAGTCAAGCTTAGTTTGTATGAGTTTTACACCAACCCTACCACCAATCAAAATACCTGCTGCCAACATTCCTAAAACCGGCTGCCCGGCAAGTGTCAAACTACCGGCTAAACCAGATGCACCAAGCAAGTATTTACCATCTAATGTCTCTTCAATCGTTCCAAGAACTGTCTTTATCCCATGCTTCTTAAGAACCTTCTCATAATCCTCCAACTTTATGGAAATCTCGTCCTCAATAAAGGCTTGCGATTTACCAACCATCTCCTTATCAAGCCAGTGTAGAAAACGCTTATATCTCTGATGGTTTTCCTCATCCGCCCGAAACTCCAGCACCTGCTCCCACGTTACCCGCTTCTCGTCCACAATCCTAAGGTTCTCAAGACAGGCCACAATTCCCTCTCTATCTCCCCCCGAATATGCCACTCTCTGATTCGCCTTCGAATCGGAGATTGTAGCCACAGGAATTTTATACTTCCTTGAAAAGTCTCGCCCGATGTCTCGGTATATCAAATCCATGATTACGTTAGTATTATCCAAGTGCCCCTTGCGACTCGAGACAGGGACATTCTCGGCTTTTTCCAAGCGCTCGGTGAATTCCTCTTTCGACCCGGCCAACATAAGCTCAGCCATCAAACCCAAAGTGGACTTTCTAATTAACTCTAACCCCTCTTTAGATTCAAAGAGTTTCTTCATGCTTGGAAACGTCTTGACACTTTTGTCTTTTATGTTGAAGGCAATTGTCTGTTCGACATTTGTTCCTCCAAAAAATCTAATGCTTTGAGGAAATTCCTCCACCCACCCAAAAACATTTTCAGGAGGACACCACACACGGTCATAACAAAGCCCTGCTGTTTTTACCTTTGATGTGATCGCAGCGCTTTCGCCCTTTCTTGGTAATAAAATTTCTTCTGACGTTTTCGAGTCTTTGTTAACCATTCTTTTTCCCTAAAAGAATTTGTCAATCCACACACTACCCAAAACGCAATTCCCGTCAATGAGCATTTAGCCGTTAGGGTTGAGTATCTATCCGCTATCCGCTACCCGCTAAACGCTATCTTTTTCTCCCCAAACCCGCAACCCTAATCGCTTAGCGGAAAAAAATATTGAGGATATCGTTAAACGTCAGGTAAACAAAAAGCGCCAGGATAAACATCAAACCGGCATAGGCTATGATTTCTTGTACCCGCTCGCTCAACGCCGATCCTTTGATTTTCTCAATCGATAATAACACAAGCCATCCGCCGTCAAAAGGTGGGATGGGCAAAAGGTTAAACACGGCAAGAAGAACGCTTATCAGGCCGACAAAATGAAGCAACTCAATCAATGGCCGCTTAGCGGCAATCTGATACGTTAGCGATACTATCCCGACAGGCCCCGAGAGTTCCTCCTGACCGACAAGCCCCTCAATCAGACGCCTTATGCTCAGGTACGTCTGTACAACAATAACAAAAGTCTTTCTGCAGCCAATCGCAATCGCATCGACCGGCCCACTGGCCCTGTAAAGCCTCTCTAAAGGTTCAAGCGGAACAAGAAAAACAGGTTCAATGGTTACAGAATCTTCTACGTCGTCAACATTCAGAGCCACATCCCCTGCTATTTCATCATCGATTCGCCAGTCAATCGTTATACGCTCACCGCCGTATCGCCTGATTTCACTGATTATATCGTAGAAGTTTGACACGGCCGTCCCGTCCACAGCAGTTATTGAAGCTCCGCGTGGAATTTCTAACCTTGCTGGGCCGCCCTCTGCTGCAATAGTCTTGGCTACAACCGGATGCTCAAAGTCAATGGCAGGTATAAGGAAAATACCGATCACCACTCGCTTATCATCCTTTGAGCGTTTAGGTACAACGGTAACTGTAAGCGTTTCTTCAACCCCGTCGGTACCCATGCGCAATACCTCGATAGGTAGCTCTTTTTTCTCGTACTCTGTGGTAACTTCGCGAAACTCTTTGTAAGTGGGATTCTTGACATTGCCAATTGTAAGAATAATATCACCGCTCTCCAAACCGCCACCGGCAGCAACAGCCTCTTCCCCCTTGCTTTCTTTACCGAACAATGCCAGCAATTTACTCTTGATTCTGTCCAGCCGGGAGCTGGCTCTGTTTTTGTCAGATACCGGCGAAACGGCAGTTATCCGCAGACGGGGCACCATAGAATATATGTGGCTAAGTTCGGCCTCAGATTCAACTCGGCCTTTTGCACAGATAAAATTCAGCCTGATTTGGGATTCAATCGTCTCGACTTTCTTCGAAGCCGGTTCGGTTCGCTCTGCCAAAATAGTCACCGATGGAACGAAAGCATTTTGGACTATCTCCTCTAACTCCCAATAGGTCTCCACGTCCCTGCCGTTAGCGGATTTAATTCGGTCGCCGGGCTTTAGCCCCGTTTTCCTATATAACGCACCGGGGTCGGAAACATCCGCAATGGTCAGACTCATTGGCAGGTCGATACCAAAAGCTCTCATTTCCCCTCTTGCCGTCTGCATTCGCTCAGCTGCAAGGGTAAAGTCCAAAGTGTCATTTCCACGTTTGGCTTTTAGCGTAATCTCTTCGTCTCTGCCCGACAAAAGCGCTGCTAACACAATATTGCGAAAGTCAAGATTATCACTTCTGCCCCCTATCTGGACTATTTCGTCACCGGGCTTCAAACCCACGCGCGCCGCTGGTGAGTCCGGAACCACTCCGCCAACAACTGGCGGAATCAGTTTTATCCCTATAAGGAAGACTATCATAAAAATCAAAATAGCGCTGATAGCGTTAAAGAAAACCCCCGCTGCTATAACTGCCATCCGAACACCTACCGGCTTGTTGGCAAACGACCGCGGGTCATCACTGGTCTCGACCGCCTTGACGTCTTCCTGACCGAGTATCTTGTTATAGCCTCCAAGCGGAATAAGGCCGATACGATACTCGGTCTCGCCCGGCCGGGCTTTCCTGCCGATAGTAAAGGTCAACAAACTACCATCGGACTTGTCATCTTCTTCGGTTCGAAAGAAACCGGGTAGAATGCGAACACGATACCCCTTCTCAGTACTGAGAACTCCCACCAAAGTGGGAGGAAAGCCCAGCGAAAAAGCCTTAACTGTTATACCCGAAAGCTTGGCAACGATGAAATGGCCGAATTCGTGAACCAGTACCATCACCCCAAAACCAACAATCACCAGCAGTACGTTACCGAAAGCACTGAGATTGCGCGCAATCAGATATACAACGGCAGCAACAACTGCAAGCAGCAAAAACAATCGAAAATTCCTCTTCAACAAACCTTTCGGCTCAGACATCAAATGTTCTCCAAATTCAGTGCTCTATGATTATAAGTTTGCAAGTCATAAGTCCACTTATGCTCTTACGCTCTTGTGCTTCTGTGCTCTTTTCTCGACCTCTCTTCTCGCCCAGGCATCCGCTTCAAGCAGCTCTTCGAGGGGCACATTTGTTTCAGCATTATGTTTATTCAAACAGTATTCGATAGACTCAACGATATTAACAAATTTTATTCTGCCTGCCAAGAACTCTTGCACCGCCGCTTCATTCGCAGCGTTAAAAACAGCCGCAGCAGTACCGCCCGTTCGTGCAACCTCGAAACCTAATGACAGTGTACGAAACGTCTCCAGATTCGGCTTCTCGAATGTGAGCCTGGCTACTTCCTCCAGCCGCAGACGCCTGCCAATCCCTCTGACACGCGAAGGGTACGTCAAAGCGTACTGAATCGGAATACACATATCCGGCTCACCAAGCTGGGCTATTACCGACCCGTCCACAAATTCAACAAGCGAATGGACTATCGACTCAGGATGGACCAGAACTTCTATTTTTTCAACCGGCATATCAAAAAGCCAGCGTGCCTCAATAACCTCGAGCGCCTTATTCATCATAGTCGCTGAGTCAACGGTAATTTTCGGCCCCATATCCCAAACAGGATGTGATAGCGCCTCTTCAAGTGTCACATTTTCGATATCGGCGGCGGTGGCTTTTCTAAATGGCCCGCCGGACGTGGTTAGAATGATTTTACTTACTTCTTCGTGAGAGCCCGACTGCATCGCCTGAAAAATCGCCGAATGTTCGCTGTCCACCGGCAAAATAGTACCGCCGCTTTCCTTAACCGTCCTCGTGAGCAGCTCACCGGCAACAACAAGCGGCTCCTTGTTCGCAATCGCGAGCACCTTGCCCTTCTGCGCAGCCGCAAGTACCGCAGGCAGACCCGCCGCACCGACAACCGCGGTAAGGACAATATCAATATCGTCAAGCTCCACAATCTCTACCAAGCTATCCGGCCCAGCGAGAACTTGCGTCTCCAAATCACCAACTAACTCGCGGAGCTGCGCTGCATAATCAGCATTTGTGATGGCAGCAAATCTCGGCCTATACCGCCTGACCTGCTCAGCCAAAAGCTCCACATTACTGTGAGCACTGAGCGCAACAATCTCGTATTGCGTATCGCGTATTAAACTCGTCTCGTCATTGCGAGCGGAGCGAAGCAATCTCAAATCAATTTTAGCGCTTTGCTCTGCGCTCTCTGCGTTCTTTGCGGTTAATCTTTTTTCGAGCGACGAATTCAGCGCATCGATTACCCGAAGTGCATTCTTACCAATCGAGCCGGTCGAACCTAAAATAGCGATTTTCTTAGCCATAGCTCCCGTATACTACGGCAGATAATGCACAACTGTCAAGAAATGAGTCAAATCCTTAGCTTCTCCTGCTCCAAAATAGAAATTAGACAATAGTAAACTGGAGCAAAGCGCAAGTCCCGGGCGCAGTCCTGAGTAATATCGAAGGGCGTAGCCGAGGGCTCTAAAATCAATCAAATCTGCAGGCAGTTGAGAGCAAAAATTGGAATTTTTACAATTTTTTTTATTCGCTTTGGCATGACGACTTACGTCAACGACAGCCGAAAAAAATAGGTGTTTTTTCGCATCAAACGCGCAAGTTCAGCCAATTATAGAGACGCGTCTTTTTACCGCCGAGAACGCTCCCCGCTTTCGCGGGGACAGGCGAGAGCGCTGAGAGATTAGGGATTTACTTCACCAATTACCAATAACCAATTACCAATAACCAATTACCAATAACCAATTACCAATAACCAATCACCGGAGGAAATCATCAGGGTTTCTTTTAACATTCCCGATTGGCTTGACGGGCCGTTAGTGTTACTTGCGCTTTTGTACCGCCGGCTACGCTACGGCTATCCCTTTCGCCGGATACCACTGACACAGGGCAAGTACGCCATAGTGGACCCGGACGATTACGAGCGATTAAGCAAGCACAAATGGTACGCCGTCAACATGAAACATACGTTCTATGCGCAGCGAGGGATTAACATCGGAGATAAGCGGGTGCCTGTCATGATGCACCGGGAGATTTTGAAGGTAGCGGATGGAAAGTTGGTTGACCATATCAATCATAACGGGCTTGATAATCGAAAGGCGAACCTTCGGCCGGCAACGCGTGCAGAGAACAGCCGGAACAGGCGGAAGTGGAGCAAGAGGAAGTGCTATTCGAGATTTAAGGGGGTATGCTGGCACAAATACCGAAAGAGATGGACAGTGCAGATATGGTTTAACGGCGAAATGAAATATATTGGCTATTTCGATAGCGAGATTGAGGCCGGGAAGGCCTATGACGAGGCCGCCAAAAAATATCATAAGGAATTCGCCGTCTTAAATTTCCCGCCCTGATTAGCCCCCTTCTTCCCGAAACCCAGACTACTCAGTTTTTGTACCCTTCTTTACTTCCTTGCGGAGATCTTCGATATCTGTGTTTAACCTAAGGTCCTCTTGCATCAACTCCTCAATATCTGAATGAATCCTCTCCATCGGCTTCACAATATCGTCTAGTTGCTTTTCCAGTTCTTCCGTTTTCTTGTTCAACCTCTCATCCTCCTTGCTCAAATGCTCAATATCTCCCGCTATCTTCGCAATTGGTGCTGCAATACCGTCCAACTTCTCACCAAGCGCATCTGTCTTTTTAATCAGTTTCTCATCTTCACCCGCCAAATGGCGAACGTCCGTGCTAATTCTCTCTATAGGCTTCGTCACGCTGTTCAATTGATAAATCCAGCACACCAGAAAAACGGGAATGCCAACCCACAAAACCCATGCTCCCGTCTTTACAAACACTGTCTTTGCCTTTTCAAATCGTTGCCTGCTTATCGCACCCTCAGAGTATCCCCCCGACGTCTCCACCTTCCGCATCACACTATCAATGTCAGCCGTCGTTTCGTCCCGTATCCCCCGCGACTTCGCAGCAACTTCCCCCAACTCCTCAGACGTCCGTGCCGTCTTCGGCATGGTTTGGTCGGACGCCGTTACTTTTCCGTCCTGCTGTCGCTTAGACACGCCCATTAATCTCCACGTTTCTCAACAATCAAATCAAAAATAACCTTGTTGATTTCCTGACCCTTCGCCGTCCCGCTCTTTATGAAAGCGAACACGTCCTTTTGCCTCAACGCCCGCTTAAACTTGCTCTTAAAGTAGTCAACATCTACGTAAATACCCGCTTGCGGCAACTCCTCTCCCCTCCCGTACCGTTCCAACGCTTGTTCCTTCTCCATAGCCCCAGTCATTATATTGAAACGCCTGTCACCCACTGAGAAGTTCAAAGGGAACCCCACATCTACTAGGTCCCCCCCAAACTTTTCCACTTCCGCTTCACTGAGCTTTAGAAACCGATTCCGGAACCTACCCATTGTCTCTTTGAAGCCCTGCACCTCCGAAAGAAAAATCGAACGCACCCCAATCCTAGTAATCTCATTGGTCAAAAAGAACTGCCACGCCTTTCTAACAAACTCTATCGCTCCCTCGTTGAACTCTTCAACTGGTCGAGTGCGCGTTATGCCAAAGCCTAGGTTCGTAAAGCTGAAAAACGCTTGTGTGTATCTCACCCTGCTACTACTAAACACGACCGTATTCTCAGAAATCGTCCAACGATCAAACCTCTTGCTCGATAGCGCCTCAGCTATTTTCCCTCTTTTGTCTAGAATCGAAGCCCACGGCTTGAATCGAATTTCCAAAAAACGCCTTACCAGGCGTTTTTCTCCTCCGTTCTCCTCATGCACCCTGCCTTTTCTGCTTACCAATTCCGAAATAACGCTTCCAGATGCCGCTGCACTTGCGTCCTCTAACAGCCCTCCTTCCTGTAATATCTCAGTTACATCCTCCCCCATCTTCCTAAGATTCCCGTGTTTTCCTTCATCGGTCACAACCAGCAACCCCTTTCCTAAATCCGTTTACACAGACAAGACTTCTAACCATGCGCCTATTGCCAACTTAACATCTTTTCGAAGTGTCCCAATATTATAACGCCACATGTCCACTTCACCATTCCAAACCCCGCAATCCCCACAAAATTAAATTCATCCGTCTTCCGGGGCACGGGCCACGAGTCACTGGTCACCAACATAACCCGCAATCCCCACAAACCAAGCGAAACTCGAGATCGCCCCGTAAGCCCTCGCTTCTCGCTCTGATATTTACTTGAGCACCAACGTCAGTATCACAGAAAGTAACCAAACACACCCGAAGGCAACCGGCATCCCTATCGGTGTAGCATCCGCTCATCTTGATGCAATTCTCCTGAGTTCGTTCTCGCGCTCCTGATTTACAGCTTCACCAAGAACGATCGAGTTACTGACCAACCATTTCCTCACTCCCCTGTTTGCCCGTCTAAGTATCAGTTTGCATCCAAGCATTCCTGCTTCAAGCGCATCAAGGACTGAACTGTCCTCTATTGGGGTCAAAGTTGTCAACTCGACTTGGACAATGTCCCCAGGCTTCGCAACGATGTATCCCGGGCCACTTTCGTCATCCGGGGCCGTTCTTGCTGATTCAACTCCCGCCTTGTTGGCCATCCCCTCAACAAGCTGCACCATCCTCGGCACGCTCTCCATACCAGCCTCATAGACCCGAAAATCCCTCACTGCCACCAGTACTGCTTCCACAGGTTTTCCGCCAGAACTTAGCTTAAGAACGCCGAAAGGTTCGATTTGCTCTGGGCTTCCTCCAAGATTCGCAATCTGCGCACGCACGACCAATTTCCTCGACTTGATCGTGTCTCCAAGTCGCTCTTTAATTTCCAGAACGGATTGCAGGTCTTTCTGAATATGTACCTTAAGCCCTTCAAGAACGACAGGGATATACTGATCCACAAAATACTGAAACACCTCGCCGAGAACTTTGAACCGTTTGAGAATTTCCCTTCCCACAGTCCCTGGTCCGGCTCTCAGAAATACGCGTTCGTCCTCTGCATACAGCAGGAATCCTTTTTCTTCCATTTCAGGCTTTGTTAGATCATCTCCTAACAGCAGAGGTTTAGCGTTTGGATCGATATCGAGATGGTCGGGAAGCGCCAGAAGTCCTCTTCGAGTAATGGCAGAGAGAACTTGAATGATTATGTCATTCTTCAGGAATGACTTTAAAGCTTCCCTCTTCTGTGTTTCGCTCCCAAAACCTTCTTCTATAGCCTTTGCAAATCGACCGATCTTATCTAGTGAGTCTTTACAACAGTCTATGCCCCATTCGGCGTCGTTGTACACTTCCACCAGACGCTGCAAGGGAGTGTGCTCACGGATACCCGAATGTACCCAACGACAGTTGTTGACCAGCAACCTCAATTGTTCCCCGACGGGAACCAAATGACGGTCGTCTCGATTGATGGATGTAACCCCAAGCCACGGTTTGCTGCGCTTGACCCATACTGTGAGCAGCACGCCTAGGATCGCCGCAACGACCGCACTTATGCTTGTTATAAGAATGCCTATTTTGTCCATGATAAGCTTCCTCCCATGCCTAACATCCTTTGTTAGATACGTTATATTATTGTTACCTTGCCTTCACATTAAATTTCTCCACCCAAAAACCAGTTTTTCCACAAAATTTCCATTTCCTGTTTATCCCCGCCCGTTCCTCCGAAAGCAGGGATCTGCGTAGCCTTTTATGCTCTTCTACTCTTTACTTACAAGCCACCGTTCTCATGGACACGGGTGTGGGCATCTAAAGCGTGATTCCTCATATCAGCCCCGTTCCTCCGGAACTAATGGTCCACTATAAATTGCCGCTCTGCAATCTACAAAATCCCACAACATTTAGCAACCAAAATTTTAAAAATTTATTTACTTTTTTTGTCCCTTACCCGCCTAAAAACCTGCGCCCTATACGCTATCCGCTATTTACCGCGCACACCGTCACCATATATATATATATGCCGCCTCCGGCAGCCCAAATGTTGATTACTTTTTGAATTTTGCACTCTAATCTCTGCTTTCCTGTTCCCCTGTTCCACTGCTCTCCTCCTCTCCTCATCCTCCCTGTCCCCCGACCCCTGGCCCCTGACAACTGACCCCTAACTTATGATTTTTGATTTTCTAAGGTATCACAAGGAGTTCGCCGTCCTAAACTTCCCTTGTCCCCGTAGGCCGTAGGAGGGGGCGCGTTCGATCTCCTTCGGCCTCGTCGTCATAAATATTTATAGGCAAGAGGCTTATGGGAATTTTTGCAGCTTCAAAAAGAGACGAAATGGGCGGTGATCTGAAAAGAGTGGCAATCATAACAGGGTGCTTAGTCAAATAGATTCTTGCCTTTTGTGTTTGAAGACCTATTGAGGGATCTACTCAGCAACAGGTCGGTATTGTCATATGCTTCTTCTGGCAGAGGAAATGCCCCTTTATCAATTAGGTCAAGGTTCCCCGGTAGAGACGAATCCTTTCTGACAAAGAGCGGAATATGCCATTTCTGAAGGTTCTCCGTAGCTCCTTCCCAAGTGCCTCCTTTGCCATCGGACGAGCTTATTATTACGGCCGCATCAGAAAGGCCATAAATGACCTTGTTCCTTGCCATTGCATTCCAAACCTGGAATCGTGCATTAGGGTGGAAAGGAGAGAGTAAAACCAACTTTTCTTCTTCTATGTAGTCCCGACAGATTCTTGTTACTGAGGTGCGAGCCAAGTCATTTGCCAAGACACCAATGACCTTTCCACCTGCCTCCAAAGCGGATTGCATCGCCGTCTGATCAACACCTCGTGCTCCACCAGAAATGACCGTGATTCGCCTTTCAGCACACCCCATGGATATTCTTTGTGTCGCTTCCTGCCCCTCCTCTGAAATATCTCGTGATCCTACTAAAGCCACTCCGCCTGTGGATAAAAAGTATCTTGTACCGATTCCGAAGAATAGAGGGGGAGCATTCTTGCCCAGGGCTTGCTTTAATCTTTGAGGATATTCTTCATCAGCACGGCTTATGACCCATCCGCCGGCATTGAGCCAGCGTTCCAATTCTACTGCCATAATTCCGCCGCGATTAAGAAGAGAGCTAAAGCGAGCAGATTCAAAAGGGAAGGATGGATTCTTGAGGTGTGCATCCGAATCGAACAGATTGGATGGTCTAAGTTCTTTCTGTCTTAGCCAGTCAGTAAGTTTATTATACTCAGTGGACGTAAGAGGCTTAAGTGTGTTGTCCATCTTGCCCCACGAGCTACAGAGCAGCAAAATTGCTTTTGCATCTTGTGACAAATTCTGTGTCATAACGGTTATTTCGATTTCGATGTCATCGCTAGGGCGAACGGCCAAACAGGGCCACTCCCAGCTTGTTTCAAAAGGGCTGCCACGACAGTGAACGTCCACTTCGAATCAATCATATCGTCAATCAGGAGCACGGCAGCATTATAAACTTTTCCCTTTGTAATGTCAAATACGCCATCCAGATTTCGAGCCTGATGAAACGAGTTCTGCATCAGCTTCTGCGGTTCGTGCTCACGTACTTTGACAACACAGTCTGAATAGGCTAACCCCAATCTCTCAGCAACTCTTTGGGTGAAATCTGGAACAAGAGAAGCTTGTCTTTGGGATGGAACGCATGTCACCCACGTTGGAAACGGGGAGGGCTTCCAACGGTTTCGAATCAGACCGACAGAAGCTTCGACCAATGCATCGTCAAAACTACCACGTAATTGCTTGCCTTTTTTGACCATCTGCCCCCAAGCAGGATCTCCCCAAAGACATAAGCATCTTCCCGTTTCGGCCATTAGATCACCAATGGTCCCGGAGAAGCCGTAAGTCGGGAAGGCATCCTTAAACCATATCTTTCTCGGTGTGATTTCTATGTAGCTGCGTTTCAAGAACTCGAGGGCAGCAATCGCTGTATCATCTGAGTATTCAAGTGGAAAATGAGGCTTTCCTACACAATTTGAACAATTTCCACAAGGTTCAGGATTGGGATCGTCCAGCTCGTTCGCCAGAAACTGCATCAGGCACTTCTCCGTCTGCATATACTCCTGCATGACCTTTTGTTCGTGATATCTGATTTTCGTAATCTCCTGGATTCTCTCCTTATTCAGTTGGTAAGGCACCGGAGTTCTGTACAATTTGCCGTTCTGTTTACTTATAGGAGAAGGTTGTTCAGCCAGCAAGTATTTAATAGTATGCTCGATACGACCTCTTGGAATGTTCACTGCTTCCTGTAGTTGACTTAGTGATAGACCCTCGTTTGCAGACAACAAAGTAAGAAGTTGATCAACATACTTCTGAGGTGGAAAGGCCTGTTCGATGAAGTAGTTGACAATATCATCGTCTTCTTTTCCGGAAAATAAAATCCCGTACGCTGACTCGACAGCTCGTCCAGCCCTGCCAACTTGTTGGTAATAGTGGATTACGGACCCTGGCCGTTGATAATGAATTACAAATCCTAAATCGGGCTTATCATACCCCATACCTAATGCTGTTGTTCCAACGACAGCCTTCACTTTGTTTGAAAGCAGATCCTGTTCAATCTGAACTCTTTTTTCATGAGGCATATCAGCGTTATAAGCAACCGCAGACATTCCTCGGCTACTCAGCCACTCTGCCAAACGGTTTGAATCACGTACTGTTAAAGTGTATATGATTCCTGAGCCTGGGATCTTCTCCAAATGGTCTGACAACCAAGCCATCCTTGCAGCGGGATCTGGCAAATGAACATTCTGCAGCTTTAGGCTTGCTCTAACGAGACTGCCTCTGCTGATCTCAAGCTTTTGCCCCAGTTGTGTTTGGATATCTTTGACCACGCGGTCATTTGCGGTTGCCGTAGTGCTTAAGACAGGCGCATTGTCTGGTAGAATGCTTAGTATGCGGGCAATTCTTCTGTAGTCTGGCCTGAAATCATGGCCCCAGTCAGAAATGCAATGAGCTTCGTCGATAACGAAAAGGCCGATACTGTCGGTGATTGGCAAAAAGTATTTCTCTAAGAAATCCTCATTGGCCAGCCTTTCTGGCGAAATAAGCAGGACGTCAATTTGATTTTGCTCAAGTTTCTCGTGTATCGCTTTCCATTCCTCCGAGTTTGTGGAATTCACCGTATGTGCGATGACCCCAACTTGCTTTGCGGCTTCTATTTGGTTTCTCATCAGAGCGAGGAGGGGGGAAATTAAGAGTGTTGGCCCGAAGTGCTTCTCCCGGAGCAGCTTCGCGGCTATAAAATAAACTGCACTTTTCCCCCAGCCAGTACGTCTCACCAGGAGCAGTCTCTTCTGATGGTTGACGATGGAGTCAATGGCCTCCCACTGCCCATCTCTGAAACTGGCAGAAGGATCGTTGCATAATCTGCGAAGGTATTCTAAAGCTCTATCCTGCAAAACGCATACACCAAAAGTTAATTCTACCGTGAATTCTCTGACTCCATTATGTGCGGGAGACCCGCTCCTACACAGCAATCTAAATGTAATGAAAACCGCACAGTCTGTCAAGCATATTCGAATTCGTAGAATAGTGTCAAGAATCGGCTGGGCGAGACTTAATCTGTGCAGATTTGTATGTCATTACGACAAAGGCTGCTTTCACATTCAGTCCAACCCTTTTAGTGCGTTTCTGCGGCCGTGAATGTTGATGACAACTCTTGAAATATTTGTAAAAATCATAATTTCAGCCTTAAAATCTGTGGTTAAAAAATCTATAAAATCTGTGAAATCGGTGGTTGCATAAAGGTTTCTTTCTTTGTATAATTGGTTTTATGAGCAAGAAGCAAACAATTTGCTGTTCCTTCAAGGCCGTTCTCGGCCTGAGCGCCCTGCTCCTGCGCCGCCTGCCCCCACGTCTTCCGACGTGAGGCGGGGTGGCGGGTAAGGCGCAATAAATACTTACCAACAAAAAACTCACATAAATTTTATCTTTAACCACGGATACCCGCCCCAGCGGGCACAAGTTACACAGATTTGGATTCCCGCAAAGCGGGGTCCCTCACTGATTTTTTATTTGTGTTTAGTCCGTGTTAATCCGCGAACCCCTTAGGGGTGAAATCCGGGGTTAAATAAATAAATCGTGGCAATTTAGCCCTGGTTGGGGCATAATTAGCCGAACAGGGCTGAGAATTAACGATTAACCACAGAGAACGCCGAGAACGCCGAGAAAAGATTGAAATCAGAAATCTCTGCGGGCTCTGCGAGCTCAGCGGTAAAAGGAGAAAAACCAATGGCAGCAGAAACAATTATAATTTTCGATACCACTTTAAGGGACGGCGAGCAATCCCCCGGAGCCTCTCTTTCAATCACTGAAAAGCTCGAAATCGCCCGGCAGCTTGCAACTTTGGGCGTTGATGTAATCGAGGCCGGCTTTCCGGTCTCATCGCCGGCCCAGTTCGAGGCGACCAAGCTCGTTGCCGAGCAGGTCACCGGCCCGGTCATAGCAGGCCTGGCGCGTGCGAATGAGGATGACATCGAATCGGCCGGCAAAGCTGTTGCTCCGGCTAAAAAGAAACGTATCCACACCTTCATCGCGACATCGCCGATTCATATGAAATACAAGCTCAAGAAAAGCAGCGATGAAGTGCTGAAAATGGCGGTCGAGGCGGTCAAGTACGCAAAGACCTTCACCGACAACGTCGAATTCTCGCCGGAAGACGCCTGCAGAAGTGATATGTCGTTTCTTATCGAAATCCTGACCGCTTGTATCGAGGCCGGTGCAACAACACTGAATATACCCGACACCGTCGGCTACATCCTGCCGTACGAGTATGGCAGAATAATTGCGCAGCTTAAAGCCGAAGTTCCCGGCATCGACAAGTGCATAATAAGCACGCACTGTCACAACGACCTCGGTATGGCGGTGGCAAACTCACTCGCCGGCGTGCGGAACGGCGCCCGCCAGGTCGAGTGCACCGTCAATGGCCTCGGCGAGCGAGCCGGAAACGCAGCGCTCGAAGAAATCGTTATGGCCATACACACAAGAGCTGATTTCTTCTCGCAGGCCGGTGCTCAGGCTTTGACTACTAACATTAACAAAAAAGAAATCTATCGCACGAGTCGATTGGTTTCGCAACTGACCGGCTTTGTCATTCAGCCGAACAAAGCCATCGTCGGCGCCAACGCCTTTGCGCACGAAGCAGGCGTTCACGTCGATGGGGTATTAAAAGAGCGCACCACCTACGAGATAATGACTCCCGAAAGTATCGGGCTGGGCGGCTCGCGGATGGTGCTCGGACGACATACCGGCCGACACGGCTTCGAAGACAGATGCAAACAGCTCGGCTTCAAACTTACCGAGCAGGAACTCGAACGCGCATATCAAAGATTTCTGGAAATAGCCGACAAGAAAAAGGAGGTTTTTGACGAGGATATCGCGGCGATAGTCAGTGATGAGACCCGCGCCGTAGAGCAAATCTACGAACTGGAATATATGCACGTGGTCAGTGGGACCGGCACTTTACCGAGCGCAAGCGTTAAAGTAAAAACAAAAGGTGAAATCAAGCAGGCCGCCGCCTGTGGTGACGGCCCCGTCGATGCCGCCTACGAAGCAATAAGAGAAGCAACAGGCAAATCCCCAAAGCTCGAAAAATACTCGATAAGAGCCCTTACCGGCGGCAAAGAAGCGCTCGGCGAAGCAACCGTCAAGATTACCGAAAAAGGCCGAACTTACATAGGACGCGGAATTTCAACCGATATTATCGAAGCAAGTGCAAAGGCCTACATCGATGCCATTAACCGAATGGTCTCGACACAAGAAAGAGGTCAGGAGCCGGAATTGAAAGCGGAACTGTAATTTTGGAAATTCGAAATCCGAAGCACGAAATTCGAAATTCACCCGCCTGAGGCGGGCAAGAATTCGAATGAACAAAATACAAAATTCAAAACAGAGAAGCAAGAGCAAATGGGAATGACCCCGCACCAAATTGCAGCAGAAGCCTACTTGGTGCGGGGCAAGCGATACAAAAGTAATAAAACGTGATGAATAGGGATAAATAGCTATGGGTATGACCTTAACCGAGAAAATACTGGCGAAGGCGGCCGGCAAAGAAAAAGTTACGCCGGGTGAGCTGGTCGATGCAAATATCGATGTTGTTATGTGCGTCGATGTCACTACGCCTCCTGCGATATCAATGCTGGCTGAGAAAGGAATAGACAAAGTCTTCGACAGGGAGAAAATCGTTGTAACGCCGGACCATTTTCAGCCGGCCAAAGACATCAAAAGCGCTGAACTGCATAAGCGGCTGGATAAGTGGGCAAGGCGACACAAGATAAAATATTACTATAAAATAGGAAGGGCGGGCGTCTGTCACGCACTGCTGCCGGAGCAGGGGCACATCCGCCCCGGCGAAGTCATCATCGGCCCCGACTCGCACACGTGCACCTATGGGGCGTTTGCGGCGTTCGGCACCGGTGTCGGCTCAACAGACCTGGCCGCTGCAATAGCTACGGGACAATTGTGGTTTAAGGTTCCTGCTTCGATAAAGTTCGTCCTTAACGGCTCGCTCAGTCCCGGTGTTTTTAGCAAGGACGTAATTCTCGCTGTCATCGCAAGAATCGGCGTTGACGGCGCACTGTATAAGGCGATGGAATTTACCGGCCCAACACTGGCTGAAATGTCGATGGAAGCGAGAATGACCATAACGAATATGGCCATCGAAGCCGGTGCGAAAAACGGTATCATCAGTTTCGATGACGTAACGAAGCAATACCTCGATGAGCATCTAAAAGACAAGACCGATTACACCGTTTATGAATCCGATGATGATGCCGAATATGTCTCGGTGGAAGAGTTTGACTGCTCGAAAATCGAGCCGATGGTCGCCCTGCCGCATCTGCCCAGCAATGGTGTGCCCATCGGAGATTGTGCCGGCAGAGTGATGGACCAGGCCTATATCGGTAGCTGCACGAATGGTAGAATCGAGGACCTGCGGATTGCTGCAAAAATCCTAAAAGGAAAGAGCGTTGCCATTCGCACAATCGTTGTGCCGGCAACGCCGACAATCTGGAAGCAGGCAATGGGCGAAGGCCTGTTCGATATATTCTACGATGCCGGCTGCGTAATCGCAGCGCCAACCTGCGGTGCGTGCCTGGGCGGATTTATGGGCGTGCTGGCCGCCGGTGAAAAATGCGTCAGCACTACCAACAGAAACTTCGTCGGTCGGATGGGACATCCCAAGAGTGAAGTTTACTTAGCAAGCCCTGCAACCGCAGCAGCGTCGGCCATAGAAGGGAAACTAACCGACCCGAGAAATTATATTTAATCGCGGATTACACGGATTAAATCGATTTTAATTTGTTTAAGGAGTTTTGGAACCCATGGTGGTAACTGAAGACGGTCTTGTTCATGGAGGCCTGACGGGCAGAATTCTTGGCGCTGCTATGGAAGTACATAGCAAGTTGGGCCCGGGATTCCTTGAAAGCGTTTATGAAGGAGCGCTTGCATATGAATTTGAGTTGCAGAAAATCAGTTTTGAAAGGCAGAAAGAAATTCCGGTGTTATATAAAAACAAGCAAGTTAAACAATTTATTTGTGATTTTGTGGTAGATAGCAAAGTCATTGTTGAACTTAAAGCAATTAGGGAAATAACTGAAATAGAAAAAATACAGGTCATTAGTTATCTGAAAGCAGGTCGATTTCAAGTAGGACTACTACTAAATTTCGGACAAAAATCGCTGGAGTACAAAAGGTTGGTCAATACAAAAAAAACAGAATCTGTGAAAATCAGCGAACCCCTTAGGGGTGAAATCTGCGATTAAAAAATATCTAATCACGGATTACGCTGATTATGCAGGTTAAAGGGAAGGAAAAAAGATGGACAAACTTAAAAAGTCATTAGTGTTTGCCGCGACGTGTAGCATCGCGCTGGTAATTATGCTTATTCTTACGGCGAGCGACGGAAGAAGTGATATAGTAGAGGTCATTGGGTTTTTCGCGCTATTAGCTTTTACCGCCTGTACAATCTGGGCGTGGCTAAGGTATTTGAGAGGCTATGTCAACTTTGCAATCGAGCAAAAACTGAGCCAGCATAATAAGAAAGGAAAAGATTAATCCGCGACAATGTGCGAACCCCTTAGGGGTGAAATCTGCGATTAAAAAGGAAAAAAGTATGGCTAAGGCACATGTTTACAAAAGAGACCAGTGCCTTTAGGCACATAAATATTACAATTGAGAGATTAAACTTTTATCTGAGGTTATAAAGATGAGTGCAGCACACATATATAATAGAGACCATATTAATACTGATGAGATTATACCTGCCCGGTATTTGAATACTGATGACGAAGCTGAATTAGCCAGGCATTGTCTCGAAGATTTAGACCCTGACTTTGTCAAGAAGGTCCGGCCAGGTGACATAATCGTTGCGGGCGAGGACTTCGGCTGCGGCTCGTCAAGGGAGCACGCGGTGTGGGCTATTCGAGGCGCAAAGGTACAAACGGTCATCGCAAAATCCTTCGCCCGAATCTTCTACAGAAACGCTATCAACGGCGGTTTCTACCTAATCGAACTGCCAGAAGCGCTCAAAAAAATCAACGATGGCGACGAGCTGGAAATCGATTACAAGGCCGGGCAGATTAGGAATAAAACGGCCGGTGTGGATATAAAGTTTAAACCGCTGCCGGATTTTGCGCTTGAGATAATCAGCAATGGTGGCTTGTTGGATCATATTAAGAGAAAAATGTAGGATGGAGCGATCTGTTGGATGGATACTCAAAAAAGAAAACTTATGAGACTATTCACGTGGATCACGGCAATATTGTCTCTTGTTATTTTAGTGGGCTTTACCGGCATTGGAATATACGTTTGGATGCAAGGTGATAATAGCGAGGCATCGGAACTGCTTGCTTTGTCAGGTCTATTTATTGTTTTTGCCGGTATCCTTTGTTTCGTTGGTACCTGGACAACCTACACTTCTATTCGCTGGATACAGATTCCTATTTGGCGCTGGATGATGGGTGGATTCAAAGGTGCTCCCGATACTCCTTTCGCGCGTTCTGTTATAACGAGAGAGCAGATCGCTGAAGCAAAGAAGAAAATGAGCAGGTTGCAACATATTTTTATGTGGGTCGGCAATGTTTTTACGGCGTTGGGTTTGATTTTTACGTTAATTGGAGTTCTGTGGTGTCTCGTATTAGATGTAACAGGTGAATATAGTGTGGGCAGTGTCGCCTCTATGTTATTTTGGGCAGGTATTGTGATATTATTGTTAGGTATGTGTATCTTGAGAATCAGTATAAGTGGCGCAAAACATCGCAATCTACATTGTGAAATCCGAAATCCTAAGCTCTAAATTCTAAACAAATCCTAATGATCGAAATACAAAGGCTCAAAACCATGCGTATATGAGTATATGCGTGGATGTGGAAATGAGGAAATCCGCGATTTAATTTTGATTTGCGATTTTTCTTTTTTCCTATTGCCTTAGGCGAGAAAACCGGGGATAATAGTACGCGAGATAAAATATATGAAAAACGAACGGAAGCAGCGACTAAATTGTTAGGCAAAAAGTCCGCCAAATGAAAGGCGGACAAGTGTTTAATCGATTCGGAGATATAGAACCCCTGCCGCGAGCGGCAGGGCTAAACAAAAACCCCCTGATAAATCAGGGGGCTAAATACAAACCTCACCACAGGGTTGATATTAGGGTAATGGCAGGATAAATCCGCCATAGGCGGACAAATTTTTAATCAGAAATATCGCACCCTACAGGGAAATCCTAAAGTAGTAAGGCATTCGTACCCCACGGCACAGGTCCGTGGGCTAAACAGAATTGTCCGCATGTGTAAAATTCATTTTACCCACCATACCATTTCTATGTGCCTTTCGTGCCACTGGCGTAAGTCCCGGAAGGGACGCTGCGCGGCATATCGTGTAGATTTTCTTGATAAGGCGGTTCCTGGAGGGTATAGTATCGATAACTGGAAAAGACGGCAATTTTTACAATATGAAGAGAAATTTGGTGATTGCAAAAAGTGGATTCCTGCTTTCGCAGGAATGACAATCAGTGTTAATCCGTGAACCCCTTAGGGGTGAAATCCGTGGTTTAAATTGGTCCGAAAAGATTGTTAAACATATTTGTCGGAGGTCGTAAACAATGAGTCCTAAGCAAAATCCTGATGATAACATTACGCTCAATCAACTCAAAGGTATCCAGAGAAGTATCACCAACAGACTCAAACAGCTTCAAAAGAAAGCACGCCAAAGTGACAGAGAGATTATCCGTGAGCTAATACAATTAACGCGCGAGAACTTATACAGAAAGGCCCAGGCCCTCTGCGAAGAAAGGGATTCTTATAAAGACAAATTCCAGGCTATATGCAAGATTCTGGATAAATAGAGCATTATGTAGATGGCTGGCTTAATTATGTAACAAAAAGGATATGTGAGGAGAAGATAAAATGCCAATAGTTGACGGGCGGTACACGCAGATATTAAAAATCAAATATCAAAATGTAAAATTAAGTCCACAGGACGCCCAACGGCGGAAGTCATCCCTAAGGGATTCCACAATCTTGATTCTTAATCCTGGATTTTTGCATTTTGGTCGGGGGTGGAGATACGATGAGAAGTCGTAAGAAAATAGACATGGATGAGCGAAATTGGACAAGCTTTATGAATCGACGTGATTTTTTGAAGACTATTGGCGTGGGTGCTGCGGCGATGGCACTGCCGGGATGCGGGCGTACAAATAACTCGTCTGCGAAGAAGCTCAATTTTGTTTTCTTTCTGATTGATGATATGGGCTGGATGGACGCCGGCTGTTATGGCAGCAGGTTTTACGAGACGCCGAACATAGACAAGCTGGCCGCCGGTGGAATGCGATTCACCGACGCATACGCCGCCTGCGCGGTCTGCTCACCGACCCGGGCAGCAGTTATGACCGGAAGGTATCCTGCTCGTGTAGGAGTTACCGATTGGATACACTGGCTTGATTTCAAGGGCAATTGGACCGACCCAAATGAGAAAGGCCCTACCGAATATGTCGGCAACAGCAAAAGGAAATTATTATGTCCGCCTAACCCATACTGGATGGAGCTGAAAGAGGTTACCATTGCCGAAATCCTCAAAACCGCCGGATACACCTGCTGTCATATCGGCAAATGGCACTTAGGTCACGATGCGTGGTATCCGCAAAAGCAGGGCTTCGACTTCAATATAGCCGGATGTCACTTCGGCATGCCACCAAGCTACTTCGACCCTTATCGGAAAAGAAAAAACAAACGAGGCATCCCAACACTTAAACCCCGTCGAAAGGGCGAATACCTTACCGACCGCGAAGCTGATGAGGCGGCAGCCTTTATTAAGGAACACAGCGACAAACCGTTCTTCCTCTACATGGCCCACTATGCGGTGCATACTCCCATACAAGCAAAGGAAGAGATAACTTCAATATACCGTATGAAGCCTCGATACGGCCAGAAGAGCGCCGAATACGCCGCGATGATACAAAGTGTGGACGAAGCGGTGGGCCGAGTTATGTCTGCGCTGGAAGATGCCGGCATAGCCGAGAGAACGGTGATAATCTTCACCAGTGACAACGGCGGACTTTCACGGTTTACCAACAACGCGCCGCTGCGCGCCGGCAAGGGCTATCCGTACGAGGGGGGCATCCGCGTGCCTCTGATAATTCACGGGCCCGGTGTTGTAAAACCCGGCGCCATTAGCCGCGAGCCGGTTACCAGTGTAGATTACCTGCCCACTATTTGTGAGCTTGCGGGAGTCAAACCGTCCGCCGACCGACAGATCGATGGTCTCTCGCTTGTTGACCATCTGAAGTCGAACGGAACCGCCAAGCTGGGCAGGGACGCAATCTTCTGGCACTTCCCCCACTATCGAGACGAGATAGTGCCTTACAGCATTGTGCGCAATGGCTGCTGGAAGCTCATACGGCGCTACGAGGGCAATACCTTTGAACTGTTTAACCTTGAAGATGATATATCCGAGACAAAGAACCTGTCTAAGAAGATGGCCGAAAAGGTCGAACAGCTTAATGCCAGACTGAGTGCCTGGCTGAGGGATACGGGCGCTAAACTGCCCAGACCAAACCGTGCATACAAGGTCGAAGCCGAAAAGAGTAGAACATAAAATGTGAAAAGGATATATAGTAGTTTTACGACAAGGAGAAATAAAAGTGTATAAGATTGCTGTGATACCCGGCGACGGGACCGGGCCGGAAGTAACGGTCGAAGCGGTAAAGGTGTTGAAAGTCGCTGCCGACAAGTTTAAGTTCAAAGTTGATTTGACAGAATTTGACTTCGGCGGCGAAAGGTACAAAAGAACCGGCGAAACCCTGCCGGACAGCGGCGTCGAAGAGCTTCGCAAATTCGATGCGATACTGTTAGGTGCAATCGGCCACCCCGACGTTGCGCCGGGGATTCTGGAAAAGGGAATATTACTCAAAGCGCGTTTTGGGCTGGACCAGTACATCAACCTCCGTCCAGTCAAGCTCTACCCCGGCGTCGAGACGCCTTTGAAAGATAAAGGCCCGGACGATATTGACTTTGTCGTGGTCCGTGAAAATACCGGCGACCTTTACACCGGTACGGGCGGCTTTACAATGAAAGGAACGCCTCAGGAAGTGGCTGTGCAATCTGCTGTCTATACTCGCTTCCTAGTCGACCGCTGCCTCAAGTACGCATTCGAATACGCTCGCAAATACGGCAAAAAGGCACGCGGCAAAGGCAACAAAAACACCCTCGCGCTCTGCGGAAAAACCAACGTGCTGACTTACATCTACGACCTGTGGGAGCGCGCCTTTAACGAAATGGGCGAGTCCGAATATCCCGACATTGAAAGGGAATACTATCACGTTGACGCCACGTGTATGTGGATGGTCAAAAATCCGGAATGGTTCGATGTAATCGTGACAGGCAATATGTTCGGTGACATTATCACGGACCTCGGCGCGATGGTCCAGGGCGGGATGGGCATCGCAGCCGGCGGAAATATCAACCCCGAAGGTGTCAGTATGTTTGAGCCGATTGGTGGAAGCGCACCAAAATATACCGGCAAAGGTGTTATCAACCCCCTTGCTTCTATTTGTGCGGTGCAAATGATGCTTGAGACTCTCGGTGAAGATAAAGCCGGCCGAAAGGTGGAAGATGCAGTCAAATTCGTAACCGCCAATAAGATAAAATCGCTGCAGGCCGGCAAAATGGGCTATTCCACCAGCGAAGTCGGTGACCTCGTTGTAGAGAAAGTTGTTGAATAAAGCAGTGGTTAAACAGCGGTTCGCAACCCGTGCTTCGTGCCCTATGGAGAAATGCAAATATCAAAATGTAAATATCAAAACTACATATCAAAATGTAAAATTTTTGTTCTTCTCTTTTTGAATTTTGCTCTGTAATTTTGCATTTTGAATTTTTAATTTTGAGTTTCTTACGATGCCTGCTAATCTAACACCGGAATATTTTAAGGCGGAGAGGTGGTTTCGTGAGGCGACGACCACGGAGGAGAAAATCCTCGCGCTTGAGCATATGCTCAGCGTGATGCCCAAGCACAAAGGCACGGACCATCTCAAGGCGGACCTGCGGCGCAAGCTAAGCAAACTAAAAGAAGCGCCCGTAAAAAAGGCAAAGGCCAAACACGCTGACATCTTTTACATCCCGCGAAGTGGTTCCGGCCAGGTAGCTCTGTTGGGCACGCCGAACTGCGGCAAAAGCTCTGTTGTTGCGGCCCTTACCAATGCAAAAGTCAACGTTGCCGATTTTCCTTTTGCAACCACGGCCCCTGTCCCCGGAATGGTGACATTCGAAGACATCCAGATTCAGCTGGTCGATATGCCGCCCATCACCGCCGACTACCTCGCCCCAGGCCAGGTAGGGACATATCGCAACTGTGACCTGATTGGCGTTGTTATTGACCTTTCCGCCGATGTGAATGAGCAGTTGCGCATCTGCCTTGATTTTCTCGAATCAAGGAACCTGCTCGTCAATGCCGAAACGCTTGCCCTCGACGTACACGGCAATCCCCTCGGCAAAAGGGTCTTTTGCATCTGCACAAAATCCGACATCGCCGAACCGGATGCGCTTGAAACACTGAAGAAATCCTGCAAGAGACCTTTTGAGTTCGTCAAAACATCAACCGAAACCAGCACCGGCGTTGATGAGCTGCCCGGCATCTTTTTCAAATTGTTGAACCTAATCCGCGTTTACGCAAAGCCGCCGGGCAAACCCGCCGATATGGACGAGCCGTTTACTCTGCCGGCCGGCTCAACCGTTATGGACCTGGCCTCCGCCATCCACAGAGAATTAGCTGAAAAACTAAGATTCGCAAGAATTTGGGGCACCGGCGTCTATGACGGCCAAAACGCCCAGAGAAACCACGTCCTTAACGACAAGGACATTATTGAATTGCACTTCTGGTGATTTCCCCTATAATACCCACCTTGATGTTAATGTCCTTCGTCAAAAAAAACGCAAAATGGAAAGGAGATTTGATATGTGCAGAGTACGCTTTGTTTGCATTGGTTTTTTGACAGTCATAATACTGGCAGGCATATCCGGCCCGGCTGTCGCGGCCCCAACGGATGAGACATCTGCTCAGAAACCTGTAGTAACAATCGAAGCCGGCAAAACAGGCGAGCCGATTTCAAAGTACATCTACGGCCAGTTCATCGAGCACCTCGGCCGGTGCATCTACGGCGGCATCTGGGCGGAAATGCTCGAAGACCGCAAGTTCTACTATCCTGTGCCGGCCGACGGTCCCATCTGGAAAGAACACGAAGGTGCCGGCGTGCTTGCCGGTTCGCCGTGGGGGATGAAAGGTTCGGTGGGGAAAACGGTGACAATGACCAAGGACAAGGCGTACTGCGGAGAGCACTCACCACGGATTGAGGTCACTGTCAAATCGCCGCTGGGGATTCATCAGCGAGGACTTGGGCTGGTCAAGGGGAAGAAATACACAGGATATGTCGTTCTGGCCGCAGAGGATGCAGACATGGACGTTGAGGTCTATCTCGGTTGGGCCAGAGGCTCAGAGGGGCACCAAATGGTGCATATGCCCCGGCTGAGCGAAGATTTCAAGAAGTATCCGTTCGAATTTACCTGCGGAGGCGATACAGAGGATGGCTGCCTGGAGATTCTGGTGTTCGGAAAGGGTGCGGTGACGGTCGGGTCGGTTTCGCTGATGCCCGCGGACAATATCAAGGGTATGCGAGCCGATACGCTGAAGCTGCTCAAAGAATTAAATGCCCCCATATACCGCTGGCCCGGCGGAAACTTCGTCAGCGGCTATGACTGGCGGGACGGCCTCGGCGACCGCGACAAACGACCGCCGCGAAAGAATCCCGCCTGGACGGGGGTCGAACATAACGACTTCGGTCTCGATGAGTTCGTAATCTTTTGTCGCGAAGTCGGTGCCGAACCGCTGATTGTGGTAAATTCCGGCTTCGGCGACGACCACTCCGCTGCCGAAGAGGTCGAATATGCCAACGGCCCAACCGATACGCCTATGGGCCGATGGCGCGCCCTCAACGGCCATCCCGAACCTTACAACGTCAGGTGGTGGGGCATCGGCAACGAAATGTACGGCAAATGGCAGTTGGGACATATGTCTCTTGAACATTACACTCAGAAACACAATCTGTTTGCCAAGGCGATGCGCAAAGTGGACCCCTCCATCAAACTCGCTGCCGTCGGTGACACAGGGAATTGGTCGAGAGGAATGCTGGGGAGCTGTGCCGATTATATGGACCTGATAAGCGAGCACTTTTATAGGGGAGAAAAGGAGTCCGTGATTGAGCACGTGCGGCAGACCGTTGACGCCATCCGCAGCAGGGTCGAGGCCCACTATAGTTACCGCGAAAAAATTGAGTCGCTTAAAGGCAAAGGTATCCGCATTGCCCTCGACGAGTGGAACTACTGGCACAGGCCTTACGTTTATGAATACGGGGAACTCGGCTGCCGTTACACTCTAAAAGACGCCCTGGGAATTGCCACAGGCCTTCACGAGATGATTCGAAGCAGTGATATGATTTATATGGCCAACTACGCCCAGACCGTCAATGTCATCGGCTGTATAAAGACCACCAAGACCGACGCTTTTTTCGCAACGACCGGCCTGGCCTTGAAACTGTACCGCAACCACTTCGGGACCGTTCCTGTGACTGTCACCGGCAATGTCGAACCGCTTGACGTAGTTGCTGCCTGGACCGAGGACTGCAAAGCCGTAACGGTTGCCGTTGTCAATCCCACTGCGTACACGTATGAAATCGCGCTGGACGTCAAGGACGCTCAACTGACCGGCAGTGGACAACGCTGGCGGATTTCCGGCCCAGACGCAATGGCCTACAACGAGCCTGGAAAACCGCCAAAGGTTACGATTGAAGAAAAGCCGTTGCCAGGTACCCTGGATAAGTTAAGCGTGCCGCCTCTGAGCATCTGCCTTTATAAGCTGCCGGCCCGCTGAATAGAAAATCAAATATCAAAATGCAAAATGTAAAATTAAGTCCACAGTCCTATGGACTCCTTACGGAGGACGCCCAGCGGCGGAAGTCGTCATCCAGCGCGAATCTTCTGCTGGATGACTCCACAGTTTTAATTTTTGAATTTTAATTTTTGAACTTCACTATTAAGGAGGCTGCCAACTATGGAGTGCAAGAAAGAGCAAAACCTGCAAAACTGCAATTGTACATATCCCTGTGACAAAAAGGGGATGTGTTGTGAGTGTATAAGCTATCATTTAGCAGCCAGGCAATTGCCCGGCTGTTGTTTCCCCGAGCACATCGAAAAGACTTACGACCGTAGCTTCCGCGCCTTCGTAAAGGCCTGGGGTTTATAACGCAAAATTGATTGACCGAATTAACAGGGCAGAGGAAAAACCGAGCCATAGAGGCTCGGTCTTGGTTCTCTTTCTTGCTGCATCTTTTCCTATCCACCCCGAAATTGTGTAAAACTTTTCCCCCGATTGCTGTTCTCCCCCGCTTCTTATCTGCCATTCCCCATTTTTTGCTTTGCCAAGGCCGATTGCAGGCATTTGTGTGCTTTGGTATCGTCGGGCTTGATTTCGAGTGCCCGGCGGTAATGCTTTATCGCATCGCCGATTTTATTCTGCCTTTCCAGCAAAATCCCTACATTGCAGTTCATCTCCACGTCATCAGGCCGGGCCTTCAGCACAATACGAAACTCTCTTATTGCCTCATCGATTCTGCCCACCTTCGCGAGCGCCAGCCCCAGTCGGCCGTGCGCAATTATGTTTCCCTGCTCAAGCGCAATCGCTTTCTTATACAACCTGATTGCCTCTTCGGTCTCGCCCTGCTGGGCCAGCAGATACGCCAGGTTGTTTAGTGCGTCTAAATTCCACCGGTCAAGTCGAAACGCCTCTCGATATTCGGCGATCGCCTCATCGGTCTCTCCCAGTTTAGCCAGCGCGACCGCCAGGTTATAATGACCTTCGGAAAAGTCAGGCTCCAGACTAATCGCCTTTCTGTAATGCTTAATCGCATCATCAACTCTGCCAAGCTCGCTTAGAGCATTACCCAGGTTGCTATGAACCTCGGCGGAATCCGGCTTTAGTTTAAGCGCCCTGTTAAAATGCTCAATCGCCTTTTCTCTCTCTCCCGCAGCTCTAAGCACGCCTGCGTAATTGCTGTGCATAAGCCAGTTGCCCTTAGTGACATCAAGCGTGTGCCCAAATAATGTAATACTGTTTTTCCAGTATCTTACCTGAACCGAAGTTGCGCCAATAGCCGCTGCCAGCACTACACATGCCAACACTGCTAATACAACTTTTCGATAACGCCACCTCCCCAGCAGCGCAGGTAATCCCCAGGCTGCGATAATAAACAAACCCGTTAGCGGTACATACGTGTACCTGTCCGCCCTTGCCTGCACACCCACCTGAACCAGGCCGATTACAGGAACAAGCGTACCGATGTACCAGAACCATCCTACCGCAGGGAACCTGCGCCAGCGAGCCAGGAAAATAAAACAAACCGTCACCAGTACCAAAACCAACCCACAGACAACTACCTTCATTGTTGAAAGGCCTCCCGCCGGATGCGGATAAAGCACCCCTAATTGGCTGGGCCATATCATTTTCACAATATAACTGACGTAAGAGACAATAGCATTATCGACCCGGCTCCTTGTGCTGAGCGCCTCCATAGTGGGCACTGCGCCGCCCTTGCGCTGAACAATGAACGTGACAATACTTGAGATGACCGTAAGTGCAAAAAACGGCACCTTCTCAACTATCAACCGCCAAATCGACACTCGCCCGATGCTATTCTGCGTGTCACCGTCCTGCAAATCATCTCCGCCAACTACCTTGCGAAACTGCATCCGCTCAAGCGGCCAGTAGTCGAGCAAAAGCAACACTAACGGCAGTGTCACCAGCATCGGTTTGGCCATAAGCCCCAGCAGGAAAAACAGAAGTGTCAGCAAATAACGCGCAGGCCTCGGCTTTTCTGCATAGCGAACGTAAGCCCACATCGTCAGCAGCCAGAAAAAAGTGCTCAGCACGTCTTTGCGCTCAGCAACCCATGCAACGGATTCGACGTGCAAAGGATGCAGCCCGAAAACAGCGGCAACAAATCCGCTTGCCCACAATCGGCCGGTCATTCGCTTCAGAACCACAAACAATAGCAGCGTATTTGCAATATGAAAGAGCACATTGCTTGTATGATGTGCGCCCGAGTTCAACCCAAACAACTGATAATCCAGCATATGCGACAGCCACGTCAGCGGATGCCAGTTGCTTGCGTGACCGGTAGTAAAGGCCCAGCGAACGCCTTGCCAGTTCAGACCAGATTTTACGTAACGATTGTCGGTGACATATTTATCGTCATCGTATTTGACAAATTCATATTTGTGCACCGGCCAATACACCGCGAGAACTACTAAGCCCAACAAAATGCAAAGCAGAAATGACCGGTTTTTATGGAGTGGTCTATTCATCTCTCACAAATCCAATAACCGCCCCTTTCCGAGCCAGCCCCGAAATCATACCTGGAATTTTTTGCCGGTCAGTCGCTCGTAGCCTTCGATGTACTTGGCGCTGGTTTTCGCTGCGATATCATCAGGCAGCTCAACGCCCGGCCCGGATTTATCGAAATTGATGTCCTCCAGGTAATTACGGACAAACTGCTTGTCGAAACTCTCCTGGTCCCTGCCGACCTCATATTTATCGGCCGGCCAAAAGCGAGAAGAGTCCGGCGTCAAAACCTCATCAATCAATATAATCTTTCCGTTCGCAACTCCCCACTCAAACTTCGTATCAGCTAAGATTATCCCCTTACTTTCGGCGTAGTCACCGGCCTTTGTGAAAATATCGATGCTCTTGTCACGCACATAGCTGGCCTGCTCGGCGCCGATAATTTCAACACATCGCTCGAAGCTGATATTCTCATCGTGCGTTCCTCTCTCGGCCTTGGTCGCCGGTGTAAATATCAATTCCGGAAGTTTCTCGCACTGCCTCAGTCCCTCAGGCAGTTTCACGCCGCACACGCTTTGTGTCGCCTGATATTCTCTCCAGCCTGAACCCGCCAAGTACCCTCGTACCACACATTCGATAGGTAAAACTTCGACCTTTTTAACCAGCATACTCCGGCCGGCCAGCCGTACCTCGAACTCGCGAAAAGGCGCAGGAAAGCTGCTAACGTCGTCAGTGAGTAAATGATGCTCAACGCCGCCGCTTAGAAAATCAAACCAGAACAGCGAAATCTGCGTCAAAACTACGCCCTTATAGGGTATCCCGTTGGCCATAACCACGTCGAACGCGCTTATCCTGTCGGTCGCAACTATCAGCAGCTTATCATCCAGGTCATATATGTCACGCACCTTGCCACGCATCGGCTCAATCCCCGCTATGTTCGTCTGCAAAACGACCTCACCCATAGTAATCCCTTTCTTTGCCTCGTTCTCACTTTTCACTTCTTGTTTCTTTCCTGCTCTATTCTCGAATCAACATACGCAAAAATCTTTTCTTTGACCTTCTCGATATCTGTTGTCTCCGGCAGAAACTCAAAAAACATCTCCAAAAACCTGCGCTGCCTTATCCGCTCCAGTGTCGGCGCAAAATTTACATCATAAACCCAACCAAGCTGGCAAAGCTTCGCATCATTCCACGTCCGCAAAGCCTTGTAGTCTATCAACCGCCCGCTCAGAATCTTTTCAACAACCTGCGCCGAGCAGCCCGGCTCATCGGGAAACTCCACCTCCAGCTTAAATCCGTCCGGGTCCTCCCTGTATTGCCTGTAATAATCCGTGACCACATAATATATATCAATCTTATCAGCATCGCGTATCAATCTCGAAAACAGCAAACACTCGCCATCCAAATCTGCCGGCAGTTCTCTTAGCCCATGATATTCAATCGCTTTTTCGATTAATTGTCTTTCTCTTTTCTCAAGTCCATCGAGCACCTTCGTCCGGCCAAGTACATCCAGGCCCAGCAGACAGTGGTTGACGCTTCTCGGGTCATTATACGTTCGGTATCTGACAAACTGCTCGAACCGTCCAATATCGTGAAAAAGTGCTGTCACCTCGGCTATTCGCTTTTGATTATCCGAGAGCCCCAGCTCTTCAGCCAGATACAGCATCTCTTGGCAGGTCCGCCGACTGTGCTGCTCTTTCAGTTTTATATTGGCGCTGACAAACTCATCATCGCCGTAAAATCCGGCCACATAATCATCGAACCATGCCCTGAACTTCTCTAACTGCGCTTGCTCCATAACTGCCTTGCTTCACAGACAAAAAACCATTTGACCGTTAATTTATAGCAACTTCCAGCAAAAATTCCAATTGCATATTTAAAAACAATCCCTCTTGAGCTATAATCACTGCCCAATAACCAAGCGGTAAAAACCGGTTAAATCGATGGAGACTTAAGGAAGGAAAAAAAGATGCCTACAGTCAAAGATGTCATTGTGCGAAAGCCGTCAGATGAAGAGGCCCTGACCTGCAAGAACTGGCCGACCTGGAAGTGTGAACCCAGCACTTTCGATTGGGCCTACACGGAAAAGGAAACCTGTCTTGTATTAGAAGGCAAAGTGACAGTAACAGATGGTAACAATTCAGTAAGCTTCGGCCCCGGCGACCTTGTCGTCTTCCCCGAGGACCTCGAATGCACCTGGGACGTCCACGAACCCGTGACGAAGCACTACAACTTCGGATAACAACCAAAACAACTGCAAAAACCTTTGAAAAAAATGAGTCCTGATTAAGATTCAAACAAAGGATGGGAACAGATATTCCTGCTTTTGATTTTTACTGAGCCATTTTCAGAACTCCTGCTCCCTGGATTTTTCCCTGCTTAAGTAAAATCAGGGCCTTATTAGCTTCCCCTAACCTGAATTCCTGAACTTCAGGGACAATCGGGATTTCAGCTGCCAAAGGCAGAAAATCTTCAGCGTCACTTCTGGTAATGTTAGCCACACTTTTTATTTCTTTTTCCAGCCAAAGATGGGTTGTATAATCCAGTTCCAGGAGCGAATCTTTGTCTTTTTCCTCCTTGCGGATTGCATTTATAACGACCCGTCCTCCTTTCTCCAGCACTCTCGAAGCCTCGACTACCGGCTTCCAGGCGGGCGTAAAGTCAATTGCACAATTAAGTTTTTCCGGTGGAGCGTCTCCGGTTGCTCCGACCCAATCAGCACCCAGTTTCCCCGCCAAATTTTGGTGTTTTTCCTGTCCGGGCCTGGTGAAAACAAAGACCCTGGAATTCGGATATTTATGTTTGACTATTTGAATAACAATATGTGCTGAAGCGCCGAAACCAAATAGACCAATAATTTGACCATCTTGAAGATTGCTTAGTTTTAACGCCCTGTAGCCAATTGCTCCGGCACATAAAAGAGGAGCCGCTTGTGAGTCGGAAAATCTATCAGGAATAGAATAGGCAAAATCCTCTGAGACCACAGTGTATTCGGCATAGCCGCCATTTGCATGACAGCCGGTACCCTCAAACTTTGAGCATAAATTTTCATTTCCCCCCCGGCAAAAATGGCACTTCCCACAGGCAGAATGTATCCAGGCAATTCCCACACGGTCTCCTAATTTGAATTTAGCTGCCTTAGAATCTA
>Ga0114918_10000131_pt1 | contig 59752 bp, 60 predicted proteins | sample LantaG_FD_87015 | JGI IMG/M metagenome (GOLD analysis project Ga0114918, IMG submission 87015) | Deep subsurface microbial communities from Baltic Sea to uncover new lineages of life (NeLLi) - Landsort_02402 metaG | ecosystem: Environmental > Aquatic > Marine > Oceanic > Sediment | place... | reverse complement strand
TTCCTTATCTTCTCCCATAAGCTCATCTAAAGCTGCAAGTTTTCTTAAAAGAGATTCTTTTGCCTTTTTTAATGTTTCTTTATTCATACCTTCCTCCTCAGGAGTATATATATTCTCTGTATTGGGTTTAGTTCTTTTCTTTCTTATTTCTTCAAGATTCTCTCGTGTCTTCCTTTTCCCTCTTTCGCCACCGGTCTCGCCACCGGTCTCTCTAGAGGTATCTCCCTGAGACTCATCACTAACTTCTCTAATATTGTCAAGATTCTTCTGTGTCATCCTTTTCCCTCTTTCGCCACCTGTCTCTCTAGAGGTATCTTCTTCTGCAGTCTTTTTCATGCCCTTCATATCATCTAGAATAAGCTGGAAAGTAGAGGCGTTTACTTTTCCATCATACTTACCGCCATCTTTAGTTCTTATTGCCATCGACAAAGCTTCCTCTGACGCAAGGACAGGATCGTACTTAGCTATCTCTTTATTTACCATAGTTGAAGCATGTACAGACAATGATCGAAGGTCATCATCTGTCAGATCTCCTTGATTCCTCGGCATAATAGACTCCTGAGTTCTAGCATCCCCACGATGAACAATCTCCTCAACGATGGTTTTGCCGTTTTCATTTCTAAAAAGACCCCTACTATTATTAGTAACTTGAGGGTGGTTTTTAAGAAGCTTTAAAGCCTTACATTGCAGGTCATTACTATTCTGACCTTTATCCTTCGAAGGAGTAACTTTAGGAACTTTATCTTTCCCAACATCCTTCTTAGGGGCTTTTTTTGGAGCTTCTTTTTTCTTCTCAGTTTTCTTATTTTTATCGTTCTTAGCCATAATATTCTCCTAAAATATTTTCCACTTATATCTTTATATATTAATAGATTATTCTTCAGGAGCCTCTAAATAGCTTTCAACAACGCGCTTAGCAGACGCAAATCTACTGTTCTTTTCGTACTGAGTACCTAAAGAAAACTCCAAATTATTTTTAAAAACTTCTATAAAATTTCTAAGGTCTAAAGCTTTGCTTCTTAGCTCAGTCAGAGGCTCTATAAAGTCAGCGCCATAGTACTGCATCTGAACTTTATTAACATCAGTTAGCTCATTTAAAGCTTTAATAACCCCCTCAAATATCTCAACTTGCCGGGTTAGCTGGCGTGGGGTTTTAGACATATTAGGCTCCTTTTATTTTTTTGACATATTTGTTACCTGTTTCCACATCTCTACCTTCATTCCTGTAATCTTCTGTGTACTCTTTTCTTTTTTCTTTATAATCCCACTCAGATAATGTATTTTTTCTTCTTTTAGGTTTTATCTTAGGAGGGGCCTTATATTTTTTTTCTTTAATCTCTCCGTCTGTTCTCTTGTGCTTTATCGTTACCTCTTTGCTAGGATTCTGTACTTTAAATATTTTATCGCCTTCTTCAGAATCCATAGAGTTGTCTATTTCTATCCCTATTAAGCTCCCAATTACTGACCTAATATATCGGCTTATTTCTACCTTCATTAGCTATCCCTCTCCAAGAACTTAACTATCTGCTCCAGCTTCTCGGGTTTTTGCATTGCTAGATTAAGCATCTTTTGAAGTGCCATTTTTTTATTACTAGGCATAGCAGCTACCTTAGGATTTTCTTTCTTTTTAGCACCAGCGAATCTAGGCATACCTCCACCTAAATCTCCTCCTGCTCCTTCTTCTCCTTGTGGTTGCTCAACTTCAGAAAAACCCATGTAATCGGCAAGCTTATCTAGAACATCATATCTTTCTACCAACCCCTGACCAGCCGCAGTGTATATGTTTGCCATCAGCTGATTGTAGGCAGGATCATCCACAGTAAATAAATCAGATTTAATCTTCTTACTCGTAGCTTCAGCGTCAATATTAAGCATGTCAAGTATAACATCAATAGAGACTGATCCTTTATTGTAGAGCTGAAAAACTTGATCAAAGAAAGCATCATTATCTCTGATAGCGAGTCTAGTAAAACTGAGCTTAGGATATATTAATTTTTCTCTACCATACTTATCAGTCTCAACAAAACCTTTTTTCTTTGCAGCGGGCTTAAATAGGTAATTCTCTACATAGTCTTGAATAAGTTCTCTAAACAAGAGATACTGTGTATTCATTATTTCAAGAGTTATACGATTACCAGAGTAAGTACCCTCACCGGTGAGTATCTCACGAGTCACACCAAGACCCGCAAATAGAGAGTTTTCTATGTGTTCATATTCACCCGATAGTTCAAGCAAACGACCATTAGACCCCATTTCTTCCCAATTAACTTGATAGTTAGCTATAATTGAAAAATCAGGATCTACCAAAGCTATATCAACTTGTTCTCTAAGATTTTCTACATCCATCTCGCTCATATCCTCTCCCCATACTATCCTTATAGGGGTCATATGACGAGAAGCTATAGAAGTTTGAGTCTGTCTCAATTTATCCTGTAATAGAAGAGTATTTATACAACGTTCAAGTATAGAAACTCCTAATGTCTCATATTGAGATTTTTTACGCGCGAGATGGTATACGTAGGATCCGCTGTATGGGTCAGTATCCAAAGGTATAGTCCCATTCTCTTCTAGCTGAGAAGCAAGCTTTTCTGGGATATCTGGGACATGATAAGGATTCTTTTCTGCTTGAAAAAAATCTCCAGGGTAGAGGCCCTGTCTTGATTGAAGAATATTTTTCTTAGTTTCTGGGTCTGGGATAAACTCTATTAGAGATTCATCTGATAAAGGAATCTTTTTTATTCTGACCTGATCTGGAGGAAGTATTAACAGTTTTCTCCAACCTAAATAATTAGGGTCTTTGTCTACGATATCAAACTCTTTGTAAAGTTTATCAGACTTTATTCTTCCTGCTTCTTTAAGTTCTGCTATTTTTGCTTTCGCAGTTTCTTCATCCTCTTCTTTTACCGTGTAAGGCTCATGATCTTCTGCGAAGATAAAACAATTGTGGGTGCTTATAAAATCCATTTGATATGTACTGTCTTCTTCTACTTGAAGATTATATACAGTATCTTTTTCCCACATCTCTATACCTTTTACTTTAACGGCATAACTACCATCAACCTCTATTAGATAATTGGGCTTTGTACATACTAAATCTTCTTTTGGTTGTTTTATGCTATGCTTAACCCATATATCTGACCCTGACACGGTTCTTAGTATTGAGACTTTCTTACAAGTTTTAGAAACAGCTCTTTTTAAACTCTTAGGCATCTTTCTAATATTCTTCTCACAAGTATAAGAAACAAAAGAGCCGCACTTTAAAGATATGTCCCTTATTGATCGTATTAAAGTATCGGAAGACAAAGAAACACAAACAGTATACGTAGTTTTATCCTTAACAATACAACCGTATGAATCTAAAACCCCAGACAATAGATGCTCTAACTTCTCTTGGGGTAGATCATGTATCCACTTGGGAACTCTCTTTTTGTTTGTACCATGAGATGTCTCACCGAAGTTAAGAGCCCACCATTCTAAAAAAGCTGGATTATTAGAAACCGATAGATTAACTGTATCTTTTCCTTGATGATACCTAACATTATACTTACCAAGTTTTCTTTCTATAATGGCTTTTACTTTCTCTTCGTTCTTTTCTGAGCCGGTACCGAAGGTTATGTGCCAAAGCCCTCTACCCCACCTATCCTTCCTAGAATTATCCCTAGCAAGGGTCCCGTTTCCTAACCAGTACCCCAACAGATAGAGGAAGTCTCCATCTATCTTTATTTCATTCGGAGAGCTAAAAAACTCTGTTATAATATTTACCTTCTTCTCATAACCACCATCAACCATCTTAATGTTTTTAAAATCTTTGCAAAAATTAATAGTTTCTACATCCTTAACTTCGTCTGGGTAAGAAAATCTTAGGTAATCTTTTATACTTACTTCCTCTGATTTAACAAATTTAAAGCTACCATCACGATAGACTTCTAAAGGATGTTCTCCTGTTACTTCTAATGCCTTTGAGCTATACCAGGGCTTTATAGAAAAACCCTCATCAGCTAATCGGCTAACTTTTGCCTCTACTTTCCTAAATCTATTTTTATGCGTTAAAACACGATCTCCCGGATTTATCTCACCTAACTTTTTGTACCCTTGATCTGTGCGAATATCGGTGTCATATCGCCCGCAATTCCCTAGAAGCCAATATTCATGGCTTACCTCAATAAGAGTCTTAAAAAGCTTCACATCATCGCACAGATCTACAAAATAATCATAAACATAATCTGATAAATCTGTGTTTTTACACTTCGGCTTTTCTAGTCTTATTTTAGACATAGGCAAAGTAGAGTGTAAATCTATAGCTTGCCCTACGAATTCATTAGAATTATAGAAAAGCCTATACCAGGCCCTACGTTCTCTTAAATTTTGGGGCTTCTCTAAAAAATCTGTAGACAACTGAGGAGAGTAAAAGTTACCTGAAGAGCTATTAGAAACATCCCCCATACTACCCTCGTAAGCTTTTCTTGTGTTAAAGCCAAAAGTGGTAGTGGAGTATTTTTTCATTGCCCTGGCTCTAGTTTCTTTTTCAGTTAGAGGCATAGGACTCTTAGACTGTCTATTCACTGTTTCTACCTTTAGACTAGGTTTAGGTGCACTACCAGAAGGGTTGGTTACGGAAGCGGTTTTTACTACTCGCGTTCTTGTACTTCCTTTTGGACTAGTGCTTGCGCTCTTTTTTCTAGGCATATATTATCTCCTTACTCGAAAATATTTCCGAGTTCTATATTATCTTGAATTTCAGACACGTCAAAACCAGACAAATTATTTAATCTCTTTAATAAATTCAGCATACCAATCACTGTTTGATTATCCTTTTTTATCATCATAACAAGAGCATAGAAGTCCTCTAAACCTTTATAATCTCCATTCTGATGCCTAAGCTCTGCTCTAAACTTTAGATCAACCTCTTCTTTAAGAGATCCGCACAAACCTGCTAAACTACTTAGATCCTTTTCAACCTTTTTTCTTAAATCACTAATCTTCTTAATAGTCTGATTAACCCCTGGCATTTTTAATCTCCATCTGATTTATATTTTTTATTTTTTAATCTCTTAAGTATTCTTTCTAATTGCCCGTTTTGAGGTATTGCCTCATGCCATGCCTGACTATTCTTAAGATCAAAAAACTCCGGATCAGGGTCGTACCTACTCTCATAGTACCCAACACCTTGTTGAGTCTGCTCATCACCTAGTTCTCCGGGCATAAAAATTCCTCTATTAAAAATCCATACAGTGTATAAGGGCTTGGATTATTAATAAATTATTAATAATCTTTATCCGGTCCATACCTCACAAAAAGTATATTTATTTATATAATTAAGAAAACACTTAATCAAAAATGATTTATAAACATTCTACCGTGCATATCTGAAGATGTTCCAGTACCCTCTGTGAACGCTATAAGATTTAATTCCCATTCAGCATCGTATTGATCCTCACTCACATCAACCGTAGTTTTAGTAACTCTTTTAAACCGAGGGAATACACCTATCTTCCAATTACAGTTAGTAACTACATTAGAAGTCAAGGATACAAGTCTATTCATGTTTAAAACATTTTGATCTTGAAGTATGTGCTCCCACTTATTTGCTAAATAAACGGTGTAGTATCCAGTCGTATCTTCAGTGTCTCCCCCTTCGTATACCTTGTAGTGCGTCCAGCTGTTTAAAGGTATATAGAACCATATAGGTTGATTAATATTGTATATTTGCGGGGCACCTGTCAGGGCTGTTTTACCTGAATTCCAAAAGGCTTTTTTATCATCTATAAGGCTTAAATCAACAGTAGCTATAAAATTGTTAGATACGGTAGTCTGGTCACCAGCAAACCAATTAACAATGCTTCCTTGATCCCTATCCTTAAAGTAAGGAGTTTCAAAAGTATAAGTTTGAACAAAGTCTTCTATAGTACTAGTGCCTACAGCGCTTACTTCTATTCTACCTATATATCTCATTTTAATAGTACCTAAAGTAGCTAAAGTAATCTTATCAAGATTATACCTGAAGTCTGGACTGTCTGAAGATACCTGCGCAGAAATAGTGTCTGCATCTAAACTTGTAGTACCGTACTCCGTAAAGTCGTCAGCAGCGTAAGTCATTGTGTCTTTCACCCAAACCGGTAAATTACCTCCAGAACCGTTAAGAATGTGATTAACTCTTAAAATATCTTGCTGTACTGGGTCTGTTACTGATCCTATTACCGATGCGTCGTTATACCCTAATACAGTATTATTTAGTACGACCTTCTGGTCTACGCTAAATTCTTTAGTTCTCAAGATACCGTTAGGCTTGTTATCTACAGTAGGAGTACCATCCTTATAGATTATCACGTTTTGAGGCTCTGTGATTTCGTCTAGTTCACCCGGAGTACCGCTGCCAATAAATCTTAGATTAGAGACTTCAAGAGTACCTTCGATTCTCGCGTCGTTATCTACAAAAAGGTCATAGTTTGTTACTGCAGTAGTTCTACCTGCGGTAATTGTGCTAGCAGCAATATTATTATTTACAGTAAGATTACCACGAAGATCAACATTAAGCTGACCAAAATTTCCATTACCATCCCCATAATCCATTTTAAGCGTTCTAAAACCTTGGTTCTGGGTAACACTGACACCTGATCTAGCGTCTATTAAATGTAGCCCATACGGATTTGTTGTGTCGGTATAACTCCCACCTATCTTGAAGTATACATCATTATAGGTATCGTTAGAACGAGGAAAACTATTACCTAATACGGTCAGCACATTACCAGTAGTACCACAAAAATCCGCTAAAAAATTTTCAGCCTTAGCATCCCCGTTTATATAAAGCCATAAACTACTGTAGGTGCTATTCTGCATGTTTAAAAGGTCTACATTCCCAGAAGGTCCTACACCTATAGTAAGGCCCCCTAAAGGAAGATCATTCTCATCAAAGCCACTACCTATATTAACGTAATTTAAAGCATCTATCTTTTGATTAGCCGTAAGGTAGTTAAGAGTAGCACGCTCAAATTTAAGTGAGTTAGCAAATAAATCACCATAGACAAAAACATCGTCTCTGAATATTACATTAGGGCTAAAGGTAACTCTATTAAGGAGTCCATCTCCGTTAAAGAATACATCCCCATTAAAGAGCCATGCATCAGCGGCTTCTCCAAGGTCTAGCTTTGCAAATTTAAAATCCTGTGTATCCCCGCCGTAATTACCGGATCCATAGTAATTAGACTCTGTCCAAGTGACATCATCATAAAAAGCACCTCTTGTTACTCTAAAAGATACAATAGACTGTATTTCGCTTAACTTATCCTTTATAATTATTTTTCCGTCATTTTTAAGTCTCTGCGCTAAAGACAAAGCCTCATCATAAGGATCTTCTAAAATACTTACTGTTATATCTGGGGAACTTACTGCATTTTGGAGCGCAGTTTGAAGCTGGCTTCTAAGACTTTCTATAGCAAGTGCATATGTAGCCCCTGATATGCCAAAGCTTAAAGCTTGGTCTCCACCTACAAGAAAATCAACAGTAACAGAAACTTGGTCCCCATCCGTTATCTCACCTAATGTAGCTAAATACTTAAAACTGGTATCAGAGTAGAATAAAGGCATTAATCCTGTACCGTAAAGGGTTTTTACTACTCTATCAAATTCAGGGCCTAAATCACCAATGGTAAAAATTCTTCCGCCATCCCTGTCATATGACTCATAAAAACCTGATATACCAGTATAACCCCTGTAATCCTCTGTGCCAGACAATCCTTGGGTCGCTATACCTGGTTTTACCATAACAGAGGCGCTAGAACCAATTACGCCATAGGCAGGGACTCCAGTAAACCCGAAGTACGCTTTATTTTCTTGATCTACTATCTGAGGAATAGACCACGTTCTGCCGTAGAGATCACCCTGTGTGTACGTATCTTGGTCTATAAATAAATGTTTTCTAATACGTTGAGAATCATTTACGTCTATTACAACATTCACGGGATCCGGGTATCTTGACACATTCCAGTAGGCTGGAAAATTGTCCCACCCTGGAGTAGCAGTATTATAACCCATCCTACCTTTAAAATCTATAACAAAATAATTCTCAGCTTCTATAAATTGAGTGTATACTCCTGTATCACCAGAAAGATTGTGCATAGACAAACCTGCTACCCCAGTGATGCCCTTATTCTGTAGATTTAAACTTATACCAGTCAACCCTTGCATATGAACACTAATACCGTCGTTGTACTCTCTATTCCCTGTAATGCCTCTACCGTACCCAATCTGGGCGTGCTGAAAAGAAGCTTGGTGAGACATTAACTCACCACCATTAAGCTCCTCAGGGCCTGTTTCTGCGGTTATAGGATAAGTATTAATCCCAGTCTCAACGCCAACTTGTAGAGACCCTAATAGAAACTTACCATCATTATCCACAGACCTGGGAGTAACAGCATTAGAATTAAGGGCATCTGAGCTGAAACCTTGGTTTAAACCTGTAGCAAAAGCTCCTTCATCCACTTTAGCATCAGGAAATTGTGGATTAAAACCAGTAAAGGCGCCATTAAGTTCAAAGACAGCAGACTCTCCATACCCTCCGTGCAAACTCATATAAGAAAGTTCTTCAAGAGTTAGAACCCTCTTATCGTATACAGATAAAAGATCTATAATTTTATCGCTATCGATTATATCATCACCTGTCTCACGATATATAGCTGCTATAGGGACCCTGTAATGATTGTCTGTAGGGACGTCACTCTCATTAACACCAGAATCTAAATGGTAATTACCGTCTAAAAAGTTTTGAAAAATGTTTTTATCTATAGCTCCTGTAAAACCTTCTAAAACTCTTATATCTATAACAGCCCTTAATCTATTAGCTGTAGGAGTTCCTACACGCGGGTCCAAAATACCGCTATCATAATAAACACTTTCATCGGAGCCTGACGCAGCTGTAGATTCTTTAAAATGAAGATCTACATAAACTATATCTCTTCTATCCTCTACCGGTGTTGTTAAGTCTGGGATAGATGTTAGTGTCTTACTTTTATCTACTTCTGTGCTTAAATCAATATTACCAGAGCCATACATTTGATCCAGGTACTCTATATCTCCTTCAATAAAGATGTAGTACCCATTAACAAACAAAACTGCTGGATTATTTATGCCGTATCCTCCAGTAACCACAAAATTATTGCTTTGCCCTCCGGTCATACCTGATGGCACAGAAACTTTATAGTGGTCTGTAGAAGGTGTAGTCGTGCTATTCTTTTGTAAAGGAACTGCTACTTTACCAGTTATTTGCTGCACAGACCTACGAAGCTGATCCATAACAGCGATATGCATGTTACGTATCTCGTCGTCTAAAAGAGGTCTATTCTTTTGAGGATTTAAATAATAATATCTTTTTTCCTCGTCGTATATAATTATGTTTGAATAATTGCCGGAAATTCCGCCCATTTTTTACACCTCTATCTTAATGTTGTAGCATAAGAAGGCCCTATAGTATTTCTCATATTCCTGGAAGGAAAGCCGTACCCATTTGAACCAGAAGGCCTGTTTAATTTTACTCTCATATTCTCTCTGGATAATGCCCTTTTATATGAACTAGCTCTTACTGAGTTAGAAGAAGCAACTACCTTATTACCTAAACCACTCACTTTATACTCTGTAGCCAATAAAACCATACGAGATAGGGCGTCACTGTTATCGTCATGTGCTCCCTCTCTATCAGGAGCGTGTACTTTTATTAAGTACTTTGACTTTTGCTGTGATTGCAAAGTAAGAAGCTCTAATACTAGATCAGAGTCCGTGGTAGGTTTACTGCCTATAATCCTTTGATTCTCTTCCGGAAAACGAAGCGTAGAAGAGATCATATTTGCTAGCAAATTTTGATATACATTTGAATTTAGTGTGTCTGAAAAATGCCTAGCCTCAAAAATTCTTTTACCTTTTTTCTCTAGCCTAGGAACTATGCTCATGCCGTAGTATTGATCCATAAGTCCCTTTACTATATAAAACCTATCTAAATATTCTGCTATCCAATCCGCTATTTCCTCTGGAGTAAAAAAATCTTCCCCTTCGTCTGCGGAATATCTACTATCACAACAATCCACCTCTAATCTATCCAACTCTTCTCCATCAACTTTTTCTTTAGTCCAGTGGCCTATAACTATAGATGACCCATCCCCTTTCAAACCTACGTCGATACCCATGAAATGGGGTACGCGCTCAAAAGACCTTATTTTATACTTAAGACCAGGCACTATATTTTGTCTAACTATAATTGGATCTTCTATCCAGGCACAAATTTCATCACTAAATTCAGCCCCAAACTCAGAGTTATAAACTTTAGGGTTTTCTTGATACTTGTTCTTTAAAAACTTAGTAGATAGTTCCGGGTCAATCTCCCAAGTAGGAGCCTGAATCATTAATAAGTCATCATTACCCTCTTTATAAGAACGCTCGTACTCTTCATAAAACTTACCTGTTTTCCCGTAAGGAGAAGATATACAAATAACTTTACCTGCAGGATCACCATCAGCTGTTTTAAACTTAGCCAAAGAAGGAGTAACAGCATTATAAATAGCTCTATCATTTTTATCACTAGCCCCAGAACCAGAATTCTTTTCATCCGCAAAAAAGAAAGCCATCTCATCAAGAGCTACAATAATATTATTGTGACCACGAAGGCCCTTAGCACTACAAGGGGCTACATTAATAGTTATGGTAGCCCTACCTTGTTCCCCATATTTATCTATATCTCTCTGAGACCTTAGGCGCATACTTTGTTTAGTAGGCTTACATCTGAACTTTCGAAAAAACTCACATCTCTCTATATGCCCAGTTACCCTGTTAAAGAGCTCGGTAGCTGTTTCTTTACCGGTAGAAACACAGGTGATACGAATATCATCTTCAGGCATAATACCAAAATACTCCTGGGGACAGTATCTGTTTAAAAGTTTATGCGTTTCATAAGCTATGATACAAGCAGTTACGGTCGTATTATGATTAATCATACCATTAGCGACAAACGAAGAACCATCCGGAACATTTAAGTCATATACTTGTTCTTCCCCTATTTCTACTGAAGACACCTCTGTATAGTAATAATCCATCGTTATTAAATTATTAAAATGACTTAGCTCCTCTTCTCCGGCTCCGATTTCTTTAGCAAACTCTAAAGAACGGTGTAGACGATTGTAGGTTAAATCTTCTCCCGTATTTTTAGTTATGTTTCCTAGTAACAATCTTAACTTTGTCCTACCAGAACCTTCTCCCCATTTTCTTATAGGCACCGAATCTATTAATTCTCGTATTTTAACTCTCTGGTGTGGAATGCTTTCCGTATTAGATTTGCCTTCTTTACCTGTCTTAAGCGCCTCTAAAAAAGGTTTCATCTTTTTGTCCGAATCGAACCCAATTAAATCGGCGAATAGCTCTCTAGACCTTAACCCTTTTATAGTAAGATAAGCGTAATGTCTTTTAGTTTTTTTATTATATTTCTCTCTAACGCTCGACACTATACCCAAATTTAAAAGTAAAACCTGTAACTCGTAAGCTAGCTCTAAACTAGCGGTAGAAAAAGTTATACAGGAACCCCCATTCTCGGGGCAGCCGTCAGTCTCAAATAAACCTCGTAAAAAAGAGCATACTACTTCTTTAGGGGACCTGAGTATAGACCAAGGTATGTGCTTATCATATCTGTTACCGTCTAAAGAAAATCCTAGGTTATCAAAAAACTTTCTCATAGTAGTGCTAAAAAAAGCTATTCTACCTGTGTTCGCGGTTCTTCTATCAAGTGTTACCCTATAGTCCCCAAAAAGTTTAGTATATAAATCTTTTAAAAAATTCCAAGTCTCATCGTGCCCCACCGTAATAGAGATAGAATCCTTAGCTCTCCAACTATCATCTCCAACAAGATACCCTAAGAGTCTAGCCACAGCTACATTTAGCTTCTCCGGGAACACAACTTCTTTTTTACCCACATTATTACTAAACTTTTTTAAATCTATTTCATCTTTTGCCCATAGGTCTGTTTTTCTGTTTATTGCTACATAATCACCGGGCTTTATATCATCTAGATATCGCCAGACAACTATTCCTTCTTTCGACAAAACTTTTACCCGATGGTTAGCGGTTCCATTTATCCTATACCCATCTTTTGTCTTTACCCTAAAAACATCTTTTACACCACCGTTGTAGAAATAAGCCGACCTGGATTTACGACCATTTTCCTGCACTACACCTATATCTAATGGGGTGTAATCTTCCTCAGGAGCTTCTCCTAAATCCTCTATGCGATAAATACCCTTATCAGTAAGTGTTAGAGAGTCTCCTGTTATACACTTACCGGATCTTCTTCCACAAACTAAAACAAGATTAGGTCTGTCTCCGTAATCGAGAACATTTACACGATGTTCTTCATGTAAATATCTAGCATACTCTGCTTCATTAAACCTGTATAATTCTATCTCATTAAACTGATCTTTTATTATGATATCTCTTTTACTAGAGCTATCTAATTCAAGCCCATAGTACGCTTTCAGTATAAATCTCTGTGCAGGGTATAAAGCAGGAACGTCTGGCGTAGCCCCAAGACCTAAACCCCAAGGAGCTGTGACAAACTCCATGATATTCTTATCAAGAAGTTTACCGGAATCAGTATCCTTGTTAATGAGGTTTGTGCAGATTTCAGCTATAGACATTATTTCCTGACCTTTTTACCGTTATAAATTTTCTCAGCCGTATCTTCAAAACCATCTAGGTCTTTTGCTAGCTGGGAAAGAAATATATCCCCATACTGAACTGGTACATTTACCTTCTCAAGAGTATTCTTTACTATCTGGAGAAAATGCTCAAAAACTTTCTGAAAATTTTCGCTGTGAAAATCAACTTTCCCGTTAGTCTTACTGTTGCTGATTTTATCTTTCTTCTCTATAGTCTCTACTAGTTTCTTAAGTATTATAATACGTTTATTAGAGATCTCAGACAAATCATCATTAAGGTTATAGTTTTCTCTACGCCATGTCTTTAAATACGCGGCCTCTTCAGCTATCTCTACCATTATGTTATTAAGCACCGTGGTAGTAGAATCATGATTCTTTAAAGAATTATAAAGGTCATCATTCTCCGTTGGATTCTCTATAGTTCTTTGAAGAGGAGACCCAGGCTTTATACTTACTTGCAAAACGTCTTCAGGATCATTGATTACAGGTAAATTTTTTACGACATCTGCATGAAAACTTATTGCGTCTTCTGATCCCTCAGTAACCTCTTGCTCTGTGTAAGGTTCTTTACGCCTTAAATCTTTTTCTTCAGAAGTAAGAATAGTATCAAGATCTTTATCTAGATCTATTCCTTCAAGAATATCATATTTATCTACTATAGGGTATCCATTCTCATCTAGACTTGCCTCTTCCTTAATTTCATCTTCATAAATATCTATTTTTTTATTATCTTCTTGTTCCGGCATAAAAACTCCTGTATTATATATTATTAGATATCAGATAAACCAGCGTCTAACCCGCTACCGCTGAAGCTTGTGTCGATTTCTTGGCTAGAATTTTTACTCAACTCTTCTAACATAATATTACTTCCAGCACCCCACCTATCTTCTGCCATGCTCTTTTCCATAGACATATCATTTCTTTCTTCGTCAGGATTATTAGACAAAAGAACTTTTTTAGTACTAGGATCAAGCTTAAACATGTCTTCATTTTGTTCTTTACCCGCAAACCTAACACCCTGATACATACATGTATTGCAATTACGAAGAATACAGTTAGAGCACTTACTCGCTTCTTTAAGTGTAGCTTTAGGGTCTAGATGATATTTTTCAGTTGTACAATTAACGAGGGTGTTGGCGTTTACACATTTAACACTAGCCAAAATATTTCTTACCATACCAGCAGCCTCTACTGTCGGTATGACGGTAGAAAGTTTACTTTCTATTTTATCGATAGACAATCCAGCACTTATTGCTTTATAAGCTGCTTCCCTAACTTCTTTTGTAGAGTCTTGATTACCGATAGGATCCTGACGATAACGTGCTTTAACACCTCCTTCTCTTTTAGAAGGTTTATAATCCTGGGTAGAGATAAAAGCATCTCTTAAGGCACCTAGAACATTTTCACCTGCCTCAAGAGTTTCTCTAAGCACGTTAGCCTTATCAGAAGATATACGATCACTAAATTGAAGATCATCTATATAACTAAAAGCTATTTTGTTGTCTATCCTTCCGTCTCTTGGAAGAACCTGACACCCAGTAGCCTTAGCAACTTTTTCAGAAAGGTTATCGTACTCTCCATTTTTGACAGTTTGAATAATATATGCAGGAGAGGTTGATGCTCTTTTAATAGAATGTATAGCTTCTTCGGCATCTTTATATAAAGAAACGTCTACATACACATTACCAAGAAGACCCTGAAGAGAAGCTAATTTTTTTATTTCAGGAGCATACTCTCTAATAACTTCGGAAGAGTATTTATGCTGAATAGATTCTTTAAGAGAATCCCCCATATGCCCTTTTAGCATTTCATCTTGTATGTATGCTAAAACAGGCCTAACCTCACCAAAACGGTCTATTTCTACCTGATGCTTAACCGTTGAGGCCTTTTTTTCTAAAGCAGCCATAAACTCCTTCTGTACTTCATCAAAAGTCCTTTTAGGCGAATTTTTTATTTTCTCTTCCTTTTTAGCAACCTTTTTATTAGTGTTAAGAATAGAAAAGCGAAGTTCTTCCTTTGAAGACAACACGGTATTGCTATCTATAACCCCAGCAATCTTTAAATGGTCTGTATATTCACAAAGTATTTCTTCATTGTAGTCTATAGAAGCGACAACTTTTTTCTTAAGTTCTTTACATATACCCTGGCTATGAGACGAGCATACATGTCTTTTAGGCTCTCCAACAACATATTTAGCTAGTCTAATCCTGTTGTTGCCTAACACTCTAGCGGCATCTTTACAGCTATCAAAAGGCGTTAGATCAATATATACATTTCCTAACAATCCTTGCTCCTCTGCCAGTACTATTAGCTGCTTAGACGCAGCTTTAATAAGCTTAGGAGGGTAGATAGAAGACAATTTTTTAGCTAAGTCTTTTCCTACAAGACCTGACATCATCTCTTTTTTTGCTGTATTAATTACTCCCTTTACGTCCTCGCTGCTAATTTTCTCAATTTTAAAAGAATTAGAGGTGCTATTAGGTATTAAACCCGCTGTTTTATCCTTACCTGAATAAGTCCAGGCTTCAACTAACTGCGGCAAGATCTCTACATTCATAGGAACCGGTATATTATCCTTTTCTTGTATATCTATACAGGCCCAATCCAGATCAGGAACCTTAGCAACTGTATCGTTGTTACCCATCAATTTTGAAATATCTCCTAAAGCCATGTTTATTCTCCTCTCACAAGATTTGCTAATATACTTTTACTGAGGTCCTTAGCAGTCTTATCTTTTGACGGCGGACCCTCCATAAGGGATTTATACTTACTCAGAGCAAGTACCTCTACTGAATCTTTAACGTCATCAGGGGTAATACTCTCTTCTTTAGAACTCTCTTCCATAGGACTTTCTTCTACTATCTCTTCAGCCTCCTCGGCTTTTTCCTCTACTTTATCTTTAACCTCTTTAATACTCTTAACTTCAGTTTTACTTAAACCCCATTTAGGGTTAGTGAGCTCATCTGCGATCGTATCGGTAATATCAGACAATTCGCTTATAGAACTATTTAAAGATGATTTCATCTCTCTAAAGCTCATTATAAACCCTTTTCCTCCTAATTTGCCGTCTGGAGTTATGTCAGAACCCCTAAGCATAGCTAACTCTTTCATAGCAGATAATAAAGTTCCTAATGATACGTTTATACTGTGAAGAGCCTTTTTAAGCACTTTTGCATGTTTTGTATCGTACTCAAAATCTCCTATATCCCTCAATTCTCCGTTTTGCTGCTTTTTAGTATCAGCTTTGGTTTTATCCTTAACCGAGGCAGCCCTCTGAGATAATCTTTCCCTTGACATAAATTATTCCTTTTCCTTTACTGATTATTATCCTTTTATTGGTTCGCCTTCATTTGAAAATAAACGAGTTATAACGACTTTACCGGAATCATCCGCTTCTATATTCCAAAGATCTTTAGTAGACTTATGCACAAGAGTATTAGCATTTACCCTATTAAATGAAAACAAATCTCCTAAGTTAGCTACTTTTATTCGATTAACATTAAAATAATCATCTATTCCTTCTTCAATAGCCTTTGCGGCTAAATCTGATGCTTTTATACTTTTATTTAGCTCATTATAGAGGTTATTTGAAACCTCTTTTTCGTAGGCTTGCAAAGAACTTATCTTCTCGTTGATGCTTTTTACTCTCTCCTCGTATTTACTCATACCTTCTCTCCGATTATGTTTAAATCCTGGGCAACGCAATTCAAATTTTGTAGGATAATCTGCACACTGCTTAGGTTTTATTGTGTTAATAGAGCATTTATTATCCTTTAGATACACGCATTCATTACTACTGTTTTCTTTATTTTTTAAAACTATGCTGCTACCGTGAAACTCTGTGTACCTTTTCTTATACTCATCAAAACTCATTCCGTGGTAGTCTGCTAGCCTTTTTATATCATCAGGTACTAAAAAAATATAGCCTTCCCATCTACAGCAGTCCCCGCATTTAGTACATTCAAAGGATTTTCCATCTATGATCTTCATTTCTTACCTATTATCGTATGGGTCGTTCCACCCAGATGGCGCACTATCCATACCTGGGTCCGTCCACTCTCCCGGATTAAAACCTATAGTATCCCTATTTTCGTTACGCCCACCAGGAGTAGTACTATCATTAACCGGTTCCCCTTGCGCGTCTGTCTTTTCCTCATTTATTACTGTCTGAGTGGCTGGCATAATAGATTCATTTAATAAACTATCTACTAGTGGCCTTTCTCCTTGCTGAAATCTTATAAGCGTTTGGGGGTCTCCTCTTTGAGACTTTCCAGGCTCATTTGTCATTGAAGGGGGACCATTTTGAATGACGTCTTTTGTGTCTGACGGATCCATCTGTGTCTGGTAGTAAGGAATATTTAAATAGGGAGACTCCCCATCTTGGCCTAGCCTGTAAAGCTTTGGTATACTTGTAGCTACTTTTCTCAGAAAATCATGAAAACCTATTAACATAAAAAACCCTCATAAGAATTTTAGTGGGGAAAACCAAAATCTAATGAGGGTAGTTTATTAAAAGATTATTACACTTACCGGGCGTATTAGTGTATATCTTTGATCTTTACCTTATATCCCTTATCGAAATGAGGCAGAATTACTTCATGAAGCATGTATAGATTCTTTTTGATATACTTAACTAGCTCTAAAACATCCTTAAACTCTGAGTTAGACTTTTTTAAACTTTTTAATTTTATTATAGCGCGGTCAAACTTATGCCTAACTTTAACCTGAGTCATTTTATTCCGACCTTTAAATCTGTACTTATCATTTAGTATGCTTGCGGTCTTAGACTGACACGTTGTTTCTATCATATAGATTATAACGTCAATTTCAAAAGGACTAAAATGATCTTCTAAAACCTCTCTTATATCCTGGGTAAGCTTAGGCATATCACGAAGAAAAGCTAACCTTTTTCGTGCCCTAGATAGTCTATGAGATACTGCCCCTTGGGTCACTCCAAAAAAATGTGCAATTTCCTTTTGCTTTTTATTCCTTTTATAATACATCTCAATAAGGTCTATTTCTCTCTTGGGAAGCTTATTTATAAAAGGTTTAAAATCCTCAAGATGAAAGTTACTCTCATCTAATCTATAAAAAGAATATTCCTCAGAAGAAAATCTCTTTTGTATTTCAAAAGGGTCCATACTTTTACATAGCTTAGCCATAAACGGCCTCCTATCAATTATCGAATAAAGATACACTCTCTATTCTATATGTCGGTCGTGCTTCACTATACCGAACATTAAGCGAAGACTGAAACAATTCAGCCATAGCTCGTGGGTTTAACTTCTTTATCTCATACTTATCAATTAATTCTACCAAAGTGTCTACTCTTACTGTAGCTTTTATATATTCTAAATCACGTAGATTTTTATTTAGTATCATTATAGAGTGATTTTTAAAAGCGGTTTCTTTAAAAGCTGCTAATTTTTTGCGCTCATTTTCACTCATGTCTGAGGTTTTAAATAACTCAAAAGCCTGACCTAGATCCTGGGAGTCGTTTATACACGTAGCTAATTTCTTTCTTCTTACACGACTTACACCCTTTATAGTATCACTAGAATCACCATCGAGACACCTAAAATTGACTAATTTTTCTGGAGGTACTCCAAACTTCTCTATCACAGAGTCTCGGTCATAAAATTTTTCAGGACTATTCTTTCCAACCTTAGGCTTAAATACAATGACTTTACCAGTCTCTACTAGCTGAAGTAAATCTTTATCATTACTATACACCAGAATAGTACCACATTCTTTTTCTTTTTTAAATTTTTCTACTAACGTAGCTATTACATCATCAGCTTCTTGCCCATGTTTTTCATACTGATCTACGTTACAGAACTTAAGAAACTCCTTTATATCTGGAATTTGTTCTTTAACCGAAGACGAAAGACCAGATCTTCCACTCTTGTAAAAATGATTAATCTCATATTTCCATACAGGCTTACTATCCCAAACTACAATAAACTTATAACCCCTATACTTCTTCTTTAAAGACTGAAGTATAGCAAAAAAACCATAGATCATACCAGAGGGTCTACCGTCTGATGTAGTGCTCTCGTAGAAGACATTGTGCGCCCTAAAAGCTAAATTCAAAGCATCTACTATAAAATAATTCATTTCTACTCCATTACTTCAAGATTAATTATCCTTATATTTACTTCTACTACACGCGAAGATAAAGCAAACTCAATCTTCGCTGTCATATTTTTCCTATCTACTGATAGGACAAGACCTTCTAGATTCTTATAGTCTCCTACTTTAGGAATTACTATTTGACCTTTTTTAGGTACCTTTGCTCTTAACCTCTTTTTCAGCTCTGTTTTGAAACCGTTTATATCTTTATTCTTGAGATACTTATTTTGCCCTCCGCAAATTAAAGGTCCGGAAATATGCTCTGTACGATCTTTAAAACAACCTTCATGAACCTTATCCGTAACTCTTATAAAAATATATCCTTCAAATAGAACTAAAAACACCGGACTATCTTTGACGTACTCCGTATACATAGGTAAAAAATATTCTACCCCACTACCACACAAATCTTTTATTTGTTGTACTACAACTTCTGCACTTTCTTTTAATTCGCAGTCTTCGTTTAGCTCAACAATTAACCATTTTTCCTCTTTCCCTTTATACTTAAAATCTAAATCCTGAGGATCTAATTTTTTTCTTTTTAAAGGGGTTCTTTTTACTTTACCTGAAGTCTTTTTTACTGTTTTATCAACTGTACTTTTAGGATTTACTTTCTTATTATTTACCTTACTAGTAACAGACTTTTTGGTCGGTTTCTTAGCACTAGGCCCTTTAGACCTTTCTTTCATTGGCTTTACCTCCAAGGCGTTTTCTAAATTCCTCGGGGGATATTGAACTTCTATTTGCTTTAGGTATATTTTTTACTACGTCTAGACCGCAAGCCTCAGAAAATTTCTCATCCACCCTGTCATCTCTGTTTTCGAGTCTTTTCTTCTGTACAATATTGCGTACTGCTTCCTCTTTTTTCCAACCTGGAAGGCTAGCGATCTCATTCAACGAACTAGGGCCTTCTACTTTCTTTGGTTGCCTTTCTTTTGTCTCTTCAAAAACAGGGCTTTTTACAGATACAGGATTTTTGGGAGCAAACTGGTCCCTTAAAAATTTATAATGCATAACCAATATATCGGATTGTAACATAGTGGTATCAGTGAATCTATTCTTTTCTATTATATATGATAAAATTTCGTATAACGAAGCTCCATACTGGACAGCTACTTTTTTTAAAAGACTATTATAGAAAGGGCTATCAGTAATTATATCTGTAGAGAATTTTATAGCGTCTACTATAACGCTAAGCAAATTTTGATAAATTAATTTTACATTCATCCTAGAAATAAGAAAATCACAAATTTTAAGAGCTTCAGTGAGGTCGTAAGACAATGTAACCAGCATATTAACTACTTCCTCTGTATATGCAGGAGAAACCTTGTTTACGTTTTCTACAGATACAGCACCTAAATAAGATACTGTTCTTAACTTATTTTCTGCAAAACGATAGTATCTGCCTGATGAGCGGGCTAACATGTGTAAAGCGTCTTGATCGTACTCTATACCCTTTAAATCACAGATACTAACTAACTTTTTTTGAACATCAAGCTCGGTAGGTTGATTGAGCTGTATCTCTATGCATCTAGAACGTAAAGTCCCTGGCATCTTATCTACCTCTGTTGTGCAAAAAAGAAAAACAACATTATCAATAGGATCTTCTGTCTGTTTGAGTAAAGCATCCTTAGCTTCTTTACTTAAATTATGGCACTCATCAAAAAGAATTATTCTTTTTTGAGCCACGCTTTCATAGCGTAAACTTTCGAAAAGCTCTTTAATTTTATCTTTACTACTATTGTTGGCTGCATCTATTTCTATATATCCTGGATTCCTGTCTTCAAGAAATGACTTGCATGAGTGGCATTGATTGCAGGGAGAACCATCTTCTTGCTTTTTCTCACATAAAATACTTCTAGCAAAAATTCTAGCTAAAGTTGTTTTACCTGAAGACAAAGACCCAACGAAAAGATACGCAGGGTCTATCATGCTTTTTACTAGTGCAGAGCTCAATATCTCCTTTATATTGTCTAATCCTAGCACACTTTTAAAATCTAAAGGTCTAAACTCAGTACCAAACATAAAAAACCCTCATAATCTATTAATACGTTTTACCTTAAGAAGAACGGGACTTTTGCCTTTATATATTTTTCAAACTTAGGGAGTCCTAGTCTTTGTAGGCATTGATTAGAATCATCATAACCGATATTAACGGTGTGGATATATCTATCCCCGTAAGTTTCTAAACTTTTATTAATGCCGGACCTACCAGCATCATCCCTGTCAAATACTAAAATTATTTTATCTACAAAAAATCTTAAAAGATTATACTGTGACTCGTTTACGAAAGAAGTCAATGTAGATACACTGTTAGGAAAAACTTTCACGAATGACATACAGTCTATTGCACCCTCGTGCACAAAAACTTTTTTTGTGCTTAAAATATGGGGCAGAGCCTCGTAGAGCCCAAAAAAAGCTCCTATCCTTTTAGCTTCCTCAAACAAAACTTGAATATACACCTTCTTGTGTATATCTCTAATAACTACGCCATTTACGTGCCCGAGGATATTCCTGAGAGGAAAAATTATCCTTTTTTGTAACCCTTTAAACCCCCAAGTCTTATTTTTCAAATTTTCATAGTCTATCGACCTATCATCTTTTATAGTAGCAAACTTTAGATACCCTAAAGAATACTTTAATATATCTTCATCCGAAAAACCCCTACCCTTTAAATATCTTATGGGCTCTTCATACGAGAATATACTTTTTCGTGCTCTATTAATAAAATTATCTAGATACATCTTTTTTTATAATTTTTTTCTTTACTGCTTTTTTAGTTGAGTTCTTCTTAACTATAGGTCTATTCTTAACTACCTGTGTTCTTTTTGTAGCCTTAGGAAGTATAGAAAATGATTCCCACTCATCGCTTCTTATACTTTTAATCATCCAATCGGGCACTACCTCAAATAAAAAAAGATCTGTACCTGGATATTTTCTGGGAGCAACTTCCTCAGTAGAAAAGCCTTGCTTTTTTCCCGAAACTACAAGCTCTGGGCAGTATATCTCAAGAACAAATTTAAAATCTTCAGAATTAAAGTTTCCCCATTTTCTGGTCTTCTTACGTGCCTCTAATAAAAGCTTACCTTCTTCTGTTTCCCAGTCAAAAACTTTTATTACTCTAGCCATGCGATTAGCCATAGGAATATTAAAATCAGAATTAACTTCCCTCAACCATCGATCATAATGTACTGTCAAATATACCAGTTTCCCGGATAATTCATAATCTTTCATATACTTAATATAATACTTTGGCAAGAAAAAACAGAAATCTTTTTATATACAATAGAGTTATATGTTCAAATAGATAAAAAATTGCTTAAATATTTTTTATGATGTCATTAACATCTTTATACTTGTTAAGAACCTTCTGAAGATCCTTAATTTTATCTTCCGTTATTATTTTATTGGCATCGTCACTAATAGTAGTAGTTACGACATGACCGCAAGGAAGAGTCTTACACTTACTCAATACTTTTGTTACGTACTCAGAAGAAACAGTATAGACACTCGTACCCTGTATAACAACTTTCTTGTGACAACCACGGCACTCAAAAATCAAAGGATTAGATTCGTAGGCGACTAATGTAGTAACAGACTTACAGTCTGGGCATTTTATTAAAAATTCATATAGAGTCATAATTAACCTCACTGTTCAATGTCTACAGCTAAAAAATTCTTGAGCATTGTTATACCCAACCCATGTAAATATTCATCTCCAGCCATAGCTAGTGGTTCTATAAGCGAAACTTGATATCCTCTATTTCTCAATTCCTCAGCAGTGAACAGAATAAAGGTGTGAGTCTCAAGACCTACTAAATACACTTTATTTGGCTTTATTTTATTTAGTTCTGAATCTAATGCAGTCTTATAAAAAGCATTATAAGTAGTGGTATTTATTATTATCTTTGTGTAGGGCTTAAAAACCTCTGGTATTTCAAGGTCTTTACTACCCACCAAAGAGTGAGTCTTAGTTCCCTTAAAAAATTTATCTTCAGAAGAGTGAATCTCCCTTATCATATATATTATACTATTATTTGATTTGGCAGACCTTAAATATTCTTTAAGTCTTACTTTAAGAGTTTCTACCTTATCTGATAAATAGCAGCTACCTTTAGGGCTAAAATACGATTTTTGTAAACAAAAAGCTAATATTACGTCAGTCATTTTTTGCCCTTACACGACTCTGAACAGTACTTAGCATACTTACCTTTATTTGTAAAAAACTTATGACATACAGGGCACCTTTTTAATTCTTTGTATCCATAAGCTTTTATATAAAGAGTTAAGTTATAGCATAGAATAGCTTCTATCCAAGGAGCCTCTTTATCTTTAATCATTACCCATCTTTTTTCGTTAGTAGTATTAGAGCCTCCACTGTCTATTATTTCACTTAAAGAGGGTTTCATGTAAGAATCGAGATAATTAATAAGCTGCTTATTTATACCATTATCTATTAAGTCCTCTATTGCATTACTAAAGTCCTTCCTAAAAACAGATAAATCTGGTACGCTATCCAAAGCCTCCTCAGCTATAAGCACAGACTTCTGGTGTTCAGAAGCATCTATAAAAGACTTTATAACACCATTTGTATTTGTCTGCTTATTAGCAAATCTAATAAATAAAGGTTCCCTTCTCATAGTACCCTCACAAAATGATTAAGAGGTTTTATCCTCTTTTTACGTTTTGACCTGAGCAGAAATCTTTTTCTTCGAGGCTCTACTGACATCTGCAGGTCAGGTATCTTTTCGTTTTGCATGTCTAAAAAGAACATCACAGATATTCTACCGCTTCTTATTATACTATCTAATTGGTGTAAAACCTTGGACTGGTCTATGCAGTTGTACCCGTAGTACTCATTTATAATCCTAATTACCTCTACAACGGATTCCCGGATTCTATCCTGGTCTATATCGACTTTTATTTTATTCTCTTCACTCATACAGATATAAAAACAATGAATAGATTATCAAATAGTTAAGGATTTTAATAAATATGCTTCAAATAGAAGTTTTTTTGGCATCTTACTTATACGAAGATCATAATCTAAATTATTAAATAAATCTATTAGTTTGAGTAATTTAATTTTCCCATAAACAGATAGGATTGTGAAATACTTAGTCTTTATTATAAACTTATTTATTCCTATTAAATCCGATATTTCTTCTGCGCTTTTTTTCTGTGACCTGTAAACAGCTATTTTATATACTTTTTCTATATTACTAGTAAGCATACGAACAAGTTTTATATAGGACTCTTCTGGGAATTTGTAAAACTCTTGAAGAGCTTTATCTCTTCTCTTGTGGAAAAGATGCTCTATAAACTCAAATACCCGGGCATCACTAGACTCAGCAACATAGATTAAAGCAGATTTATCTATCTCTTTATCTCCGTATAAAACTCTTAACTTTCTTATTTCAGAATCTAAGGCATATAAATTATTTGACTTTTTCTCTACCAAAAGTTTCGGTACATCCCGCTCATACCTCAAAGACATAGACGTCATCCTAGACGATACCCATTTTAAACAGGATTTTTCATCTATAGGATCTAATTTAATCATCGAGCACTCTGCCCTAAAATTTGTATAAGCTTTATTCTTAGCTAAAATTTTTCTTTCAGCAAATATAAGTATATCATCGGTATGATGACTAATAGTAGGCGAGATTTCTTTGATTGATTCAGCAGTTAATTCCCATAAAAAAATGATCATAGGATCACTAGAGAAAATGTCACCCCTATGATATAATTCTAGAAAATCTTCCAGGTCCACGCACATTTTGTATGCATAGTTGTCAAAGATAGAACAAACTTTTTCTACGAACTCAGAAATTAGGTAGGGCTCTTTAGAGGAGACCAAAAACTTATTATTACCGTTTTCTACTGTCTTCCTGCTTAAATTCATTTAGCTTTTTTTGCCTTTTCAACTTGAATAAGAGTATACGTCCACAGAAAAGAAGAAAGTACCCTCGTTCTTAACTGAACGTTCACCCCCCGATTAAACTGCTTTAAAGCCTTACGTGTTTTTTCCAAAGAGGCTAAGCACAGCTCATCAGACATTAAATCTTTAGCGGAGATAAGAGCATCAAGTTGATCCTCATATATCAAAGAATCTACACCATCATAATGAACCTTCATAATATCATTCAAATATAATATATAGGATTCAACAAAATGAAGTAAATTCTGCTCTTGATCTTTTTGATTTATAAGCGCCATCAAATCATCTTCGTCCATTTTACTTAAATTCTTTACAAAACCCGGGATTTCTTTCATCTGGTTAATATATATACTGTAGTCATTTAAAACACTCTTACTAAAAAAAGGTATAGCAGACTTTAACCTCTTAAGCTTACTGCCACTATGCCCCTTGCCCTTTAGCACCTCGATGTATTCATCGGGTGCTAGTGTACTAAAATCTACCTGAGAAGTCCTGGATATTACTGTGGGAAGAATTTTTTGAGGTGAGCTTGATATCGAGATAATTGTTGCATAATCTTTTAAATCCTCAAATACCTTAAGCAATCCATTAGCAGCACTGTAAGATATTTTTTCAATATCGTTGAGCAAAACTACGCGGATACTACTCTTATATGGTATAAGAGATAAAAATCTATCCATACTTTCTACGTCTTCTACTTTAATGCTGCTGTCCCTATCAACCTCTAAAAAATCTGGGACATTAGGGTATAAACGACACACCTCGCACCTGCAGCTGTCGTCTTTTGTTCCGTTGCACAAAAGATACTTTGACAGTACTTGAGCTGTGGTATGCTTCCCTACTCCTCGTGGGCCTTGAAATAAATAGGTGCCATTAAAAGTACCATTAAGTACCTGCTCTGTAAGTAGAGATAGTACACCCTTATGACCCTTTATCTTGCTAAAATACATATAAAGGATTCCTATTATCTATATCTGATTTTTGTTCAAGCCCTCGTAAGTGCTTGATTTTTCTGCTTCTGTATTAGTATTGGTTTCTTTTACTTCTACTTCTGCTTTTTCTATCATTTATTCAGACATAAAGTACTCACGATCTGTGTATAGTGAGAACTCTTATGTAAGGCCTAAGGCACAGCCCGCTTGGGAAGCGTCCGTTGGCAGTTCTACAGACTGCTTTGATAATAAAACCAAAGACTTACGATACTGCGGGGGTTCTACGTGGTCCCCTTTCACGTTCACTCTTAGTCGCTTCAGCAGTCTTAATTAGGTCACTCGGTTGGACAATACCCCTGGCTTACCTAACGCTGCTTATAAACTAAAAATGCTGCCCGATTAAGCGTCTCCGAGCTTTTTCAAGTTACTTTCCCAGCGTTTAACAATATCGATAAAATTTCCAATTCTATCTTTAATTATTACTGGAGTAACTGAGTATATATCGAATGCAACAATATACGTAGATATAATCTCTAATTCAAGAGGATAGTACTTTGCATAATGCTGACTCAATTCAGGTTCTTTAATACCTTTTACATCATAAGGTATCTTAATACTAAATAAAATCAAGTCTTTATCAGAGTTATACTTCTCTTTAACACTATCAATAATAGACTTCTTTGTAGCTAAACTAAGATTGTAGTTAATAGGTATTAAAGAAAGTTCTCTTCCATCTAAGTACAATGTACGGTAAAAATCAATAAACATACTTAAGGTAAGTTTATCTGGAGAGATCAAAGTAATAATCATAATAAAGTCCTTTCAAATAGAAATATACTTTATGGCTAAAGAAAAATGAAATAAAATAGTATTTTGTGTATAAATAGCAGGAATTCTATTTATTGATAGAAAATTTAATTTTTAGTGTTCTCTCTGTATTAGTATTAGTTTCTTTTACTTCTTCTTCGAAGAAGATAAATAAATATATAATATATTTATATATATAGTAAATAGTAATAATTTTATCTATAAAGAATTTTAGATATAAAGAATTTTAGAGAAAATTTAATTTTTAGTGTTCTCTCTGTATTAGTATTAGTTTCTTTTACTTCTTCTTCGAAGAAGATAAATAAATATATAATATATTTATATATATAATAAATAGAACTAAAATAAAGAATTTATTTTTAAATAGTGTATTTAATTAAAAGCAAAAAAAAATTTAATCTTGACTATATTTTTACGCTGTCTAAATAGTATATTACTTTAGTATAGAAACCAAGCCCAATACTAATGAGGAATCTTTAATGAACGAACATAGTAATGAACCCAGAAGAACTAATTCAAATGATCTTAACGAGAGTTTATTCGAAACCACAGCAATAACTTTCAGTTTAGAAGGAATCTCTAGAGATTTAGAAACCTACATACAAAAAAAAATTACTTTTAACAATCGTAATTTTAAGCACATAGCAACAATAATAAATTCTATATCTTCTTGTGGAGCGAGTGCTCAAAAAGCTTTCCTTAAAAAAGGTACCCCAGTGGCTAGTATGCTTGAACATTCTCTTATTGAGATGGAAAATACTAATGCGCTACTTACTTTTATACTTCAGAATATAATATCAAGAGAAAATATACTTAGCAGTGAGTTAGAAAAAACTAACGAAAAAGTTAATAAAGATAACAAACAATAAAAAATAATAGTATAGGAGTAAGTAATGAGTACAAGTTTTGAAACATATGCCTCTTTCTATAAAAGCCACAAGGACATGATGCAGGCTTTATTTTCTGCTGTGGACACTCTTAGGGATTTTCAAGACCCTGATAGTCAAGTGTCGAAAGTAATCCCTCACGAGAATGGAGACTTATGTAGGATAGACGAGCTATGCAATCACATTATAAAGCAGAATCCTCATCTATCCTACATTGACAGGGATCACATTATTGAACTTTATTTTAAAGATAGAGAACGTAGGATATCAATCGTGGATAAAGACTACGTTCAATACAGATGCATTTTTTACGTACAGCCCCCATCAACCTTGTATTTCGGTACTGTAAAAAATCTTATAGGTAGAATGCAGGTCTCCGGCCTAAAGAGTCGTACGAAGGGATTTATCAAGCTCTACGAGGACCCAAACAAAGCAAGAGAATTTGCAAAACAGTTTGCTAATCGTGAAGGAGACGTTATAGTAGCAATTAAAGTTGATGCTGGTTCTGCCTCTAAAGATGGCACTAAATTCTCTACTCATAATGACGGGGAATACATAACTGTACGTGTAGATAAAAAACATTTAAAAGACGCTATAGAGTTCTCTTCAGAGAACTCAAACGAAGCTACAAACGCTTCTATGCTATTATCTGAAGACCGGGACAATGTGGTGTCATTGTCATTATACAAAAAAAGTAGTGAAGAGGATTAATGGAAACAGTTATTGGAGTAATAGACAGAATAGTTTTTCAAGCTGATGACAGTGACTACAAGATATTTAACATCAGGAAGATGGATAAAAGTAAGTTGTCGGTGCAGGGGGAATTCCCAGAGCTGTTTATCGGTACGAAGATTGAAGTTCACGGCGATTTTGTAAACCATAAAAAGTATGGCAGAGGTTTTAGGGCTGATGCCCATACTTTTGCGCATGACGATAATCCTAATAGCATTAGGTTATATCTACAATCTATAGCTAAATGGATAGGTCCTCAACGTTCTAAACAGATAGTAGATAAGTTTGGCACTGAATTAGACAAAGTACTTGCTGAAAATCCAGAGAAAATGTGCGAGATAGAAGGTATCGGAAAGACTTCCGCTCTATCTCTTGCTAAAGCTTGGCTTGAGAATAAAGAGATGAAGAATATCCGTATGTTTCTTCAATCTCTCGGGCTCACACCCTCTAAAATAAAAAAGATTATAGCAAGTTTAGGCCCTAAATCAGAAAAGCTTCTCAAGGAAAACCCATATTTACTGTGTGATTGCGGGTTTGGCTTTAGCACCTGTGACTCCATAGCTCAGAAGCTTAACATAGGGCCGGACTCTGATATACGCTACATATATTTTATAAAGCAGACACTAAAGGAGTGCCTTAACTCTGGACACTTATTTTTAATGCCAGGGGACATAGTGCTAGCCTTTAACAAGTACAATAAAGTTGTACAGTTTAAGTTCAATGGAGGCAGAACTATAGAGTTTGATTTACTTAAGCCTTACCTCAGGACTTTAAGATATGACGGTTATATTTATGTAGAGGGAAGTAAATTCTACGATCTCCAATCTTACTTCTATGAGAGTGACGCGGCTAGAATGACTTATAAGATAATGAATACTAAGCCTCGTGCTGGTATGCATAAAGTCCCGATAGAAAAATTCATAAAAGATTATGAAAACACTTTTAAATTTGAGTTTAGCTCAGAGCAGAAAGACGCTCTAACTTCTTTTGTTAACGAGAAAATAATGGTAGTTACTGGAGGTCCGGGCACGGGAAAATGTTTAGGGTATGACACCCCAATACTTATGTTTGATGGGTCCATAAAAAAAGTCCAGGATATAAAAGTAGGAGACTTTTTAATGGGAGATGATTCTACTCCTAGAGAGGTGCTCTCTTTAGCTAGAGGAGAAGAGGAGCTATATAAGGTTACTCCAAAAAAGGGAGACGAGTATATAGTTAATAAATCTCATATTTTGTCATTAAAACAGACATCTATAAACGATAAAAATAAAGGAAAAATTCACGATATATGCTTAAAAGATTATTTGAACCTGAGTAAAAAGAAAAAAAGTAGAATGAAGGGGTATAGAGTCCCTGTAGAATTTAATGTAAAAGAAACGTTAGTTAACCCTTATTTAATAGGGATGTGGCTAGGTAATGGGGCACAAGATGCACCTAGAATAAGCACTCCATTCAAAGAAGTTGTAGACCATATCGAAGACATATTAAATAATACTCCAGTATCTATAAAAAAAGTCAAAGGAAATAATATTGAATACGATATTTCTAGGGATAAAGAGTGTGAGGGGTACAATAATCTTCCTGATAAAAGAAAAGCTAATTTCTTTTTAGAGTACTTAAATTTATCTGGATTAAGAGATAGAAAACACATACCAAAAATATATAAATTGAATGACAGAAGTAGCAGGCTAAGCCTACTAGCGGGTATTATAGATTCTGACGGGTGGTACGATAAAATAGGAAAGTGCTATGATATAGTATTTAAGAGCAAAGAATTAATGGACGATACTGTCTTTGTTGCTAGGTCTCTAGGTTTTAGTGCATATCCAAAGCCATGTAAAAAAACTTTTTCCTGCATTAGGAAAGGAAAAAAATATTCTGGGTCTGGTACTTGTTTTAGAGCTACTATATCAGGAAATGGGTTACATAACATACCATGTGTAGTTAATAAGAAAAAAGCAGAAAAAATAAAACAAATAAAGGATAATCTTGTTACAGGGATTGAGGTAACTTCAGTAGGGGTAGGTAAATATTACGGGTTCCAAATAACTGGTAATGGAAGATTCCTTCTAGGGGATTTCACAGTGACCCACAATACTACAGTGTTAAAGGCTTTTGTGCAGTTCATGAGGGCCAACAACCTAACTTTTGAACTGCTAACTCCTACAGGTATATCCGCTAAAAAATTAGGTGATACAGCAGGGCACACGGCAATGACTATTCACCGTAGATTAGGGTACAAAGGAAATGATTGGGACTGGGGTGCTCATAACAAGTATTCGACTGACGTAGTGATTGTAGACGAAACTTCTATGGTGGATATGGAAGTTTACTACAGACTTGTTTCTGCTCTTTACCCATACTCAAGAATTGTTTTTGTAGGGGACTATGACCAGCTACCGTCTGTCGGACCTGGGTGTGTTTTGAGAGAACTTGTCAATAGCAAAGTTATTAAAACTATATTCTTAAACACCATATTTAGGCAAGCAGAACAATCTGACATTATTGCAGCGGCAGCTAGAATAAAAAAAGGGGACACTGACTTATCTTTTTTTAAATCCTCGAAGAAATCTGATATATGGTTTCTGCGCGACGGTAGTGCGGGGAATATTGAGCAGATAATTATAAAATTCGCTAAAGAACTTAAGAACAGTGAGCGACTAAAAACTAATAAGCAAGGTTTTCAAATTATCACCCCGCGTAACACAGGTCCGCTAAGTGTGGAGACTCTTAATATAGCGCTACAGTCGGTATTAAATCCACCAGATCCTGAAAAGAAAGAGGTTAGAACCAATAGCTGCATAGTAAGAAAAGGTGACCGAGTTATTATTAAAAAGAATAATTATGAGCTAGGGGTCTATAATGGAGATATAGGAAAGGTAATCAGTATATCTCCTGGTCATATCATTATTGATCTAGACGATTTTTCTTCAGGAGCTAAACGTAGAGTAGATATGCCTATTAGTATGGCTAATGATATGATTAAACTTGCGTATGCAATTACAGTGCATAAATGCGCTCCGATAGGTAACCGCATACTCACTGACGGGGGTTTACAAGAGCTGTCTGAGGTAAAGAAAAATAATTTAGTAGTTACAGATAAAAAAAGATTTAAAAAGATAAAGGGTGTACATAAAGTAGGCATAAAAAAATGTATAGGAATTAGAACAAAAACTGGAGAAGAGCTTAGAAGCGGAGAAGAGCATAGACATAAAGTGTGCGATTCTGAAGGTATTAGTTTTGTAGAAGCTAAAGATATAAAACCCGGCATGTTTCTAATATCTCATCTAGGTAACTATGATATTGACCTAGGCAATACGGTAAAAAAAAGCATAACTAACAGCAACTATAGGAACTCTACGAACCAAATAGATCTAAAAAATCTATCTGACGAGGATTTTGGGTGGCTGTTAGGAGCTCTTACGGGAGACGGGTGTGTTAGAGACAAAAAAAATAAAACCATAGAGTTAACGTGCCCTGACAACATAGAAGTTTTAGATAAGTTCAAAGATATTATGGGCTCTATTGGTTTGGAAGCTAAGGATCACTGTAAAAAAGGTAGACTATATTCTAGATACGTATGCTCCGTTAATCTTAGGAAATGGCTTGAGAACAGAGGGGTAGGATACGATTTAGCTAAGAATAAGAAAATACCTCTATCGGTATTTACTGGAAGCACAGAAGTAAGAAGAAACTTTATAGCGGGGTATATAGACACTGATGGAAGCGTATCTTCGTCTAGAAAGAGTATTAGGATTACAACAGCTTCTAAGCACATAGCTAATAACCTAAGTAATCTTATTAAGGCTTCATACGGGGTTATTTGCTTTAAAAAAATAAATAAAAACGGAAGTTTTTGTGTGAGTGTTTTTGGTAGAGATTGTATACAAATGTGTAGACTTGGAATCAATTTATCCGCCCATAATAAGGCTTATGAAGTAAAAATTATAGGGGAGTCTAAAGAAGGCACAAAAACAAACCATCACGAGATACCTTTTGGAAAGCAACTTGTATCCATATTTAAAGAAAATTTTAAACAGTCGTTTCCTAATACTAGGGGAGTAAAAGGTTTAGGGTTACATAGTCAGTACAGAAGGCTCAATATTAAACTAAACGATATTCTGCGCGATAAAAACAAACTACGTAGGCCCGTGCTAGAAGAAATTTTTAGAGTGTCTTTGGAATTAGAGGGAATTAAGGGGTCTTACAAAACTCCGGAAGTTATACGTAGAGTGTACGAAGAAAACCTATACTTTGACGAAGTTATAGGCGTTCAGGTGTGTCCAGACGAAGAGATGATCGACATAGAAGTTGAAGAAGACAACATTTTCGTTATGGATGGGTTCATTACACACAATAGCCAAGGCCTTGAGTATCCGTTAGTTATACTACCTTTCATCAAAGCTCATGGCAACAACATGCTTCAACGTAACCTTTTGTACACTGCCATAACAAGAGCAAAGAAAAAAGTTATAGTTCTGGGGCAGGGCTCTGCGATACAAAAAGCAATTGAAAATGACAAAATACAACGTCGGAACACGATTTTTGGTGTAAGGGTAAAAAAATGGATGACAGGACAAGGGACTTCCTTGCGGGAACACTACGGGGATGTCAGCGGCTATCAAAATGCAAAAGCCCTGAAGCAGCTCTTATCTCTAGAGGAGAAGACATCCTAAGTTTTGCTTATACAGTAGAGATAATACCAAATAAGGGTATTATAAGTTCTCCTATAATAGATGCTATAGTCAAAGCTACTAAAATAGTAAAATACAATAGCTTAGAAGGATTATCTCTATTTTCATCTTATTTTCCTAAAGCAGAAGATATGAAGTTAATACATTCTTTTAGCATAAAAAACATATTTTTCTTTGGAGAGTTAACGGACACACGCAGTGTAAAATTTTTAAATGCACACACAGACTACTGCAGTATTAAAAAAAGAGAAGATTTAAAGTTCAGTATAACAAAATTAATTTAATTTTTATTTTCGATTTTTTTTGGTAATTAATTATATTGATAAGAACATATACAGAGAAGGTAGTATGGTAACATTAGATTTAGATAAAATAGCCTCAGAATTAGGCACACTTTTCGTACCTGTCACTCAGGACGATGCGACAGACTATAAAAAGCTGCAAAAAAAAATTATTTCATGTAACCTCAATCAGGACACTGTCACTAGGCATTTAACAGTAGTAGAACCCATACTATCAAGAAAAGAAAATGAAATAAACAATAAGAAATTTGAGCTTAAAACTCGTAAACACGATATAAAAACAAATGTAAAAGAAGTGAAAAGCTGTCCTACGGCTAAGGAAAGAGATGAAGCTGCGGAAGAGATCCTTAGTGCGGACTATAAAGAGCTTCTTAAGATGGAAAACGCTCGTAATGATCTGCTAGTGGTAAAAAATTCTTTACTTATAACTTTGCGCAAGCTTAAGACTACAGAGCAAAATATTAAGCTACTAAAATCTATGTTAGATGAGCAAGTAAGTAAATTAAATTTGGGGTCTACAGATGACCCTGACGTAGCGCATCTGCAAAAAAGTTTAGCAGAGCTAGATGGTTTATGCGATGACCTTGAAGATGAAGTAGGGTTAGAAGAAGATGTAGAGAGTAGTGAGGAATATACCAAAGAAGATTATAGCATAGAAATAGATGCTGAAAATGAAGAAAAAGATAGTTCTGAAGGAGCAACACACGACACAACGAATGCTGAGCCAAGCAATGAGCCACTGGACTCACAGGATAGTCACGAAGCCTCTGAGAGCATATTACTTGATATAGTTGATGGGGATGGAGAATCCAGGAGCGACGCATCGGAAGGGCCAAGCAATGAGCCACTGGACCCAGAAGAAAGTCGGGCGGAAACCACAGAACCGGAAGACAGTAGTGAAGAGGACGACTCTGGAAGCAGTTTTATTGAGAATCTTCTTAATGAGACAGTTGAAGATAGTCTGACAGGAGAAGATGACTATGATATTGATTCACAGGATAACGAGGAAGTTACAGAAAAACAACCTGTTTCCAATGACGATGAAGAATCACCAGAACCTGAAAAACGTAAAAGAACTCCTATGGAAGAAATCTTAAACGAAGATTTTACTGAGGAGGACGATCAGCCGGTAGGTAAAGAGGTAAAGATGGAGGTAGTAGATGATAATGAGATAGACATATCATCATTTATGGATGATTTGGATATTGAAAGTACAGAAGAAACTGACGTAGAAGAAGAATCTGTAGTAGAGGATTTAGTAGAAGAGAATTTAGTAGAAGAGGCTGTAGAAAAAGTAGATAAGCCTGTAGAAAAAGTAGAAAGTAAAAAGTTAAATGTAGTTGAGGATGACGCCTCTATAGGTGTAGAATATGACATAGAATCGTTACTGGATATGTAAGGAAATCATGGAACCACAAGACATTGTCATGGAGACAGTGTTAGCTGTTTTAGGTGAAAAGATTGATCCTGAGATACTCAAAAAAGCTAATACAAAAGAGCTTAGAAAGAAGCTCTGGCAAGCCTTAAATAAAGAAATGTTTTATTCTTTGCTTAAGGAAAAAAAGCTTGGGCTACCTCCAGGTTTCGGTACCTTATTGGTCAAAAGTATAAGAGAAAAAGATAAAAAAATCTTTGATAAAAAGAGTCAAGAAATGGTGACCAAAAAAATAAGAGGCAGTAAAATAGTATATCGTCCAGGCGATTCAATAAGAAGTTTATTATAACAACAAAGTATTATTTAAGGAGAAAAAATTATGGGTGTACAAGCATTTGGTGCTGACAATGAAAGCGTACAAGGCTATTCCTTTAAATCTTGGAAAGCAAAAGCAGGAGAAAAATATCGAATAGGTTTTGTTTATTTTAATGACAACCCTAAAACTATGTTTTTAGGTGTTCCTATTCACTATAAAGATAGATATTTTGTCTGTAAAAGCACCCCAGAAAAAAAGGCAATCTGTTGTACCCACCACTATGATGGAAACAAACCTCGTTGGCGTGTAGGTAGCGTTATAGTTATGTATGAGATGGAGAACAAAAAACTTCGTGGCTATAAGCTTAAACCTTGGGTTTTTACAGACAAGATGTATCAAAAGCTTAAGACAGCTAATGATGAGTTTCCTTTGAGTAGCCATGATATTATACTCAGCTGTACTAACGAAGCTTACCAGACAATAGAGCCTCAGACCTGTAAAGAAAGTTTCTGGCAGGTCAAAGAGGAGCTTAAAAATAAAATCATGAATGAAGCTAAGTCTATCTACGATGACATCGGAGATAATCTTGCTTCTGACCTCTCAATCGAAGAGATTAAAGAACTTCTTGGGATCGATGATGCTGGTTCAGGGGATGCTGCAGAGAATATAGAACTCGGCGACGTTCTTGAGGATATGTAATATCAGGGTGTGGGACAAAAGGCGGTTATGAAGAAACGCGGGAGAGCGTGCCCTTTAAAAGGGGCCTGCTAACGCGGGCCCCTGCTTTTTTATTGAGAGGTTTTGTATGTTTTATATGTTAGGACTAGATCCTTCTGTGAAAAAAGCTGGGTATGTTATACTTGATATGAATAGCCCGGATAATCAGACCGTTGAACGAGGCATGCTAAAAACAAGCCCTAAAGACGGTATATTGATTTTGCGGCTCCTAAAACAATCCTCACAAGTCCTAAATTTAATAGAAAAGTACAATATTAAGTACATAGGTATGGAAGCTCCTTTCTTTGATGCTTTTTCTACAGAGCAACTATTTGCTCTGAACCAGTTTTTGCATAAGATTTTTTTAGAGAAAGGTATCTACGTAGTATGCTTCCCACCTCAGGCACTTAAAAAACTTGTTTATCCTGATACAAGTGTAAGAGAGATACATAAAGCCCAGATGATAGATAGGGCTAAAACTGTATTGAATCTACACGGGCACAGGCTCGCGGAAGACGTAGCTGATGCGTACTGGGCAGGGTATTTTGGTAAACGGTATTATAAGTGGCATTTTGAAAAAACTTTGTCAGAAGACGAACTAGGCGATTACGAACGTCAAGTATTCTGTGGTAAGCATACCTTTACAAGGGGTGCTAAGAAAGGCCACACTGAATATAAAGGCATTGTATATCGTGAAAATGAGCTATTTTTCAATTTTGAAGCAATCAAAAGGAGAGTAAACGATGCCGCCAAAAAAGAAGACGGTCAATAAAAAGAGTACCAATAAACCTAAAGATGTAGCCAGCACCTATATAGAGTCTTTAAAAAAGCAAGGAATGCTAGGGGATATAACAAAACAAATAAATTTTATCCCTACCGGTTCCTGGGTAGTGAACAGACTTATTGGCGATGGCTCTCATACTAACGCTCCAGGAGGTTTTCCTAGGGGGTACATAACAGAAGTATTTGGAGATGAGGGTTGCGGCAAAACCACTCTTGCTTTACACGCATGTCAACAGGCACAGCTCCTCGGCGAGCGTGTAATTTATGCTGATTTTGAGCATTCACTCCGTACTCAGTTTCAGTATATTAAAAACATTGGGCTTGACCTAAGCCCCTCTAAATTTATTCATCTCACACCTTCTTGTTTAGAGGAAGGTGTAAAACAAATAGGTAGAGGTCTTAAAGAGCTAAAGCCGGGTATAATAGTAGTGGACTCCGTCACCACTATGCTTCCTAAAGCAGCTTTTGACAAGGAAGCTGACGACACGATACAAATAGGCCTCCACGCTAAACTTACTGGTATGTTCCTTAACTGGATGAGTTCATACCTTGAAGATTGTGATACCTCTCTTGTTCTCTTAAACCAGCTAAGAAGTGCCATTAAAGGTAAATATGATCGAGGGCCTGACGAGGTGACATCAGGCGGAAGAGCACCTAGATTCTTCTCTACTATTCGTATCGAGTTAAGAGTAGGGCAGAAGCAAGAGGTTGAGGCTAAAAGTGCTATTACCGGAGCCTCAGAAAAGAAAAAGATTAACCAGACTGTTAAAGCTACTGTAGTTAAAAATAAACTTGATGTACCATTCAAGTCAGGGCCTCTTTACATATCTTTTGGGCAGGGTATTGATAATATTATGTCCCTCGTTACTTTAGCGATCAATAAAAAAGTTATCAAAAAAGGTGGATCTTGGTACGAATATACAGATCCTACAGAAAAGTACAGCTTTAAAGTGCAGGGTGTTCCTTCAGTAAAAAAGCACCTTGAAGATCACCCAGAAGCTCTTGAAGCCATGAAGCCTTATCTTCTGCCTTCAGAGGATACAAAAGAGATGATAAGGATAAGGGATGAGCTTGAAGCTCGTGGAGAAGATAAGCTTACTGATGACGAAAAAGATAATCTTAAGAGACTCCTAGCGATGAAGTTGGATGAAGAAGAAAACTTTAACCCTGATCTTGAAGTTTCTGATGATACTATTTCTGAACTCGATAAGCTTATGGATGGTGATAGTGATGAAGGTGATGACGGTTAATGATACATATAGAAATAACAAACTATGAATCAATAGGCCATATCGCTTTTGATGTAGAGGGTTTTACAACGATAGTCGGAAGAAACTTCATTGGTAAGAGCGCAGTGATGAGAGCAATCAGCGCTGCGCTTACCAACGCCTCCGGTACGTCCTTCATTAAGTGGGGTGAGTCCTTTTGCGAAGTAAGAATAAGGAACGACAGTATAGACCTTCTCTGGCATAAAGAGGATGGAAACAATTTTTATGTTATCAATAATAAGAAATACGATAAAATTGGTAGAGACGACCCTCCAAACGAAATTTTAAAAGCCGGGCTTGGCACAACTATAGTAGGTAAAGAAAAGCTTAATCTACTCTATGCTGAGCAGTTTTTCCCTCTATTTTTAGTAGATAAGAAGGACTCCAAAGGTATAGATTTACTTACGGCAGCATACGGCTTAGATAAGGTTTATAAAGCCATTGATCTTTGTAACAAGGACCAAAGATCTATAAACGATTTATTAAGAGTCCGGAAAAGAGATTTAACGACTGTTACAGAAGATTTGAAAAAGTATGAGGGCTTTGAAGAAATTCTTGCTATAAAATCTGATGTAGTAGAAAAGAAAAAAATTTTAGAGCAAAAACAGGCAAGAATAGAAAATCTTACGATTCTATTTAAAAAGCTTAGCATAATTAGCTCTCAAGTTAGAATACTTCAAGATATAAGAGAAGTAGCTATACCTAACGATAAAAGCTTAAGAGAGCTAGGGAGCAAATTAGATAAAGTCGTAAAACTGAATGACAATTTAATTAAGACCTCATCAGAAGTATCTATATTAAAAATTTCCGAGGAAATTAATTTACCTGAAAATACGGGCAAATTAAAAAATATGAAGGAAAAGCTAGAAAGTTGTAGTGCCCTTAACCATAGGTACAACACAATAACTAGCTCTGTTAAAGATTTATCTGCTATAGAATCAGTAGATCTTCCATCTATGCCTGATATGAGGTATGAAGTAATAGATACTTTAGAAACTTACAGACAAAGAGCTATAATACTAAGAGATGAGTGTCAAGGATTAGAAAAAAAGTACAAAGAAATAAGCAAAGAAGAAGATATATTACTGAACGAAAAAGATCAGTTCCAGGGAGTGTGCCCTCTTTGCGGTAATAAACTAGAGGATTGTGATGACTGAAATAAAATTCATAACTTTTACAGACATACATATTAGTGATACTAATCCACAATCAAGGGTCGGTAATTATCGAGACGATATACTCGATAAACTTGCAATGATTGGTAATTTAGGTAAAAAAATAGGCGTAGATGGTTACTTGTGCGGAGGAGACCTATATAGTTTAAAGGCCCCCATGCGTAACTCTCATCAACTAAACAACAAGCTTATAGAGACTTTCAAGGATTTTGGTGCTCCAGTTCTTACGGTAGAGGGTAATCATGATCTTATGAACGATAGTTACGAGAATTTTGATAAACAGCCTTTATCGGTACTGTACAATAGCGGGGCTTTAGTACAATTAAGTAAAGGAACGCAAAGTTTTCAAAAGAATGGAAACGAGACTTTTGAGGTATGTGTAAGAGGGTTTCCTTTTACAGAGGAACCAGATCTCAGTAGATATGAGAGAGCAAAAAAAGGGTATCCTATCATACAAGCGCCGGATACCGTAGATAGTAGTAAGCCTTCCCCAGATGTAAGTATAGCAGTGCTCCATTTATACGCTACACTTGATGGAGGTAGTCTTTTTAAGCACAAACTATATTCTTACGAAGAAATATCTCAATTAGGAGATGATGTTTTTGTTTTAGGGCATTATCACGTCGATCAGGGAGTTCAAAAGATAGGGAAACAGCATTTTGTTAATGTAGGAGCAATAAGCAGGGGTTCGCTTAGCCACGATAATATTAATCGTATCCCAAAAATATGCTTAATTACATGTAGAAAAGAAAACGGTAAAATATCTATAAATACACAAGTAGTTAAATTAAAGGTTAAACCAGCTTCTGAAGTTTTTGTGATTGAAGAGAAAGAAAAAGAAGAAAAAAAGATGAAGGAAGCTGAAGCGTTTGTATCCCATTTGAAAGAGGCAATTACTAGCGACGATGATGTTGAAAACGCTGAAGATTTTGTTGCTAGATTAAAAGAAGATAAAGATAGTATAGAAAAGGCAGTTCTTAAAAAAGTTGAGTTTTATATTAATGAGGCTGATATGGCCTTAAAGGATATTAAAAAATGAGGTTTAGTTACTCTAGCTATAAGCGTTATTTAGAGTGTCCCAGAAAATTTAATTGGGTTGAAAAAAGAAAAAAGCCTTCTGTAAAACAGAGCAAGTATTTTGCTCTGTACGGAATATCTATACAGAGGTTCTTTGAGTTTTATACTAATAAATATGTAGCTAATGGAATAAAATTAACTGACGCTCAAATTAGAGAGTTTCTAAAGGTTGACTGGGAAAGGCTCTTAGATTATGAGCATGTTATTTGGGATGATCCCTGGTGCAAACAAAGTTCAGAAGAGATATTTGAGACTTTATGCAATGATGTATTCCTTAATTTAAAATCTTTTGATTTTTTTGAACACGCCAGGTCAGAAGTTATTTATAATATACAGCTAAAAAAGAGTAAGGATGAGTTGCACGGAAGGCTGGATTTTATAATATCCAACCCAGATGGCACGGTAGAAATATTAGACGGTAAAGGCAGCAATAAGTTAGATAAGTATGTGGATAACGAGCAACTTTACTTTTATGCACTTCTTTATCTTTTAAGACATAGGAAGCTACCAGATAAATTAGGTTTTTGGTACTATAGATATCAGAAGATTATATACATAGATTTTGACCTGGATACTATCCTCGAATTTAAAAAGAAGTTTGCTTTAGTTAAATTGAGCATCAAAAAAGACATTTCCTGGACCCCTAGAGTTAAAATAACAAAGGCATGTAAATTCTGTGATTATACTTCAGACTGTGATGCCTTTCTCATGAAAAAGGAAGCTAACAGACTAAAGAGAGACAAGAGTGTTCCAATGCCTCAAGTAGGTAAAATAATACCTTTCGGTTTTTAGTTCAAAACTACTGGGTCAAAAATTATATTAAATAAAAGGTAAGGAGATAGCATGAGTCAAGAACGAGTAGAGAGATACATGGAAATTGAAAAAAAACTTAAAGATGTATCTACCAGAAAAATACGTATAGAAGAACAGTATAAAGCTAAGAAAAAAGACCTTAAGGATATTATCGATGAGATAAAGGGAGAAGGGTACAACCCTAAAGACTTAAAAAATATTATAGTAGAACTAGAAGCTGAATTTAACGAGGAACTTAAAATTTTTGAGTCCACGCTAGATGACATATCACAGAAATTATCGAAGATAGAGGCTTAGTATGAAATTAAAAATACCGGTAGCAGAGCTAAAAAAAGCTATTTCAATAGCAAAAAAAGCCCTTCCTAAAATTATTCTCCAGGAAGAGAGGGGTCATGTATTATGCAAGCTCATAGAAGATAAGATAGTTCTATCTGCTACTAACAATGACATCAAGGCTAAAGTAATAGTAGATGCTTTAGAGTTTTCAGATCCAGATATAGCTTTTACTATAGACCCTAAGGTAGTAGAGAAGATTTTATCTAAAGTAGATATAGATGAAACTCTTATAGAATATAACGAAGAAGAGAAAACTATTCAAATATACACAACAGAGAACCAGCAATCTTTTACGACTCTTCAATCTTTTCCCCCGGAAAAGATGCTGACCTTTGAAACGGTCGACCCAGACTCAAAGAACGTGTATACAATAAACAGAAATATAATTTTATCTGCCCTAACCTTTGCGTATAACTATCTAGCTCCTTTAAAGGAAAATAAAAAGCAGTATGATTTTGTAGTTATAAACAACGGAATAGTTTACGGGGCTAACGGCATAAATAAAATGGGATTTTTTGTTAGCCAACCTTTTAAAAGTTTTGAGAATTTTAAGATTAGAAAAGAATCTGTACCTTTTTTGATTAGTGTACTGAAATCTTTAAAAGACGAAGAAATTAATCTTATAGAGTCTAATAAAGATATAGGTATAGAGAGTCTTGATGGATCCATTTATTTCAGTTGTTTAAAATCTGGTTTAGAAGCATCAAAGATTAACACGGATTTACTTAAAGGCGATGCACCCTACACCATAGTAAATAGAACAAAGTTATTGAAAACTCTTGATAGGCTTGTAGCTTCTACTAGTTCTACTACAGGTGCAGGCGTTGAATATACGCTATCAGGTGAGAATGAAAATGGTTCTATTTTCTTTAATCTTATCTCTAATTTAAAAATCGTCGAACAAATGGACTGTGTAAGGATAAACGATGAAGAGAGCGCTCAGATAAAGCATGTACTAGATTTTAAGCTTTTCAAAGGTATTTTAGGGTCGTTTGGGGATAAGGACACTCGTCTTTATATAAATGAGAAAAATAAATTTTTTAAAGTAACTAGTACCGGAGAAGTAGATAATAATAAGTATATGAGCGCTGGAGTTGGAAGCTACTCTAAGGTTGTAAATAATGGATAGTCTTAAGTATGATACCACTATAAGTCGTATAGATTTTATAGACGGTATGTTTCAAAGCAAGAAAAAGCAACTAAAAGCCAGAGAAAAAGAGGTAGAAGAACTTGAGGTTGAGTCTGTTATCCTTCAGAAAACAGAAAAGACGCTTAAGTATTTAATAGATACTTTAGCAAAAAAAGATCTATCTAAAATGGACAGTCTTGTTACTTATGGCTTAAATACTATATTTCCGGACAAAGATATAAAATTTAAATCAGAGCTAGTAGAGAGGGGATCTAAGCTCAGAATAAATCTTAGTACTATGTATAAAGACGAAGAGGTAGATCAAGGCTCACACGGCAGCGTAACGGTCATAGAAAGCTTTTTGTTAAGAGTGCTATGTATTATGAAGCTAAAAAAGTTTCCTTTTCTTTATATGGATGAACCTTTCGGAGCGGTTGATTCTGAATATGCCTTTAGGGTAAGTCCTCTTATAGCAGAAATATCTAAAAAGCTAAACCTTGATGTTCTCCTGGTCACGCACAATCCAACATTTATGGAAGATGCTAACAAGTCTTATAGACTGAAGTTAATAAAAGAAAACCTTGTAATAGAAAACGCTAAAAAATGAAAACATTTATTCAGTTAGACGTACAGAATCTGTTTTTTTCTGCAAAAGATATCAACAAACGCATAGATTTTATGCAAATAAAAGAGTTTCTAAATGATAACGAAGAAGATATCCTCAACATGATAGCCTATATCATAAGAAGCCCGGACGCTAATAGCGACCGTTTTGAGGCTTTGCTTACTTCGCTAGGCTATGAACTTAATATCAAACAAGCCCATATAGGTAAAGATTCTGAAGGAAAAAGAATCTATAAGGGCACTGACCAGGACATAGCAATCTGCATAGATTGCATGAGGAACATTGATAAATTCGATAAATGGGTACTCATGTCTGGCGATGGAGATTTCATAGACTTGTGTAAGTATTTAAAAGAGAAAGGCAAGTACGTAGAAGTATGGTCCTTGCCGGGTCTAAGTTTCAATAAAAAATTCTGCGACTACGTAGATCTTATTAGATTCTTAGACGATAAGTTTTTTTTCAATAAAGAAGAAAAAAGTAAATCCGAGGAGAACAAAGATGCGTAGTCCTGGAGTTATTTATAGAAAGTATAGGCAGCTAAGAAGAAAGTATTTATATGAAACTATACAAGCCTCTAGAAGAAAAAGGCACGAAAATTGTGTATACGGGGAACTAGTAAAGTACAAGGACCAGCATGGCGTAGAAAAAGAAGTAAAGCTGTGTACGTATAATTGTGCGGCTTGTAATTTATTAGATAACCCTTGGCCTCCTCCGCTTCCAGCATTTACTAGGAGTGTACAAGGTTTGGACGTATGTACTTGTCCAGGCGATTGCTCAGCCTTCGCCCCTAAATGGAGCAAAGAGGCCGTCACAGAAAGATTTGAAGAAGTACTCAAGGATGACGAACTTAAGCATAAATTTTACCCAGAGTTAGAAGCCTACCAATGGGTACTTGATAAGACATTTACCAACGCACAAGAAAACCCCGGTTTTTTTGGAAAAATAATAGTATTTTTCATAAAAGTACTGGAAGACACCCTTAAATTTATTAATGGTCCTAAAAAAGAACTTGGGTAATATAAACCTTTGCTAATAATCTATTCATATATACTCGTAGATATACATAAAAAATATAAGCAAAGGATAGATCATGAGAAGTAAAAAGAAGTATCTACCAGTAGAAAGTGCCGCTTGTTATAATTTTTCGGTACTGGTTAGAAAAGTAAAGGAAGAGCTTAAGAAAAGATTTCCTAAGACTAGTCACGAAGAATTCTTAGGTTTGATGTACAAGAATCTTAGTAAGTTCTCCATAAACAACCAAGAATTTGAGTATTCCCATCAAAATAATTATTTAGGAGGAGCTCGTTGGTTCGTTAAGTGCCCTAAATGCGGTAAAAATTGTTTTAGGCTTTATTTACCTAAAGAAGAGTCTGGAAGAGAAAGGCTCTATTTATGTAAAGTGTGTCATGATCTGAAGAACGCATCTTCGTTGATGGGGGCTTCAAAAAAGTATAAGCATGTAGTTAAGCCTCTAAAACAATTAGAGAAGATAAAGATAGCTTTATTAAAAAAAGGAATGACAGCAGAAAAAGCAGCTCCATTGCTCGATGCTTACGAAAAGATAGAAAACCAATTAGCTAGTAATTCTGAATATAGACTTTGGAAGTTTCAACAAAAACATAAGCAACAAGCTTAATAATCTTTTCATAAAAAATACTATTAAGTTATGAAAGGATTTTAATTATGTTTAAAAAAGTCTACAGAATAATAATGGCGTATAAACGCCAGATGCAAAAAAAGTTAAAGAGGCGTTCCCCGGCAGATCGTCTTAAATCTAGGCTGTATTATAGAAAGAATAAGATAAAGTTAAGAATAAAAAGAAGAAGATACATAAAAAGAACTAAACTGTATAGTAAAACTAAGAAACTTTTTAAAAGAACAAAGCCGGTTTGGTATTCGCATAAAAAGCAGAAGTCTCCTTCTATTAAAAAGCCACCAAGGCCTAAATTTAAAAAGCCTAAATTAGCCCCTAAGATTAAAAAACCACCTAAGTCAATAGGCTCAAAAGGGTATAAGCCACCAAGAGCAAAGAGGCCAAAGTTTCATGTCCCTAAAAGAAAATAAAAAATTCACAGGATTTATAGCGCATTATAGCGACGGCAACCAAGTAAAAGAAAAAAATAATTATTATAGTAAAAAGGCTGGCTGTAAAAAAGCTACAAATTGGCATGAAGTAGATAAAGATAAAATAACAGCTTTAGAATTATTTTGGAAAGGCGAATCTAAAATTAAGATAGATAAGTCTGAACACGCCCACATAACTTCTGCTGATTGGTTCTTCTCCCACTTTGGATGCCTGGACATGGAAAACCACCAGACTAAGGTTATCTCCCGAAACATAGGCTTTGTTAAAGGAGATATCATAAATATTTATTGCGTTCTAGAAGATACAGGAGTAGTTAAAATTGAGCACAGGCCAAGATCAAAATAAAATCAAATTCTTATTAGTAGCAGATTCTACTCATTTTGCCCTCACTGACGTATACTATGGGTACAGATATGCCCTTGATAAGCTAAAGATACCTTATGAAGCTTTTCCATGGCATCACATGAGAGAGCTTATTGTTGATAAACATTGCTACCATATAGTTCATTCTACTGCTCTGATAAAAGAAAAAGGGTTTACGCACGTCCTGTTTATTGGAGGGTTAAATATTCCTGATTTCATTTTCAATAATCTTTATCATATAAAAAGTGTGGTTGTCTCGACCGAGGATCCTCATAGCTTTGACCCTATGAAGCATAGATTAAAGGAAGTAGACTATTACTTCACAAACGAACGCTCTATAGCTAATTCCGATAGATATGACAACGTTTTCTATTGCCCTACTGCTGGAAGCACTCATGAGTGCGGAAAGATGCCTATAGATTATATAGAAGAAAAGTATCACAGCGACATTCTTTTTCTTGGGGCTATGTACCCTAATAGGGTCAAACTACTAGAATCAATCATACCTTTAGTAAAAAGGCATAAATTAAATTTTAAGATATGCGGGCATACGCATTATATGCCTAAGAAGTCTCCGTTACAAGAATTTGTTTTCGAGTCCGGGACTATACCTCACAACGAAACGGTTAAGTATTACAACGGATCAAAAGCTGTACTTAATATGTACCGAGACATCGGATGGAACCCTCGCACTGTAACAAAGAGGAATCCATATAATAGGAGCCGTTTTCCTGCAGAAAGCCTCAACCCAAGAGCTTATGAGGTTCCTCTCTGCCAAAGTTTTATGGTAATGGAGGACATAAGACCAGAAGCCAGAGAAGTTTTTACAGACAATGATGTAGCTTTTTTCTCTGACGAGAAATCCCTAAACAAACAGCTTAGATATTATTTAATTGGTAAGGGGAAAGAAAAAAGAGAGCAAATGGCTTTTAATGCTTACATAAAGGTAGCTGAGAATCATACCTACGTTCACAGACTACAAAGCATTAAAGATATATTAGAAAATGATCTGCAGTAATGATCTATTAATATCTGTGCCCCATTCAAAGATTGTTGTCTTTTTAAATTATAGAAAGTAAAATTTATGAAAATACGGGCATACAGTCCCCAGACAGGTAATTTAGTTGCTGAAGATATAACAGGTATAAACTTCGGTTTAATTAGACAAAACCAGCATGGATCGTTGCCAGTCTGCATAAGACCCGTTAAAGATACTGAAGATATAACTGGACTTGAGCTTTATTTACAGAATAATGGAGGTTTTAGCTCCTCTGAATACGGTTATTTTCATAGCTCAGATTTTATTTCCGGGATACGCTCATATACCTCAGGTTTAACTGGGAACGTTATATCAGATCATTTTACAGTAGTAACTAGTCCACCGTCAGTGACTGGTGGAGTGAGTATAGGGTTGAATGCTTCTGGCGAGGGTGAGTATGTTTGGTTAGATGTACAAGCTGGTGCCAGTGAAACAGGCTCTACTAGTACAGTAAATTATAGATTTGTATTCGAATATTCTTAAAAAGGAAGGTTAATATGAAAATTAGCACCTATAATCCTGTTGATATGAGTTTAATCTCTGATGAAGCCACAGGAGTAGATTTTAGTAGCGTTGTAAGGGGAGGTTATAGTTCTCCAGTAGTGATTAAACCTGCTGCTACCACAGAGACTCTAACCCAACTTGCTTTTTTCCTTGAGAATGATGCAAGTTTATCAGGATCAGTTTTTAGATCTCTTAAAAATTCTGCAGCCATTTCAGGCATAGATACCGGAAGTACTGCTCTTTCTGACGATCTTACAGAACAAAACGGTGTAAGCGATTTCACAAACTATGCGGTAATATCAGGAGACGGGCAGGCTCTTACTGCTTCAAGCCCTGAGTACCTTTGGTTAGATGTTAAATTGGGAGCATCGGATACAATCGGTACCGCTAACATAAATTATAGATTTATATTTGAGTACTCCTAATAGAGAATTTTATGAAGAGTATAAGTTCAATAATGAAAAAATTAGCTGCTAACGCAGTCGGGCTTAGTGATAAAGATGTAGCTCTATTGAATAACAGGGCACCTAAATTGGTGCTTAAAGTAAAGAGTAACATAGAAAATAATGCTGTCGATCCTTTTAGTGATCTTTCAGACGAGGATGAGAAGTTACTTTTAGCTTTTGTTGTCTATAAAAGACAGAACATTACCACGAGCCCTTCTGATAACCCTAACAATGAGGATGCGGCTAAAATATTGAATGATAAACTATACGGCGATTTACCAAAAAATAAAAAATTAAATAGAATTAAAGAGGATCTATCAGAACAACTTAACAAGGCAGGACTGCAAGTTCCAACGCCAAAAAAGTTAAAGACGTAAATAAGAATAAAGGAGATTAACTATGGCTACAGGCTTTTCAAATTTAAACGCCAGTATTGATGTTTATGAACTTCAGGTAGTACTTGGAGTTCCTAACGTTGACGCTGATAGCGGATATCAAAACGTGATAATTCCTTATACTGGTGTAGGGAATCCGTCAGACTCTTCAGTAAGTATTACCCGAGCATGGTACTCTTTAGATAATGGGTCCACTTGGAGTGTTATGACTCCAGCTAGCGGTAATATCTCTACAGGACTTACTTTTTCTACTAGCGGAACATCCCTTGAGTATAAATGGGCAGCTAGAACTGATTTAGGCTCTAACCTTTATAATACTCTCATAAAGATTGCTTTTATGGCTACGGGTACTAAAGGAGCATCGCTGCAAACATCTCGTAATGCACTATTTAACAGAACTACTGTTAACCAAGCCTCTACACCTTCTCAGGCAGTTTCTTTGCCTGATGATTATAAAGGTGTGTTCGGTAACGAACTTCTGGTTAACGCCCCAAGAACTAACAAATAAATAGCACTATTAAGGGCTCTCATTTGTAGCGAGAGCCCTATTTATATACATATAATATGAACGTTCTAGACATACTAAATCTATCCCCTGGCGATACCCTTGACGAAGCTAAGAAGCAGTATCGTATTCTAGCTCTTAAATACCACCCCGACAAGAACCCTGCTAAAGATGCTATAAATAAATTCAGAGAAATTCAAGAGGCATATAAGAGTATATGCAGCAACTTAACCCTTTTGAATCCTAAAAAACTTGAAAAAAGTAGAGGAAAAGGATTTATTCAAATAGAACTTAGTGTAACTATAGAGGATATTTATTTCTACAGAGAGCACATAGTTTGTATCGATAGGCTTGTAGTCTGCGTTCAATGCGAGGGTACAGGCTCTAAAGATGGAAAAAAAGGTTTATGTGAGCACTGTAATGGTGCAGGAAGCATAGACAATAAAATAGTAAAGCTTATGGGCACCAGCAGTGTTTGTCCGGTATGTAAGGGTTCAGGTAAAAAAGAAGAAGGTGTGTGCAGTAAATGTAAAGGAAATAAGTATAATACTGAAAGAAAATACTACAAGGTTAAAGTAGGACTAAATGACTATCACAAAGGATTTAAGGTCCTCCGAGGGTACGGTAATGAATACGAACCTGGAAAATTCAGTGACCTTCACATAAGATTGAAGGTATTTTACGACGAGCTGTTAAGTATACAAGATTATAAGTTTGTGCATAATAAGTTCATCACTCCTATACAGAGCATAATAGGAGACGAGGAAACCATATATATCTATGGTAAGAAAATCGTCTATAAAATAATTCCAGGAGAGTTAGATTACATATACACAGACGAGAGACCTGGGATGCCTGATAGATGTATACGATTCGTATACACAGAAAAGAAGCCTCGTGTTATAGAGGAGACGAAGATTTTATACGAAAAAATAAATAAGATAGAGAAAATTCTTGGGTTAATAAAAGAGGAAGAATGAATCTATATTTATCCTTCCTCTTTTATTGATTATAATAGAAACTATAGATATTAAACTTCTGTGCTGTCTACTATAGATAGGTCACAAAAAGTTCTTTTTGGAAATTCCCACTCTCTTCTAACGTCCTGCCAAGAGGATACCGGAGTAAAAAAACCAACGATTCTAGTATATTTTTCCTTTATAGGTTTACCACATTCGGCACATATATCAAGGTTACCGAAATTCATATGACCTGATTCGCATTCGCTCCACACACTGTTTAAAGCAAAGTGTTCACACCCACTATTTACAGCATATTTAATAATTTTTTCTGCCTGTATTGTTGTTACTTTCTCACCTATTTGAATATGAACGATACCACCTCCGGTAATTAATTTATTATATTTTCCATCTTCGTCCATTTTATCCCAGATAGAGGCGTTCTCCCACAAAGGTATGAATTGATTGGCGTAAAGTTTATAAGGTATTTCATCTTCTCCATAAATTAATTTATCTGCTTTAGATAACCTTATAGCAAAAGATTCTGCAGGTATTTGTTCTATATTACCTATTATTTCGTATTTTTTAGATACCTCAGATACTTTCTCATTAAAAAAAGTAAGTACCTTAGCTGTAACATCAGATCCGTTACCGAATTTTTTTACATACTCTTTTGAGCCTTCGTAAAGTCCCAGCAAACCAAAGGTAGAAAAAAGTCTATTAATATTTATCCATCCGTTTGATATAAACATCTGCAAACCTTGATGAGTTAATGTCTTTATTAACTCTTTATGGGATTTTAAAATTTTCCCAGCGGAATCTATTCTTTCTTCCAGTATTTTAAAAAACTCTTCTTTTGTTTTTGCTTCCTTTGCTATTCTCATGAAGTTAATAGTGCAGACTCTATGGCTCCCTAAAGATATAGATCCTCCTCCTCCGAAAGAGTTAGCTTGAGCAGCAAAATTTAACATTTCTGTGTCACTAATTAAACGACAGCAGCTCGCGACTTTGGTTCCCTCAGAAACAAAGATATTGTACCTGTATATTTCCCTTATACAGGATTTTTTTAAAAATCCTGTATCTTCTATAATTTCTTTATCTCCCCATTTTTTCTTCGCTAGATTTATAGTAACTACAGGGAATCTATAAGGTGATCCATTTTTAAGGGGATCACCCTTGTCGAAGAAGTCAAGAAAAATGTCCTGGATTTCTATTATGTAGTCGATTATATAACTATAGTAGAATTCTTTTTGTTCCTCTTCTGTCTCTAAATCTTTAGGGTGGTTTATAGGCAACGTATCGAACGGAAAATACCAACTCATATCTTCTATAAGAGCTTTTAATTTAACTCTATCAAAAATAGATACGTTTGTAAAAGGAGACTCTGATCCGCTTCTAGAAAGATGATTAACTGAGTGAACAAACTGTTGAAATTCATTCTCTAGTTTTTTTCGATACCTTTTATTTGTTTTTAATTCTCTTAAGTCGAATTTATCTTTACCATATAAAGATAAATGAGATACATCTAAAAAGAAAGACCCTACTGCGATAGCTCCCGCTAAGTGTGAGCTCATTTGATGTATAGTCTCACAGAGAGCGGAAATATAGCTTGATACTCTTTTAGCAGGTTTTGAGTACAGTTGACCAAAGTCTCTACCTACCGTCACTATTTTTGAAGCATCTAAAGACCAACAATAAGGTTTTAGGATATTTGTAGAATCCGATAGGCCTAAACTTAGGTCATACATATCTCCGCTCAGTCTCTTAGCTTCTTGTTTCCCGTAAATAGACACCATTTGTCTGTAAAGAAGATCATACCCAATAGCTTTTTTAACTGGTGCTATAGCTTCTTGAGAGATAGCCTCAATTGTTTTTTCGTTTTTATTAGAATTAGCATCTATAGATACGTCATTTAATTTTTCAGCTATTACTGTTTCTATGTTTTTTACAAAGTCAAATTTATTTTTAGATAGTCCGTGTATACTCAAAAAGCTATTAATAGTCTCTTCTGACTCTACTCCATATTTATTTTTTAGGTTTTGTTTTATTGCTTTTTTTATATTGTTTAAAGTTCTTGTTGTTGTGATATTATCCTCACCGTACATTATGTGTTTCTCCTGTGTTTTATGTATTTAGTTTATAAAAAATAAGGTACCATCACTACTTAATAACCTATAGTTACAATCATATATTTTTTGGTTTTTTGAAGCTAGGCAAAATTTTGAATCTGTTTTTACGGATTTTTGTTTTTTATCCTCTTCGTACCTACCGCATTTTAAAAGAGTAAAACCTTTTACTTTATTCTTTTTTACGTAATCAACATCGTACCCAGTATAAACCATAAATTGATACTCAGTTAATTTATTTAAAACATATTTTACGAATTCAATGTTTTTAGGATGTAATGGGTCCCCCCCTCCAATGACAACCTTTTTAGTCCTATGTTTTTTGGTCGATTCTTTTAAAATACTAGATAATTTATCAAAGTTTACAGTATAGGAGGCACTGTAGTTAAAGTCAGAGAATTGTTGGTTGTGACAGCCACTACATCCATGATCACAGCCCATAACATATACTATAACTGCTAAACTTTCATTATCTGCGTAGTCTAAAAAAGAGGTCCCTAAGGGCAAAGTTACTTTTATATCTTGCATTAAAACTCCTACGTAAATCTATTTTTAACCGAATATTTTTTTAAATAAATTCAACAATAAAGATATGAGACCTCCGGGGCTTCCTACTTTATCTTCTCCACCTTGCATAAATACTTCATTTTCTGGATTAGGTTCTGAAGATTTATCTAAGTTAATGTCTAGCCCTGGCATTATCATAACAGGAGGGTTAATACCGGTCCTAAGTCTTTTCCAGTCAAACAATTTACCTGGGTCAACTTTTCTCCCAGGTGAAATATCTTCGTGCCCTACAATATTATTTTCAGATATTTTGTAGGTATTCGTTAAGTCTTTTGTCAGTTGGATTAGATGCTCATACTGGAAATCAGTATACTCAACGAGATTACCATCTCCTTCTAGTTCTATACCTATAGAATATTTATTTAAATATTTTCTTGTTTTTCCGTCTACTACCCATTGTGAATACCCAGCGTGATAAGCAACGTCTTTATGGTCTACTAGATGTATGATATCATGTTCTTTGTACTCTTTACGAGGGATTATGTAGTGGGCAGAAACTTTATTCTCTATTTTACCCGTTTCTTTGTTCCTGTGTACTTCTTCGTTAGTGAACCAAGTAACTGTACCGTTAACACTATAAAGTACCCCATTACTAGAGCCTATGTGGTGTATAACAAGCATGTCTATTGGGTAAGATCCACGAGAGCAGTAGAACGGACTAGGTATCCATAATTTACGCATTTTTGTCTCCTATATTATTTTGTACCGGTGCTTCCAAAACCGCCATCTCCTCTTTCTGTGTCGTTAAGGTCTTTGACCTCCTCTACAGAACAAAGAGCTACAGGGCATACTACCATCTGAGCGATGCGACTATTTAAGTACACTTTCTGTGTACCAATGCCTATATTAGCCACGATAACCATTATAGGGCCCCTGTAAGACTCATCTATGGTACCGGGAGTATTTACTACCGTTAGGCCTTGTTTAAGGGCTAATCCACTGCGAGGGCGAATCTGGAGCTCATACCCTGGACCTACTGTAGCTGATATGCCTGTGTCTATAAGAACTCTTTCATTAGCGGTTAATTCTAAGTATTTACCTTCTTCGTCCTCAAGGACATTGATCCCTTCATCTGTATAAATGAAGTCAATTTTGTGAAAGTACTTTTTAAAACTATGGGCAAATAGATCTAAGCCAGAGTCAGTGGGATTTTTTCTTTCAGGCATTTTAGAGTCTAAATAATTTTTTTTAATTTTTAATCTTGGAGGATTATATACTATACTATAATCTAATATCATTTCAGAAACCTCTCTATAACTTGGTGAATTGTATTTTTTATTATTTTTCATGCGTAGCCTCTCTTTTTAATAGGTGTTAAGTTAACTGAAGTCTCTTTTAAACACCTCCCTTCATAGAACTACCAGCACCTAACAAAGCATATTAAAGAATTATTAGTCAGCCTTTGACTGGAAATCTATATAAATATAATAGATGAGTTTGATATTTTGAAGTGAAATTTTATGTTTTTATAGCCAGAAAGAGAAGCAAATATTTTTTATACTTTATTCCTGTGACAGCAAAAAGTATATTGTAGATAGTAGTACAACGAAAGGAAGAACAATGAATTATACACAATGGTACGCACAAAACGGTAAATTTAGTAAGCACGAACAATGGATAAAAGACAACGTAATACTTGAAGTTATTATGGGCTCTCATGCCTATGGATGTCAAAACAAAGATTCAGATTATGATATCTTATCTATAGTACTGCCCAGGCACGAGCATCTATATCCTCAAGATTACGGCTTTATATTAGACTTTGATAATATTCCCTCTTTCAAAAGAAAAGAATTAAAAGGTAAAAATAAAAAAGTTATCATAAAGGATAAGCCAGTCGAAGCGGAGTGGATATCCTTAATTGAATTTTTCATCCAAGCCGGTTTAAAGGGATCCCCTAATTTAATAGAGTGCCTGTTTGCAAAAAGATCTTTAGTGACTGTAGGTACTAAAATGGGGTGGTACCTCAGGGATAACAGAAAAAAATTTCTATCAATGAAAACTTTTCACTCTTTTAAAGGATACGCTAACGGTCAAATGCATAGGATACGTCAGCGCAACCCAGAGACTGAGGATAGAAGACTAATTATAGAAAAATACGGGTATGATATTAAAATGGCTTATCATACATTAAGGCTATTAGATCAACTAGATCAGATATTAACTATAGGTGATATAGATCTAATGAGAAACAAGGAAGAATGTAAACTTATGAGGAAAGGAGAGTGGGGAGATTTTGATAGATTTGATAAAGAGTTTCAAAGAAGAATCGATTATGTAACTGATTTATCAAGAAAGTGTAATCTTTCTCCTCAACCACAAGAAGGGGCTTTAAAAGCTCTTCTTTTAGAAATAATAGACGAGCATTACCCTAAAGATAGCATATCTAGGAATCAAGAAGAATTTATATCTACAAAAGATATAGAGATAAAATTTAACTCTATAATAGAAGAAATAAGAAAAATTAAAAATTAAAAAATTTTATAAGTTAGTGCTTTATTTAATATAATTTAATTTTTTTATATCAAAAAAGTATATTATAATATTATAAGTATCAAGAAATAATCTCAAGAAACGAGGCGGTATGTACTACTACAAGGTCGATTGCTGGATTCCACCACGTTCTGGTTTTGATATAGCAAAGAAAAATCAGGCTTTTAGTTTTATTGAATCTATAGCAGAGAAACTCAACGAAGAAAAAGGTGAAACCATTAAATCTTACGTAGAAGAGTTTAAAGAACAGTCAAAAGGATTAGTTTTAAAAACTTTCACTTTAGAGTCTGATGATTTTGTACTTGATCCTGAAAAAGAATTCATGAATGAGGTACGAAAAGAATCTCCGGACGCAAAACTTGCCTACTGGGAATTAATAGACGCACCAGTATTGAAAAGACCTTTAAAATAAAGGAGTAGTTATGATCAGACATTATGATATGGGGGATTATTGCCCTACATTAGATTTAAGGGGAGGCCTCACTCGTATAGTCCCTCAAGAAATATGCCCGTGGGATGGATACTTTATGAGTATGGCTCAGACTGATTTTAAACTGGGCAGGCACGAGCTTCAAGCATCTAAAACATACTTTTATCGGAAGGCTCCTTTCGGGGGCTCATATGCCTTATTTGGCGGTTTATGTGCACTTCTTAATCAAATCGAGAATTTTAGTTTTACAAGGCCCGATTGCGACGCGTACGCAGTGCAAGCACTTAAAGACCAGGGCTACGATGAAGATTTTATCAAATACCTTAAATTTTATAATCCTCTCAAGGACCTTAAACTTTACGCTCCTCCTGAAGGTTCGGTCATACTTCCGAACGAACCTGTCGTTATAGTAGAGGGTAAGCTGATCGCAGTGCGCATCATTGAAGGGATGATGCGCGGGCTTAACTACGCGTCGCTTTCGATGACTAAATGGAATAGAGTCTGTCAGGCTGCAAATCCCGGCGCTACTCTTGAGTTTGCTCGTCGTAGATCTCAGAATAACCTTGAGACAAGTCTCTATGCCCATCTTGCTGGATGTGCGGTAACAAGTAATGCTGAGATAAGAAAAGGCATAGACATCCCTGTAGTAGGAACTATGGGTCATGAGTATATCCAAAGTTTTGGCGATGAGTACGAAGCTTTTGATAAATGGGTGCTGCACAACCCCGACAAACCGGTTCTTCTCGTAGATACCATTGATACTTTGAAATCGGGTGTACCTAACGCTATCAAAGTTTTTCTGGAGCATAAGAAAAGGATGCAAGAAGCTGAAGGAGTCCCAGGGGTACGTTTTGATTCAGGGGACCTTGCTTATTTAGCTATTGAGACTACCCGTGTGTTTCTGAACGCGGATATCGAAGAATTCAAACTTTTTATGACTAACGATCTCGATGAGTACTCTATTGAAGAGATAAAAGGTCAGGTATTCACGCATGCCCCTAAGGCAGGGATTGAGCCTGAATTTATCCTTAGGAGAATGGTTTGGGCAGCGGGAACAAAACCAGGTACGTGCTACGACCAGCCTAGCTTTGGCGGTGTGGCTAAGCTCGGGAGTATTGAAACTGACCAAGGTATGAAATCGGTTATTAAGATTGCTAAGGATAATCCAATCAAGACCAGTATCCCTGGCAACAACCGCTCCACTTATGTCTGGAACGGTGACGAGTTTGTTTGCTGCCTCATCCACGGCAAAGATGAGGATCCTTATGACCTGCGTTATGCTTGTCATCCAGACGATGCCAGCAAAAAAATTGACCTCAGACAGTACAGCGGGCTTGAGTTCGATGTTCGTCAGAGTAAGTTGTATGATGGTGAGCACACCGTAAGCTATTACCCGACTGTAGGTGAGGTACGGAAGAAAGTTAAAGAGGAAACAGAGAAGCTCCACTGGACGCACAAAAGACTTAATAATCCTCATAAGATTAAAGTGAGTCTCAGTGAAAGAATCTTTAACCTCAGACAGAAAATGATTAATAATTTCGAACTTATAGAAAAGTAAGAGGTAGTAATGGAAATAATAGTAGCTCAACTTAACTATACAGTAGGGGACCTCGTAGGAAATGCTAATAAAATAGTAGAAGCAATCCGCGAGAAGGATAAGTACTACGCCAGAGATCCGGAAACCTGTGAGATTGTTATGGTTTTCTCGGAGCTTTGCATAAGTGGGTATCCCCCTCTCGATCTTTTAGATAGTCGAGGGTTTATAAAGGATCAAAAGGCTGCTTTGGACTATATACTCGAAGAAACAGCAGGCACACCTATAACTTTTGTTGTAGGGTATATCGAAGAAAATACTGAAAAGGGTAAACCTCTTCGTAATGCCCTGGCTGTGTGTCGCGGTGGAGATATAATATTTAAGTATTATAAGAGGCTTCTTCCTACTTATGATATCTTTGATGAGGACAGATATTTTGAGCCCGGTACCGAATCGCCTGTATTTAATCTGTACGGCATTCGTGTAGGCTTTGCTATCTGCGAAGATGTGTGGCCCATTGATAGGTACAGAGCGAATCCTATAGACGAGCTCTATCAGAATAATGCTGAGATTGTGATAAGCATTAATGCGTCGCCCTCGATTGTCGGGAAACACGAAAAAAGGCTCGATCTCATAAAAGGATTCTCGGATAAGTATAATATGCCGATAGTCTATGTGAATCAGGTCGGCGGTAATGATGACATTGTGTTCGACGGTAATAGCTTTGTTATGCATGAAGGTAGAGTTTACTACCACTCGCCAAGCTTTAAAGAGGACACTAAGTTTGTAACTGTCTGTAAAACAGCGGGGCGTATTATGCTGGAAGTGTCCAGCATATCGAGGGAAAAAGAACGAGCTAACGGGTTTTTAAAAGCAGACCTAGAGCATTTTTATATGTGTAAAGATGCAGAGTTCTTTGCTAATCAGGCTATACTCGGTATCCGTGATTACGTAAATAAGAGCGGATTTAAAAAGGTGGTAATCGGAGAATCGGGCGGTATAGACAGCGCTGTGACTACGGCTATAGCTGCAAAAGCTATCGGACCGGAAAATATTATTGCTGTGACTATGCCTTCGCAATATTCATCGGAAGGTAGCGTAAACGATTCTCAGGAACTCTGTGATAAATTTGGCGTGGAACTTCTTAATATTCCTATAAAAGAACAGTTTGAAACTTTTATGGGCGTGTTTGATGAAAGATACGGCACGGCAGAACCTGGAGTAACCGAACAGAATGTTCAGGCTCGTATCCGTGGACAGATACTTATGGCTATCTCGAACAGGGAGAACGCTCTCGTACTATCGACAGGTAATAAGAGCGAGTTATCGGTAGGTTACTGTACCGTGTATGGAGATATGTGTGGGGGTATAAATCCTATAGCTGACTGCTATAAAATGGAAGTGTACGCTATAGGTAAATACCTCGGTGTGCCGGACAGCATAATGGACAAGGCTCCTTCGGCTGAGCTAGCTCCGGACCAAAAGGACACAGACAGCCTCCCGAACTACCCGGCACTTGATGCGTCTCTTCGGTATTTTATTGAAAATGAAGGAGACATACACAAGACTCAGGACGTGCTAAGCAAGTACGGTTCGAGCGCAGAGAGGATTTATACTATGCTTCGTAACGCTGAATTTAAACGGCGTCAGGCTGCTATAGGTATTAAGATGCACGAGAAGGCTTTCGGTTTCGGCAGGAGATATCCAATAGTCAATAAGTACTTTCCCGTGTCTGTTATAGACGTAACACCTAAAAATGACAGTTCTTTAGAGGATATTTTGGATTCGATATGATCAGGAATACAGAAAAATTCAAACTTGGATTAGATATTCATGGTGTAATAGACTCCCATCCCTCTACATTCTCTCAGCTATCTAATAATGTAGTAAGCAAAGGGGGAGAGGTGCATGTCATAACCGGGGCCCCCATAACAGAGGCCTTGGTTAATAAGCTTGAAATGGAGTTTAAGATTAATTACACGCACCTTTTCTCTATTGTAGATTTTCACAAGGAAAAAGGAACTAAAGTCTGGTATGATGATAAAAACACACCTTGGATGGACTCATTAGTTTGGGATAAGACTAAAGGTGATTATTGTTTGGAGCATGAGATAGATTTACACATAGATGACACAAAACGTTATAGCCGATATTTTATAACCCCCTTCCTCCTCTACAAGAACTAGTAATCTTTTAATTAAATTTTTTATATTTTACTATATTTTAGGGGACAGCAAACAAAAAAAGATAATAAAAAAGAAGCAACTATTTACAGAGTGATAGACGCATATTTAAAAGGAGTACAACAATGACTATAAAAAAAGTTCTGAGTATAGACGGCGGAGGAGCAAAAGGTGTCATACCTTTTACTATGATAAAAAACATAGAAAAAGAAGTAGGAAAACCAATCTATGAAATTTTTGACCTTATTGTAGGTTCTTCTATAGGAGCTATAATACCTGCAGTCTTAACAATAAACGGCTCTAGCGCTGAAGAGCTACTTCCAATATTTAAAGACACTATACGCGATATTTTTACCCCAAGAGTAAGATTTCCTTTTTTTCAACCAAAGTATGATAGAAAAAGAGCTGTAAAGTTTTTAGATAAATACATAGGTGGAAAGAAGTTATCAGACGCAAAAACAAAATACATGTTAACAAGTGTTAACATAGTCTCTGGCAGGACCCATTTTTTTAAGTCTTGGGAAAAGAAGGACGGAAAATTAGATGCCATAGAGGTGGTAAATAGAACCTATGCAGCTCCTCTGTACTTCGGAAGCTTGGTGGATAAAAAAAATAAAGCGGTATGGTTAGACGGAGGTACTAGTAATAATAATTCACCCGTAATGGAGTCTTATATAGAGATTTTAAGGCAAGGGTGGACAGGGAGCACAAAGGTACATATGCTTTCTTTAGGTTGCGGGCAAAAGGATTACTCGGTGCCTTTTAAAAAAGCTAGTAGATATAAAAACATAAAGCAGGTTTTTTATTATATGGAACCAGTACAAGGGGGTGCTGCCCGCATAGTGTCTTCAGATAGCCAAAATAACTGGTTAAAAGAACTAGATGAGGTAACTCCTAACTTTACTTTCCAAAGGATTAATTTAAATAATATGGATCCTAACCTAGATGGTATGGATAAAATAATGTATTTAGATGAATACGAATCTATCGGGGAAAACCTGTCTAAACAAATAAATTACGACCTTTTAAAATAATTTATTTGATTTTATACCTACAAAATAGTATATTAGTATAGAACATCTTAAAAAGGTAAAAATTATTATGAAATACAACCGTTCATAAAAATTTGGACAAATCCAAATTAGAATGTTTTTGTTCTTGAGGGACGGTAGACTCCTCAATCAAACCAAGATGAAGTATATTTACAGACGCATTATAATCTGCGTCACATGTATATCCGCAGGATATACACTTGTACACCTCTCCTCGTCTTGAAGCCTTGTGGGTCTCCCCACAAAATGAACATCGCTGAGACGTATAAGCTGGAGGAACTTTGATCAAATGAACACGATTCTCATCACAAATATCCTGTAT